>Ga0222714_10001530_pt1 | contig 26013 bp, 28 predicted proteins | sample C33_3DmetaG_FD_165048 | JGI IMG/M metagenome (GOLD analysis project Ga0222714, IMG submission 165048) | Estuarine water microbial communities from San Francisco Bay, California, United States - C33_3D | ecosystem: Environmental > Aquatic > Marine > Unclassified | place: USA: California...
TTGGGTTGTTTATTCCCTGACTAATCACAACATACCACCTATTATTGAAAAGTCAGATAACATCAAAATTGGATTATTCCATGGACCTATTGTGGGACTATCAACTGATATTGGTTACACTTTTGAAGAGGGGTATGATACATCGAGGTTTGATGGATGTGATTTAGTTTTATGTGGAGACATTCACAAAAGACAAATTTTTGACATACCGAATGGTAAAAAGGCTTACATGGTAGGTTCTACCATTCAGCAAAACTTTGGAGAAACCGTCACTAAGCACGGATATGGTATTTACACGGTGTCTTCAAATACTTATGAGTTCGTGGATTTGAAAAACAAACGTCCATTTTTGAATTTTAAAATTTCATCAATAGAAGACTTAGAAAATGGAACCGAAAGACTTGTCAATTCTTAATTTATCCAAGGAAGAACAAAAAGATTTGATTGCTTTTTGTTCTTTAAATGAATTGGATGTCACTGATATAATTTATCGTAGTTTCAAACAAGGGTATTACATCGAGAAACACGGTTTGTTAGGTAAATGGGATGAGGCAGTTGAAAAAGTTGCGTCTGAAAAAGAAGTGATTGTCGAAAAAATTATTGAGGTACCTGTCGAAGTCATCAAAGAAATTTTTGTAGAAGTTCCTGTTGAAAAAATTGTTGAAAAGACAATTGAAATTATTAAAGAAGTACCCATTGAGAAAGTGGTTGTGGAGGAAATAATTAAGGAGATTCCGATAGATCGTGTTATTGAAAAAGAAGTTTACATTACAAACGACGAACAAGTAAAAGAACTTGGTGGAAAAATTGACAAGTTGGAAAACGAAAAAAATGAACTGTTGTTAAAAATACAACAGTTGGAAAATGGAATGTCTAAAAAGAATGAAGAATTAGATGAACTTAGAAGTTCTTTAGATGAACTTTTAGCTAAACCTCCTGTTGAAATCATCAAAGAAATTCCAACTATTGTAGAAAAGATAACGGTAGACGATACTAAACTCAAAGCATTACAAGAAACAATATCAAAGTTACAAACTCAATTAAGAGATAAAAACCAAAAAATTTCAGAATTGGAAGAATTCGTACAGAGTTTCAATCGAGAAATTCAAGGTATCCGAGGAACTTTCTTAAGATCCTCAAATTTAACAGACGATTTATACAAATGAAATCAAAAGCATCTATTGTCGGTAGACTTCTGACTGAAGATTTAATTGACGCCGAAGAGGCGGTTATACTTTTAATGGACAATGAAAGGAAAGATAAAATACCATCTTCACCTACGTTACCATTTCAACCTGTATGGGTATCAACAACAACAAAAAGAACAGATCAAATATGAATATTTTAATATGGTTAATTGCTGCTTATGGAATGAGCCAAATTTTGGTATACGGCAGTATTTTCGACAGCCAAAGACTTGCCATCCACAAATGGGGTGCGAATGAATTATTACCGTTCAATTCATTTGGAAAATTTATTTCTGAGTTAATTTCCTGTATGATGTGTACATCGACATGGGTGGGATTTTTTATGAGCATGATAGTATTTTCTCCATTCAATTTCTACTTGGATGTTCATCCTATTATCTCCACATTTTTCGATGGTATGTTAGCATCTGGTGGGGTTTGGGCTATTAACTCGATAGTTGAGTGGTTTGAAAAAAAATGAAAGATTTTTTTAAATACACTGTCGTATGGATAAGTCAAAATCTATCCATTCCTTTTTGGATGGTTGGACATGTACATCTTATGACTACAGTATATCAAGATATTCATGAATTGATTATGTCATTCGGAATGAATATAATTGTAGGACTAGGGTTTTATTTAGATTATAAAGATTATAAAAAACAACAAAATGGGAAAAAAAGCAAAAGAACACAGAAAAAAAGTGGCAAAAAGAAAACAAATGATTCAAGCAGTTCAAAATAGATTTCGTAGACTTTATCAAGAAGAAATGTTGAAAGAAATCGAAAAAGTCAGAGGTGAATCAGAAAACAATAATTCCGAAGAGACTGAGAAATAAAAAATGGATTTGTTTAATCCGCCCAAAAATTTCAATTACCTAAAGATGCCACAAACAATAGAATCACAAACGTTAGAAAACCCTTATGTACAAGTGGTTTGGGAAGATGTGCCAGAAAATTTTACAAGTGAAAGAATTCGAAGTGTCAAAACATACTTTGAAAACAAATACAAAAGTAAAAACGTAAACGTCATCACCAAAGTAAAAACGGATGGTAATGAAATTCAGTCTGTTGATGTTTCACTAAACATCTTAGATGAAAATTATCAACAAGAGCTTATTGTGAAATATTTGGAGGGTGGGAACAACATTAAACATAAGGATTCCATTTTAGAATTAAACAAGGTTGTTGAAAGTAAAATTTCTGTGGATAAAGCAGAAACCACACCCTTCAAAAAATGGTACATTAAAAAAATCGAATTTTCAAACTTTCTTTCATTCGGAGACAATCAAGTTCTGAATTTTGAAAACTTAAGGGGAATATCTACCATTGAGTCTAATCCTCCAAATTTTGGGGGAAAAACGGTTTTGACGGTTGATTTACTTTTGTTTTTATTTTTTAACACCACAACCAAAACAACCAAGGCTGAGGAAATCTTCAATAGGTTTCGTAACGTCAATAAGGTAAGTGTGACTGGTGAAGTATCAATTGATGGTGAGGATTATATAATCGCAAGAGTTGTAGAAAGAAAACTATCTAAAAAAGGGGAATGGAATGTAAAAACCGAGTTAGATTTCTTCAAAAAATTATCTGACGGTTCATTACAAAATTTTACAGGTGAGCAGAGAAGAGAAACTGAATTGTTCATTAAAAATTCGATTGGAACGATAGATGACTTTTTAACTACTATTCTAACAACGGCATCGAATTTAGAAGATTTAATAGATTCTAAACCAACTGCACGTGGACAAGTCCTTTCTAGATTTTTAGGATTAGACTCACTCAAGATTAAAGAAGACTCTGCAAAAGAACTTTATTCTTCCTTTTCAAAAGGTATGGTGTCTAATTTGTACAACACAGAATCTTTGAAAAGTGAAATTGAGAGTCTGAAAATTTCCGTTGAAGAGGAAAAGGTTAAAATTAAGGAGTCAAAAGAAAAACTAAAAGACGTATTGGAAAGGATTCAAAAAGGAATTAATTTCCGTGATGAACTTCTGAAACAAAAACATACTGACATCGATCCTGAACTCCTGAAAATCAATCCTCAAACCCTTATCCTTGAAATTAAAGATTTTCAAAATAAAATTTTATCAACGGAAAACCAAATTAAAGAAATTAAAGTTGTAGAACCCAACCAATACTATCATGAAGATGTTCATGACAAAATAAGAAAAGAACTGTCAGACAAAAATATTGGTAGATCTCATATTACAATTCAAATTGATAGTATCGACAAGTTATCTGCTTCTGTTTCAGGTGGTATCAAATGTGAACACTGTGGTATTGAATTAATTAATGCTGAACTTACAAGGGCGAGAATTGCGGAAAAAGGGGACTTGGTTACTAATTTGAACCAAGTGTCAATTGAGATTGCAGAACTTGAATCTAAGGACAAATCATATATTCAACTTAAAAAAGACTTTGATGAGTATGAAAAAAACAAACTCATCAAAGAAAAGTACGAGGCACAGTTGGAATCGCAAACCATGAAAAAGTCGGAGTTAGAAGGTAAACTTAAAAAGTTTGAAGAATCCAAAACAAGGCTCGAAGAAAATAAAAGTATTGATGAGAGAATAATGAGGGCAGATATTAAGTTGACAGAATTGAATTCTGAAAAAGACACCTATATCTTACAAGAAAAAACTTCCGAATTATCAATTGAAAATCTGAATTCTAAAATTGAGAGTAACAATAAACTCATTCTCAAAATAGCCGAAGAATTCGAAAAAGAAAAAGTATATAAGTTATATTTGGAAATCTTTGGTAAAAATGGTATTTCCAAGATGATTATGAAAACTATGATGCCCGTGATAAATTCTGAGTTACAAAGATTATTGTCTGACTCTGCTGAATTTAAATTGGAAGTCAATATCAACGACAAAAACGAAGTGGAGTTTATGATGATTGATAACTCAACTCAAATTGAAAAGTTGATGTCATCTGGTTCGGGTTATGAACGTACTATTGCTTCTCTTGCACTTCGTGCGGTATTGAGTAAAGTTTGCTCTTTACCTAAACCAAACATAATTGTTTTTGATGAAGTTTTTGGTAAGGTTTCAAATGAAAACTTGGAACGAGTTGGAGAGTTTTTTATTAAGATAAAAACTTATTTCGATAAAATACTTATTATTACACACAACCCATTGGTTTCTAATTTTGCGGATGGTATTGTGAGAATTACAAAAGAAAATAATATATCAAAAGTTTCACAATGAAAAAGTTAGTCCAAAATTTATTGTTCTTTTTCTTGATATTGATTTCAGGAACTATGAACGCATCACACTTAGCGGGTGGTGATATACAATATCGTTATATAGGGGACTCTACTGGGGTTGCTCGACATTATAAGGTAATCCTAAGGGTATATAGAGATGTTACGGGTATCGGGATGCCTACAACAGAGAACGTGACGGTTAGTTCAAATTGTTACAGTAACATAAATGTGCCGATGACTTTGCAGGTTGGTTCTGGATTGGTGGCACCTACTTTATTTGATTGTGTAACACCTGGTTCTCCCGGTACTAAAACATTAGAAATATACACATATAAAGGATTTGTAATATTACCGGGTGCTTGCAGTACTTTTAAATTTTGGTATGAAAACTGTTGCCGTCCTCCTGGTATAACAAACATTAACACATCTAATGGGTTTGGAAACGATGGGTTTTTCTTTGATGCGGATTTGGATAACACATTAGGTGAAAACTCTTCGCCAATTTTCATTTCAGAACCTGTACGAGCTTTTTGTGTGAATAAGGCTTTTAATTGGGCTCAAAAAAGTGTTGAATACGATGGAGACAGTATTCACTACCAAATGATAAATTGTAGAGAAAATGCATATCCAAACCAAACTAATATCCCATTTGACGCAGGTTGGACAGCCGCACAACCTATAACTTCTTCATATTTTAACTTAAATACCAAAACAGGAACAATCTCGTTTTTGCCTATCTCTCAGGAAATAGATGTAATGAGTATAAAAATTACAGAATATAGATACGATTCATTGTGGTTGGTTTGGTACCCTGTTGGATCATCTTCAAGAGATATGATGATTTCAATATCATCGAATTGTTCCCCTTCTGCATCACTAGGTGTTGTTTTGGATTACAACTTTCCCGGACAGTATTTGGATACTGTTACAATGTTACCTGCCGTTGATTACAGTTGTGGGGATTCTGTCGTAGATTTACACTTTTTGGTAAAATTGGATTGTGAATCTATTTCTGAAGACGGGACTGATTTTAGATTGACTAATCCAAACGGACAACCTATACCAGTAAAACGACTATCAGCAACTTGTGATATAAATGGTGAGACTCAAGATATTCGAGTGCATTTATTCAAACCACTTCTTGTGAATGGTAGATATTTTCTGTATTCAAAAACAGGTAATGATGGAAATACCCTAACTAATAAATGTGGGTTTCCGATGGATGAATTTGATACTTTGGTTATCATAGTTGATGATTGTGTTGAGCCAATTTGGAAATTTGAGAATGTTAGTGTAGTCAATGATAATCACACAACTTTAGAATGGAGTTTAGATGGTGGTTCGTGTGACACAACAGCAATCGAGGGTTATGGTATTCATAGATGGGATGGTACTCAATATGTTTTCCGTCAACTTGTTACAAATTGGAAAAAATTTAGGTATGATGACTTAACAGCAACTAACGTTGACTTCCAAAGTTATTCGTACAAGATAGACTTCCGATACTCTGGATTCATATTTGGTCCTTCAGATTCTATTCACAGTATTTGGTTACGTAGTAATGGTAATTGTGATTCTGTTTCCTTAGTTTGGAATGCTTATAATGGATGGATAAACCCTCAATACGATGTTTTCATTCAGTATCAAAACAGTTGGGTAAAATGGAATAGCACTCCAATCACAGACACCACGTATTTTATGAGATCGGATACTTTAGAGGTTGGAATACACAACATCAAGGTTGTTAGTACCAACAACAATTACGTTAGTGAAAGTAACTATGTTATTTGTATTCAACCAGAACCACCAACCATAATAATTCCAAATGTAATTACACCTAACTTCGATGGTACTAATGATTATTTTAAAATTAAAAATCTTGAATATTACAAGGAAAATTCAATCATAATCAAAAATAGATGGGGAGGAACTGTATTTGAAAAACAAAACTATACCAACGATTGGACGGCATCTAATGTACCTGACGGGGTGTACTTCGGAATACTCACATATTATGATAACTCAATTCAAATAAATAGAAATTTCATACTTCACGTATTTCATCAATGAGCACTCATGAGAGTTTACTCCCATACCCTTCAAAAATCGGTTCACCTGTTATAGTTCCCAATGATATTGCCGCGTGGAAGAATCCAAACGTCCATAAAGCAAATCAAGAATTCAAGGCAAAATATGATGAAATTAAGTCCGAGTTTGACAAATTGATTAAAGAATATGAGTGGACTGAAACCATATACAAATCAATATTTAATTTCGAACCGATAGTTGGAGAGACTTATTATTTGTATTTGAACAATAAAGGTGACAAATTTTTATCTTTGATTAAACCCAACGAATGGGCAAGAGAATGTTTGGGTAGTTATAGATTTGAAACTTCAAGAAAATGGTTGAAGTTGGATTAATGAAATTTTTTATGTATCTTTGTTTTCTAAACATATGAAAAACAAATGTTCATACAAAGAAAGATTTTTGGACTTGATCCTCCTTCTTTTGTTTGTACCTTTGATTGTGTATTACGCATTTAAGTTAAAAAAATGAACGAAAAAGCCCAAATGATTGAACATCTAAAAAATTCAAAATTTTTTGAGAAAATGTTCAAAGATATTGAAAAAAATCACCTATCCAAGATTTTTTATCGTGCGGTAGGTAAACTAACTTTGAATCAACTACTTTCTTATGAAGAAAGCAAACAACGTAGGGTGATTGTTTCGGCAAGACTATCACACGCAATTTCCGAATGGATTATTTTTGACGGTGTAAAATTTCTTGAAGAAAAAAAATGTGAAGTTCAGTTAAAAGTCGTTAGAGAAACTTCGAAAGATTCGTTTGATGTAACATTTATTTACGACGGTGAAGAGTATCCCTTCGAAATCAAAGCATCTCAAACCGATAGTAAGTGGCAAGGTTCAACCCATTCTTCATCAAAAGTTCATGATTATATCCTCATAAATTTTGACATCGACATGGACATGGTAGTCCAAGAAGACAATTCAATGTTATTCAAAGATGGTTGGTTTTGTTCTTTCTTAGAAATCGATGACGATGGTTTTAAAGGAGTTGCTGCTGGTAATAACAGCAGAACGGCATTTGCTATTGAGGTAGAAAAATACTCAAAAAATTTATTAAAAGATCTGATTGTCATCGGTACAGTCAGTCCAAAACAAAAATATTATAAAATCATAAGAGAATATGTCAGTTAATTTTTTAAATAATGTTGTTTGTGGAAATGCTGTTGAAGTATTGAGTCAACTGCCCGAAAACACATTCGACTTAACGGTTACAAGTCCACCCTACGATAATTTGAGAACCTACAAAGGTAAAATTTCAGATGATGTTGTATATGAAGATGGGTTCAGTTTTCCATTTGTAGAAATGGCAACCCAATTATACCGAGTGACTAAAGATGGTGGTGTTGTTGTGTGGGTAGTTAATGATCAGGTTAAAAACGGTGGAGAAACAGGTAGTTCATTCAAACAAGCTCTTAAGTTTATGGAGATTGGATTCACCTTGTATGATACAATGATTTATCATAAAAACGGACCTCCTTTTCCAGAAACTGGAAGGTACTCACAAGTTTTCGAATACATGTTTGTATTCAGTAAGGGTAAACCTAAAACTGTGAATTTGATAAAAGACAAACCTAACAAATGGGCGGGATTTTCTAACTTTGGGGAACCTTCTAAGCGTACTAAAGAAGGTGAACTAAAAAAAACTGACAAATTTGTTGTTGCAGATTATGGTGCGAGATACAATGTGTGGTATATAACTACAGGTAAAAACTATTCTACCAAAGATAATTTTGCTTTTGAGCATCCCGCAATTTTCCCTGAAACTTTAGCTGAAGATCATATTTTAACATGGACAAACGAAGGAGATGTCGTTTTAGATCCTATGGTTGGATCTGGAACTACCCTCAAAATGAGTAAACTAAATAACAGAAATTATTTTGGAATTGATATAAATCAAGAATATGTTGATTTATCTAACCGACGTGTTGAAAACATACTTCCATACACGAATGAAAATCCCAACCCAAAGTCCCAATACATTCTTTCTAAATCCGATGCGTTGGCTAAAAGAAAAAAGACTAAAGGTACCCAACAAAATATGTCAAACGAATCTTAATGTGAAAAAATTGCATTATATTTGTAGTAATGAAAACCAATATGTACAAAGTTACTTTTGTCAACGAAACAGGAAAAAAAAGTTTGATTATCAATGAAACACATATTTGGATGTCTAAAGGAAATTTTGCAGGTATGGGACAATTCACTAAACTTAAAATCAAAAAAATTGTTAACGAGTAGTTATGAAGATGAGTAAGAACCAAACAAAAAAATACATGCTATTTGTATTTGGTGAGTTCAAAACCGAAGACGATATCATTAAGGAACTACTTGCAGAATTTGCAGGAGTTATTGAGTCTAACTATATGAAATTTATTTTTAGTCCACATTCCTTTATTGCACATTTCAGTTCTAAGCTATCCTTCGAAGATTTAAAAATCCATACCGATCAGGTTTTGTCTTTTCAAGTCGAACAATACTACCTCACTGAAATTGGCACTGACTTCGCCGTTGGAATGAACCCAGATTTAATGGAAGGACTTTTTGATTTGGATTCTCTCAATGAAGATAAAAAACACATTACGATGAAAACTATTTTGGGTAATATGTCATCAAATGGAGATAACGAATTAATGCAATTTTTGAAAAACTTGCCTGAAATTCTGAATAATGTGATTAACGAAGACTTTATGGATGTTTTGTCCTCTCAAGAAAAAGTTGTAACTTTGGATGATGTCTTGGACAAAATTACCGAAGAAGGTATCGAAAATTTAACAGAACAAGAAAAAGAAATACTTGAAAATTATGCACGAGGAAAATAACACACCACAGTACACACAACCACTAAATCAGGAAGAAATACAGTTGTATTTGAAAGATATTAGAAAGTTGAAAGTTATGACACCTGAAAGGGAAAAATTTCTTTCATCAAGAATTTTATCTGAGGATTGTTCTGAATTTGAAAAAGAAAAAATTTATAGAGAATTATTAGAAGGTAATTTGAGGTTTGTTATCACCGTTGCTAAAAAATATCAAAATCAAGGACTTGAAATGTCTGATTTGATTGCAGAAGGTAATGTGGGACTGATGAGGGCTATTAAAAATTTTGATTGGACTATGAACCTCCGATTTATTTCATATGCAGTTTGGTGGGTTAAACAGGCAATAATTCAATCACTTAATGAAAACTCAAGAACCATTAGACTCCCAGTTAATATCATTCAGGATTTACACAAAGCGAAGAAAGAAATCGAAAATCAACCTGAAGGTGAGTTACAAGGGAAGTTGGCTACCTTACCTAAAGTTGTTGGGTTGGATTCTAGTATCAACGAAGATGGTGATACTCTTATAGATTTAGTAGTCAACGAAAATGCAGAAAAACCAGATGCTGGGTTTTCAACCGATGACATGTTAAAAAAGAAATTGTCTGACATTATGTCAGTTCTTGATAGTCGTGAAAGAAGTATTGTTGAGGATTATTTTGGTATTTCAGGATCACCTAGAACCTTGGAGGAAATTGGACAAGACTTTAGTTTGACAAAAGAAAGAGTCCGTCAAATCAAAGAAAAGGCTCTAAGAAAACTTAGAAACGAAAGTTCAGTTTTGTTTGACTATTTATAAATCACCTTGTTTGGTAATATTTATTAAAAAAAAGACTATGGAATTTTTAAAGAAATATTCATCAATTTTTACCTTGATACTTCTGATTTTAGTTTTATTCAGAAGTTGTGGAACAGGTTCTGATGTTAAAAAATTAAAAACTCAAGTAGAAGACTTGAACAAAAAAGTAGTTACTCAAGAACAGTTGATTGAGACTATCAAAACAACTCCGGCTTGGAGAACTTTGGAAATAGAAGAATTATCTGATAAAGAAAAAGTACCCATTAACTTCTTTAAAAACAAAGAAGAAAACGACTGATGCAAAATATTGGTGAATGGTTTTCTCGTAACTTGAGAAAAATAATAATTTTTTCTTTTGTCATCCCTATTTTATTGGTGGCGTTCGTTAGTATTTCTCACGTAACAACTTTTTATGAACTTTCCAACCCTTTAAGTTGGGCAATCTATCTTTCAGTTGCTATTGAGATTGCGGCATTAGGTGCGCTTGCGGGGATATCTGCCAACATGGGTAAGTTTATCTATGTCCCTTTTGGAATCGTAACCGTAATACAATTCATTGGTAATGTATTTTTTTCGTTTACATATATCGATGAAACAAGTGATTACTTTTTGAGTTGGGTTGATTTGGTTAGTGCGATTTTTGAACCGATGGGTATTGAGTCAGGGGATATTGCATCACATAAAAGAATTTTATCATTATTTTCAGGTGGTTTGTTACCTTTAATATCTTTAACTTTTGCTCACATGTTAGTAAGATTCTCTGAAGAGAGTAAATTGGTGATTCAGAAAGAAGAACTAACAGAGAAACAAATAGAAGACTTAAGTAGAGAGGCGGGAAAAATCGAAAAAGAAATTTACGAAACAACCAAACCATACGTTCCAACTGAAGAAGATTTAAACCGACTACAAAAAGAACTTGATAAATTTAATCAAGAAAAAGAATCGGATATCATTGTAACGGAAGATGAGGTTGTCGATAACGAAAAACCAATTAAAAGGTTAGTATATACACAACGAAATGCTGACGATAACCAATCTTGATGGATTCGAAGCGGTAGGAAAACACAAAAAGAAAAAACAGATAATTCTTTGTCATACCTCCCGAAATTTAGAAGATTACATTTCATCATTAAAATACAGATATAACGGGGACAATAAACAACTCCCACATTACCTCATATCCAAAGAAGGTAATGTTTTATCTCTAATTAAACCCGAAACCTATTCAAATTTTTTTGACGACGAAAAAATTAATAAGAATGCAATTATTGTTTGTTTGGAGAACTTAGGATGGTTAAAGAAAAATCCTTTGTCAAATTATTACGTTAATTGGATAGGCAATATTTATAATCAAGGTATATACGAAAAAAAATGGCGTGGACATTTTTTTTGGACTCCTTATACAGAAGAACAGATAAGGTCCCTCGGGATTTTAGTAAATCAACTGTGTGAAGAATTTGTTATACCGAAGTCCAGTATTGGACATAATGTAAAAGTGGATGGTATTGAAAAATTTGAGGGGATTGTAACAAAAAGTAACTTTGATTCAGATTTTACTGATTTGAATCCTCACTTTGATTTCGAAACGTTCCAAAACTTATTGAAAAATGATTAACGAATACGATGAAATAAAAAGCCTTCTCAAAAGATCGAGAATGTTACAAGAACAAACCGCACCGATTAATTTGGATGCGGATGTGGAGGCGGAAATTGAGATGGACACTCAACCTGAAGAAGATAAAGAAAAATCTTATAGAATCTCAGGTGGAGAATTAACTCTTCATGGAAAATCACAAAAAGATTTGGAACTCTCGACAGATGAAAAAACGGCGTTCCAAGAAACCATGGATGAGTTTGTGGATGAAGTTTCAGATTTATCTGACTTCGGAAGATTAAATATGTATCCCAATAATGTAGAGTGGAGTGGTAAAGTGATAGATTTTGATATTGAATTTTATTACACAATAGGTGAAAAAAATGGAGTATATATCAATGGTAACATGATTAAGTTAGATCAGGATTTAATTGAATTGATTAACAAACTCACCTCTTATTATGAAAAGTTTAAATCAAAATGGGCTCGTATTCTTTCACAAAGAAAGAAAACTATGGGTAAAGGATTAACATCATTTGAAGAATGAAGATCATTGAAATATTAAAAGAAAAATTTTGGAACATCCCAAAAATTGAAACCTATATCCTTTGGACAAAAAAAGGTTTGATGATATGGGGTGTCATATCGATTTTTATTTGGATTTATAGTTTTGGAATCGATCGTCCTGCAACAATCAGAGAATCACAAAAAAGAGTGGACTCTTTAAATGTAGTTATAAAAACAAACAAAAAACTTATAATTTCTTTGGAAAAAGAAAATAAGCAGATTGAAGATAAAATAGAAAATCTCAACGAAGAGTTGGTGGATTTGAAAAAGAAATCTGACAAATATCAGAAAGAATATGAAAAACAAGTTAAGCGTATTGATGCTCTTGATGACAGTGAGCTTGTCGAGCTATTCACAGAGTCTTTCAAGTAAACCAACTGAATGTGTAGTTCCTTGCTATACATTGAAAAATGCCTTGGTAATGAAAGAATCCAAGGATTTGATTGAAAAACAGTTATTAATATCAAGAGATTCCATAAAAATCATGTCAGATATTATAACTGAAAAAGACAACCTCATTGCTAACAAAGACAAACAAATAGAGTTATACAAAAAAAATGAAGAGGCGATGGTTGGCGTAGTCAAAGAAAAAGACTTACAGGTTGGTGAATATAAAAAATTATATCGCAGAGAAAAAAGACTCAAATTTTTAGGATTTGGTAGTGGTTTGGCGGGTATTGGATTGGCGGTATTTCTATTAATCTAAGTATTTATTGATATGGCACTGACAAATACCGACAAAAAAGAAATTGAAAGAATTGTAAGAAAAGAAATCAAAGATTTCCTTGGTAGTAACACGGTGCAACAAATGGAAAAGAAAATCTTAGATATGATTTCCAAAGAACTCAAAAAAGGAAATTTACAAAAAGATGTTAATAATACCATTATAAACATAATGAGGGAATTTTACCAAATCATGTGGACACGACGTGGTTTTTGGGAAAATCAGTTAAGAAACGTGAAATGATGGAAGATTTTGACAAGATGGTTAAAGACAGTTTAACAAAGGCGTTCCAACAAGCACCAATATCAGATGTAAAAGAAAAAAATGATGCCATGAAACAAACCATTAAATCTGTTAAAGAAACCAAAAAGGTTGAAGAAAATCCTGAGGTTAATTTTTTTGATGGGTATTCTGCACCTAAGTTAGAAATGTTTTTGGATACCAAAGAAGAGGTAGACGAAGAAACACCCAAAAAGGAAGAAAATACAGAAGCCACTGCCAGTGGAAGTGCGGGAGGATTTTCCCAACCTTTATTTGGAAAACCTGTAAAAAGAAAAATAACAAAACCTGAAGGGGGATTTGTAAGTGAAGAAAAACTAAAAGGTGGTGTTTCTGACAAAAAAACTTTAGAAGATGTGGCAAAGAAACATACAGTAGAGTTAGAAAAACTGAAACAAGAACTTGAAAAAGGGGAAAAAGTCGAAAAAGAACACACGAAAAATAAAAATACCGCCCGCGAAATTGCCTTAGATCACCTTTGGGAGGATCCCAATTATTACATGAAATTAACCAAAATAGAAGCGACTGAGGCAACTTCTTCATCTTCTTCAGGTTCTTATGAGACACCTTTCTTCTTGGCGAAAAACAAAAAAAATTGGAGAGGTGGTGCAAAACCACAAATACCTGGAGGTAAATTTGTAGAGGTTAAAAATAAATGTAAAACCTTCCCATATTGTAATCAAGGAGATATCAATGCTTTGAACATATTCGAAAAAGAATATATTAAGGAAGCTATAGACAGAGTTCACAAACAAACAGGAGTAGAAAAATACGTAATTAAAAATATTATACTGCAGGAGTTATCAAAAAATTAAATTACTTTTTGATTTTTATTTTTATGATACATAAACAAACTCAGATGTATTTATAAAATAAAACACCATGTCTAGTACTCTTAAAGAAAGTGCAATCGGAACTGTTCAGGTAGGTAAAGGTCCTGGATCTGCATCTACAAATTTGGTTATGGGTTTTGGTGCATTGGGTTATGCAGGTGCAAATGCAAGTCAGAATACTGTCATTGGTTATGGGGCTGGAGGTGGTATTTCAAACAGTGTTCTCTATAAGTGCAATACTATAATTGGTGGAAAAGCGGCGGCATCGTGTAACGGGCACAGTGCCTCTGTAACTATTGGATTTATTGCAAATGGGAGCAGTAAAAACAAAGGAGGTGTTACCATTGGGTATGCTGCCTCACAATGTGCTAATAATTATTGTTCCGTTGTCATCGGAAACTTAGCGGGTTGGTGTGCTTACAGCACTTGTTCTGTGGTTATAGGTAATTTTGCATCTCGATGCAATGGAGCTCTCAAATCTGTTATCATAGGATACAAAGCGGGATGTAAAAATGTCGGGGATGCTTGGCAAAACTCAGTACTTATCGGAACAAATGCTGGTATCGATAACGCATATCCAGATCCTCGAACTATAGTATCAATAGGTAAATACACACAGAGTCTTGGCAGAGGTAATGTTACAATAGGTGATTACGCTCGAGGAGGTAAATTTAGTGTTGCACTGGGACACAGTGCAAGTGCACAATATTACTTTCAAGTAGTTGTTGGATATAACGCAACCAACGGTGCTGGAGACTATTCATCGACATGGGGTAATTCAGGAAACAACACAAAAAACTGCATTTGGCCTTCGTGGAGTTTTTTATCTGACTGTCGAGACAAAGCGGACATCACTCCTTTAAGTGAAAATTACGGTGTACCTTTATTGAAAAAACTAAAGCCAGCGTCTTTTAAATGGGACAACCGAGAAACATACGTGAGAGAAAAAGGGATGGATTTTGGACAAAAAGATGGAAGTTTTGTTTCTGAAGAGACTCAATATGGTTTTATTGCTCAAGATGTCAAAGCGGCTGCTGACGAATTGAATATAAAAATTCCTGGTGTGGAAACTGAGTCAGAAAAATACCGTTTGCCTTATGAAACCTTTATATTTACTTCGGTGAGTGCAATAAAAGATATCATAAATCGTGTTGAAACCTTAGAAGAGGAATTAACACTGTTAGAAAATTCATGATATGGCTTGTTTAAGAACTACAACAGTAAACGGACATTGTTTCACTAACGGTAACGCCTGTATTGATAACACGGGTTTTGGTACCAATGTCTTTGTTAATATGAACAGTACTAGTCGGTACAATACGGCTGTTGGGGTAAATGCTTTGTGTAATAATACATCCCAATGTAGGATGAATAACACCGTGGTAGGTTATAAAGCTAATGGTTTTCCAATTGGTGGTTGTTTAGTCGGTGCTACAGCTATTGGTGCGTGCTCAGAGGCCGGTACATCAAATGCGACTGCAGTTGGATGGAGGGCATTCGCTTCGGGTGGGGACAGTGTTGCAATTGGGGGTCAATATTCTCAAGCCCAGGGTAACAAAGCGATTGCAATTGGATATTGTGCGTCAAATATTGGAGGTGCTGATTGTAGTGTATTGATTGGTAATCGTAGTGTTGCTTCTGGTAATTATAACGTTGTAATAGGAAATCAGGCAAAAAGTGGTAGTGACTTAAATACTGTCATAGGAAGCTACGCTCAGTCCCCAAACAATGGTCAGTTAAATACAATTATAGGGTACAACAGTAAAGCCTACGATGGTAGTGATAATATTCTAGTAGGTCCGAATAACTATGTGGGTGGTGGGGTAGGCAATACAATTATTTTGGGATCTTACATGTCAACCAATAATTCAAATTTTATACTTTTCAATTGTCAATATGGAAGTGGACCTAACTACATTTATACCAAATGGGGTTATCTTTCCGATTGTCGTGATAAGACAAATGTACAACCTTTGGATTATAAACTTGGATTGCCTTTAATGAAAAAATTAAATCCAATTTCTTTTAAATGGGATTTAAGAAGTAGTTATGTAAAGAAATGTGAGTACGAATTTGGAACTAAAGATGGTTCGTTGAAAAGAGATCATTTACAAGTAGGTATTTTAGCACAAGATTTGGAACAAAGTATAAACGAGTTGAACGTAAGATTTGATGCTTTGAAATATGTTGAAGACACGGATAAATATTCAGTTAACGAATCCGCTTTTGTTTCTTCTCTTGTAAAATCCATTCAACAATTGTCGGATAGGATGGATAACATAAAAAACAGAATTGAAAATTTGGAAACGGTATAAGTTATGGCTACGTTAAAATGTTGTACACAAGTTGGTGGTGGAGCTTCTACCTGTATGAGGGTGACAGGAAATGCTGGTTCGGTGGTATTGGGTACGGGAGTTAACCCATTTAATCAATGTGGAATAGCGATAGGAAGACGAACACAACAATATGGAAATAACGTATCTCCAAATATTTCCATAGGATACAAAACTCAAATGAGTATTTATCCTGGTGGTGGTGCTGCGGCTTCGTGTTTGAATATAGGAATAGGAAATAGAGCTAACTATGACTTAAGATGTTGTGCAGGTGGTACAAGCTGTGGTTTATGTAATATTGCAATAGGGAACTACGCAGGATTTCAACATTTTACAAGCTGTGGTATGATTGCTATAGGAAGATCTGCAAATTTTGCAGGAGGTAGAAGAGCAAACACAATTTCAATTGGTGCTTTAGCTCACAGAGGTTACTCCACAACAGGACAAAGACACATTAATATTGGTTATGCTACTTATTTCACTGCTTGTTGTGGTGCTACAGACACGATTAATATAGGACATAAAGTTAATAGGTATGGGTCGCAATGTAGAATAAAATCTATTGTTATCGGATTTTGTGCATCGACAAATGCCAACAACTGTGTTGTTCGTGTTGGTGCTAAAGGAGGTACAGGAGGAAACTGTACAACGGTAATCGGATACAACGCTTCAGGTGGATATGGTCCAACTAGCAACAAAATTTCAATTAGTGTCAATTGTAACCCATGGTATGCCGCTGGACATACATTACTGGGAAATTCGTATCATGACACAGCATATGTTATACCAAAATGGAGTGTACTATCAGACTGTAGAGATAAAGCCGATATATGTTATTTGGGAAGAGAATCGGGATTGAACTTTGTTAATCAATTGAATCCAATAACTTTCAACTGGGATAAAAGAGATTTATACGAATTAAAGTGTGGTTATGAATTTGGACAAAAAGATGGTACACTCTCTGGAGAAACGGAGCACTATGGATTTTTAGCACAAGAAATATATGATACAATTCAGCAAAACAATTTAGATTTGGAAATAATCAGTAGAGATTTGAAACACTATAGATTGAATCACACAGATTTAATACCATCCATAACATTATCACTACAAGAACTTGTTGAAAACTTAGAAGATTACGAAACAAGAGTAGAAACTTTAAAAAATAGTTAAAATATGGCACTAAATAATATGACCCCAACGACTGATGAGTTTGTAAGTATACTAAAAGAGGCTAAACAGCACCAATCAATTATTGATTATATACTTACATTTAGAACTCCAACGGAAATTCAAAATACAGACATCTACAGAGAAAGATTGTTTAATAATCGTACTTTATTACAAACATATTTGGACATTCCGTGGTTTTTGACGAACTTAACGGAAAGTCAAGTAAACTCTTTCAATAATTCTATTTCAGGTGCGACTCAATATTTACAGTAATTTATTGATTGACTTGATATTTATAAGTAAACAAAACAAAAATGGCTAATTTAGAAAAATTCATAGATAAACTTGTAGATAAGGTTCTTAAGGAGGAATTAACGAAAAAAATTGATTCTGTTGTAGAAACTATCAATGAAAAAGAAGAAAAATGGATACAAGACGTTGACATGAAAGAAGGTGCTTTCACCAAGTATTGTGGTGGTGAAGTTTCTTGTGAATGTGCTAAAAAAGCATTAGATAAAGGTGGACATCCTGCCAAAATGGCTCAATTGTATCTGAATATGAACAAGGATAAGTGTAAATCACTTCAAGAGTCTATGGATGAAGTAGAAATTGATGAAATGGAAGATAATTACAAAATTGCACAGGAAAGACGTAAGGAAAGAGAAATGAAAAATGCTGAAGGACCTAAAGATTATATCAAAAATTCTCCTGATGATGACTTAATAGGTGTTTATTCAGATAATTCTACTGAAGATGGTTTAGAAGAGGAAGAAACAATTGAATCCAATGCGTTTGTTTTTGCCGCCGATGCGGCTAAAGATGCTGGAAAAGATGAATTTGAGTTCCCTGAAGGTAGTGGAAAAATGCACAAAGTAACAATCAAAAAAGATATCAAAACCGAATCTACAAAAAAAATATTAACTTTGTCTGAAGAACAAATGATTGAGTTGATTGAAAAAATTATTGAAGAGCAATTCGTAAGTGGACAAAAAGAAACAAAAGAAAGTTTATCAGGGTCGAAAAAAGAAAATGATGAAAATCTAAAGGCGGTTGCTAAGAAAATGAAAGAATATTTAAAGGATGGATCTGAAGGTGATTACGATCCGAATCCAAAGACATTCCCTAAAGGAAACGGTGAAATCAAAAAGTCTAAAAAGATGGCATATCAACCATCCAAGGCTGTTGAGGAATATATTGAAAATTTTGCTTATTCACCAGGAATGGAAAACTTACAGTATGACGAAATTTCTCCAAACGAAGATTGGGTTGAAATGAATATAGAAGGCAATAGCAAAACTGGTAATTCTTCTGAGTATGCAAATGCCGTTGAAACACCACTTGGTAAGGCTATCAATAAGAAACGTAAAGAAAATCTTTATGGTAAAGAAAAACTACGTTCTTATAAGAGAGTTAAGCAACCTGTTGACGTTACGGGTAACAGTCAATCAGATGATACCTTGGATAAGATGTTCGGAGAGTTAAACTCAGAGTCAACGACAAGTAAAAAGACAAATTTGGTGAATGAGGAAATGGAAAAAATGAAAAAATTGATTTCATACTCTCAGAGAACCCAATAAATCGTACAAAAATTACAATAAATAAAGTCCGTCAAAAACGGACTTTTTTTTTTATCACTTCTATTTATTATAAAAGTTATTTAAATGGCATTCCCTTTCAGAAATCCCACAGCGGGTGATAGTCTAACCGCACCACAGGCGGTTGGTTTAACAACAGTTCAAGGAACTAATTTTTCAACTTTGAGTGTAGGTGGATACATGGAAGTTTTCTATCTTTCAGATTTATCTATGACACTCGAAGGTACTGGTGCACAAACCAATTCCGCAAACACAATTCCAATTCAAGTATCTTTGGGACTCGGAACCTCTCTATCACCCAGGGCGACATTAACACTAAACAGTGATAATATATCTTCAGGTAGAAGAAGATTGGGTATGTTGGTTTATGTCTATGAAAACGACACAACATATCAGTTTACGATCCCTAACTATGAGACTTTATTTAATGCGGTCTCAGGAAATACTGGGAATTCAGGATTTACTTTCGGTACAAATACCACAACAGTACAAACGAGAACTGCCGCTGGTACGTCATTCATAAACGCTTGGACGGGATCAACTGTTGAAGGGCAAGGTGGTGTGAATAGGGAAAATGCTACATGGAGAATTTTTTATGGTAACCAAATAGAAATTACAGGTGGAACTTACAGTCAATCTGATTCAACAATATCATTGAATAATTCCACAGGAGGAACAATCACTATCGAAAACGTAGAACCAATAGAATTTGTTGGAATTAATGCCGTTCCCGCATCAAAAAACATAAATGATTGGGAGGGTGTAAACCAATTTCAAGATGCTTATGTTGTTATACCGGCAAGTTTACATGGAAGGACCGCGGTTAAAGTTTCAAGTTCATATGGAGATACCTCCTCTGCTACTGGGGCTATATACAAAATTGAAATGAAAAACACGAGTGGTTCCGTTGCGGAAAGTCGTTCTTGGGGACACTCCGCAAACACTAGAACTGCTCAATACACCTTCAATACACCAATGACTCTTACTTCGGGATATACACTAAATCTAATGTATGATACATTTAATCCACCTGATACAACTTGTGAAGGTTATTCTGCTACTATAGAAGTTCAATAATGTTAAATGCGTTTGCTATATTTCCTGGTGTTCCGAGTCAAACTCCGACTCCAACAAATACCGTTACACCCACGGTAACACCAACTAATTCACCGACACCATCGGTGACGCCTACTCTTACTCCTACTGTTACAAATACACCAACAAATACCGTTACCCCTACGGTAACTCCCACGAATACTTTTACGCCTACCCCAACAAATACAATAACACCTACGATAACTCCATCACCCACACCACCTGTTCAAGGTTGTATATATTATACAATTGGTAATGGTATCAATATTAGTACTTTACAAACACAAGGACCTTCAGGTGACTTTACGGATGTACAATTTGCGGATTTAATCGAATTGAGATTTTCTCGCACAGCCTATTCTGGTACAACTGACAACCCTATTCAAACATCGGTGGATTTCAATACCACTTTTTCAACAATGGGTTCAGGTTCAACTATATCTATAGTTGGTAGAGGAGCCTCGTTGGGTACCTCCATTGTTTTACAACTTACAGGAACTGCGGCGTACGCGGGAACTCAACTGATTGTAAACGCGAGTTATGGTGGAATAAATATAATTTCCTCTCAAGGTACTGCATTTTCGAATGCCGGAACATATTGTGTCCAATTTGAAAATATTGCACCTACACCGACACCCACACCTACAAACACCGTAACTCCGACTGTAACTCCAACAAACACCTTTACTCCGACGGCAACTAAAACCCAAACTCCCACGCCTTCAATTACAAAAACTGCGACTCCAACCAATACTCAAACTCCAACCAATACTCCAACTCCTACAAATACACAAACTCCGACGGCAACTAACACCCCAACAAACACAGTCACGCCAACTAATACAGTCACACCAACAAATACTGCAACTCCGACTCAGACAAATACACCTACGAACACAGTCACGCCAACTAATACAGTCACACCAACAAATACTTTCACTCCGACTCAGACAAATACACCTACGAATACAGTGACACCTACTAATACTGTGACACCAACAAATACAAATACTCCAAGTAATTCTGCAACAAATACACCAACACCTTCAATAACTCCGAGCCCAACTCAAACACGTGAACCTATTGCTAAAATGGTTGCGGTTGGTGGTACGTTCGGCAAGGTTATATATAGTATGGACGGAACAAGTTGGACTTTGTCAACTCAATCAAGTTCTGTTATTACGAGTACGTATGCAAGATCCGTTGCTACTGATGGTACAATTTATGTTGTTGGTGCTAACACGGGTAGCTCAAATAGACTTTTATACTCTTATAACGGCAGTACTTGGGCGGGATCTACATCGGGTAATAATATTTTCAGCAATCCAGGAGTCGATCCGACTGGAGGAAACGTTGTTGGGTTAGAATATTCAAATGGAATATTCATGGCTGTTGGTGTTGGATCTGGAGCGGGTAAAATTGCCAGATCCGTGGACGGTGTAAATTGGACAGGAGTAACGGGAACTTTTTCGGTTTCAAATGGACTCTTTTCAGTTGCCGGTGACAATAATGGAACTTGGGTTGTAGGTGGAGACGGTGGGTCTAAATTAATATACTCCACTGATAACGGAAATACTTTTTCAACAGTAACTACTGATAATACTTTCTTAACTTTACGCACTAATGGTATTGTACGAGGAAGAGATAGATTTGTTGCTGTTGGAACAGGTGGGCAACCTGTTGGGGTATCTTTTGATGGTATAACTTGGACTGCATCTACAAATGCAAGTACAGTATTTAACTCTGAACTGTTTGGGATCGATTATAATGGATATTACTATGTTGCCGTTGGGGCTTCAACTAATAAACTTGGTTACTCAACGGATGGATTCACTTGGATAGCAGCTACGAGTATCAATAGTGTATTGAATAGTACCGCATATTCAGTGAATTGGAACGGTACTGTTTGGTACGTAGGTGCGATTGATACGAGTGGAGGAAAAAAATGGTTGGTTTATTCTACTGATTTGTCTTCATGGACTGTCATTACCGGCACTGCGGTTGACAACTTAGGAACTGCAGTTAGAGGTATTGCGTCTAAACCCACACCGTATCCAACTCCTACCGTTACACCTAGTGTCACACCGACTTTGACTCCAACTACCTCACCAACAGTCACGGGTATTTATTTGGTCGATTCAATTGAAGCTGCAGGTAATTTACGAACTTTCTGTGGTGTAACAACCGCTGAGGCTGCTCAATATCTTTGTACAGGATCGAATCCTTCATGGAGTGGTCCATACCTTTTCTATGGAACTACCATTTCTGTAGGTACACAATTCCTTCCAGGTTATGCTAACAGCGCATGTTTTGTAACAAACCAAAATTTACCATCATCCTTCGGTCCGACATCAGGAAATACGGAATATATAATTGAAACAGATTCTAACGGTATAGTCACACGATATGATAGTTTTGTAGTGTGTGATTTTTAATTGATTGAACCTTAAGTTTTTTAGATTTTATTCTATTTATTATAAAATATAAATTGAATGGCATTTCCGTTTAGAAACCCCACTGCATTAGCATCTCTGACAGCCCCTGAGGCGGTTGGATTAACAACGGTTCAAGGTACTAATTTTTCTGTACTAGAAGTTGGGGGATACATGGAAGTTTTTTATCTATCCGACTTATCACTGACATTGGAGGGTTTAGGTGCTCAGACAAATTCAGCAAACACAATCCCAATTCAAATTTCTTTAGGTACTGGTACGGGATTGTCCCCAAGGGCTACGTTGACTTTAAATAGTGATAATATATCCTCAGGAAGAAGAAAACTAGGTATGTTGGCTTATGTGTATGAAACAGATACCACATATCAATACACAATACCTAACTATGAAACGCTATTCAATAACGTCTCAGGGTTAACGGGTAATTCAGGTTTTACTTACTTAGCTCACTCAAGCACTGTACAAACAAGAACTCCTGAAGGTATTGCATTTATAGATGCATGGACAGGCTCTACTGTAGAAGGACAGGGTGGGGTATCAAGAAATGATGCCACTTGGAGGGTATATTACAATGGAAAAACCCAAATAACGGGAGGTACATACGATAGTGAAACACAAACGTTAGATTTAATTAACGTAACAGGTGGAACCGTTTCTATTTCTGGTTTTACTGCTCCTATAACGGGAGGAACTATTAATTATGAAACGTCTAATTTAACACTTGAAAGTTCAGATGGAAATACTGTTAGTATTTCAGGATTCAATTCAATCACTGGTGGAACGTACAATACAGGAACAACAACTTTAACATTATACGATAATTTAGGTTCTTCAATTGATGTAACAGGATTCACATCGGGAAGTGGTAATATATCTTTATCGGCAAATACGGGATTGGGTAGTGATAGTGATATATACTATACGATTTATAATACACTAGTAGATGATGCGGTGACAAATGTTGAAGTTGGTGGGGCGGCTTCAGGAACGACAGCATCTACTTGGAAAACAAGAACGTTTGTGGAAGTATTAGATGAGATACTCTTCCCCGATGTAAATCCTACGTATACTATACCGACAATTGTTTCAACAGGAATAAATGATTTAACAGTCGAGGTTGGTTCTGTGGTAAGTGCCACAATTGGGGCTACTGCAATTAAAAACGATGCGGGTGATTTTAGTCAATTAAGAGTCCTAAGAAATAACACGGCAATATTCACAGATACTACGATTTCAGCTTACACTGAAACTAATGTTCCGAATCAATTTGGATATACAAATCCGAACAGTCCTAACTCAGGTTTCACTTTATCACCTTCACCTTATACGGATGCCTTTACAATTCCTGCACCAACAGGAGTAACAACATCAACAGAAACTGAATATAAAGTTGATGGTAATTATTCGAATGGTTCGGCAAAGAAAAATAATAAAGGGGTAACAGACGCAAGAACTGCAGCTATCAGACAAACAGATGCTCCTCAACTTGGTGATACTGCTTTCGAAAGTTCAGTATCCACTCTTACAGGTATTTATCCATATTTTTATGGTAAATCTGCCACGCAACCTTCTACATCTGACATAGCATCGGCAATCCAAGCGGGTAGTGCTACCAAAGTTCTAACTGATGCTTCGGGTACTATTTCAGCAACCTTTGGTGCCACGGGAGAATATATATGGTTTGCCCATTATGCTAACTATACTGATAAAACTACTTGGTATGTGTCAGATTTGAATCAAGGAAATATTGGAGGTTCAACAAATTTATTTGCCACACCAACTCAAGAAAACGTAACCAGTCCCGACAGTTATTGGAGCACAATAAGTTACGATATTTATATAAGCAACTATGCTACCACTACATCAGGTGCGATGCAATTTAGAAACTAATTTATTGAAATGGCAATTACACTCAACGATAACTTAAATATAGAAGCACCCAAACCAAATGATAATAGGTTTGGACCATGGAGTTCTACAAGTGATGCTAACACCAATATTCCATCATACCAAAGGTATGTTGGATTGACTGTAGGGATTGGTACAAATCCCGTAATAGAATATTGGTATGCCTCAGGAATAACTAACAGTGACTTAGTGGTTAAAACTGTGAGTTCTTCGTTTGATTTACAAGTTACGGATAATTCAACTACTGTAACATCAGTAACAGGAATGACTTTCTCGGGAGCTACAGTTATTGACTTAGGAAGTGGTGGTGTTCAAATAGACATCGTAGGGGGTTCATCAACTAGTGGTACATCAGGAACCAGTGGTAGTAGTGGAACATCTGGTTCTAGTGGTACTTCAGGTGAAAGTGGTTCGTCTGGCACGTCAGGTAACGATGGTTCATCAGGAACCTCAGGAGAAAACGGTAGTTCAGGAACTTCGGGAAGTGATGGTTCCTCAGGAACGAGTGGTATCAACGGTTCTTCAGGGACATCAGGTTCGAGTGGTAGTTCAGGAACTTCGGGAATTACCGGATCATCAGGAACTAGTGGAATTGATGGTTCAAGCGGCACATCCGGAAACGATGGTTCATCAGGAACCTCAGGAGAAAATGGTAGTTCAGGAACTTCGGGAAGTGATGGTAGTTCAGGAACTAGTGGTATCAGTGGTTCCTCAGGAACGTCAGGTTCAAGTGGTAGTTCAGGGACTTCGGGAATAACGGGATCCTCAGGAACTAGTGGAATTGATGGTTCAAGCGGTACATCGGGAAACGATGGTTCCTCAGGAACCTCAGGAGAAAACGGTAGTTCAGGAACTAGTGGTAGTGACGGATCCTCAGGTGTTTCAGGGATAAATGGAACGAATGGAACTTCAGGTTCCTCAGGTTCTTCAGGAATAACAGGTACGAGTGGTACCGCAGGAACAAGTGGATCATCAGGAGAAACAGGAACCAGTGGTACAAGTGGTGCAGATGGTAGTTCAGGTACAAGTGGTAGTGACGGATCTTCAGGGACAAGTGGAATTAGCGGTTCTTCAGGTACCAGTGGAACTTCGGGTAGTTCTGGTTCATCGGGAATAACAGGTTCTTCAGGAACCTCAGGTGTTGACGGAACTTCAGGAACTAGTGGTGTAGATGGAAGCTCAGGTACAAGTGGTGCAGATGGTAGTTCAGGTACAAGTGGTAGCGACGGATCTTCAGGGACAAGTGGAATTAGCGGTTCTTCAGGTACCAGTGGAACTTCGGGTAGTTCTGGTTCATCGGGAATAACAGGTTCTTCAGGAACCTCAGGTGTTGACGGAACTTCAGGAACTA
>Ga0222714_10001531_pt1 | contig 26009 bp, 29 predicted proteins | sample C33_3DmetaG_FD_165048 | JGI IMG/M metagenome (GOLD analysis project Ga0222714, IMG submission 165048) | Estuarine water microbial communities from San Francisco Bay, California, United States - C33_3D | ecosystem: Environmental > Aquatic > Marine > Unclassified | place: USA: California...
CATAGGCGATGCCCACGAGCGCCGGACCGAGAATCTCGCCGACGTTGTATGTCGCTGCGTCGACGGCATACGCGCGGGGAGCGGCGACCTCCGGCGCGATACGTCGTACCTGCGCACTCCAGGCACCGGTGAGCATCGGGTGGAAGAGGCCGGCGAGCCCCGCGATGAGGACGAGGAGGGCAGGCGGCCAGGAGCCGATCCCGATGGCCAGCGCAGCGGTCGCGGCGGCGAGGACGACAACGGCCAGGAGATAGCCACGGCGCGGCTGCTCAAGTCGGTCGACGACGGCACCGGCCAGCGGGCCCATGATCCCGGCGACGGCGGTGACCGAGGCGATCAGCAGGGAGCCGTCAGAGGCCGATCCACCAGCGGCCAGGACACCGAGGATGATCGCCGGCGGCAATCCCGCCGTAGCAGCCCGGGCGAAGGAGCCGACCGTCGCGTAGAGCGCGAGGCGCTGACCCGGGGAACTCACGAGTGCACTCTAGGAGTGCCGTGCTGGCGTACACCCCGTGGTGGTGTCCCGTGGTAACCCGGTGTCGAGGCCGTCGACGGATAGGACATCCTTGTAACACCTACAACGACGAACGGGGTTTACATGGAGTTCGGCCAGTTCCTCTGGGGCTTGCTCATCATTTTCTTCATGATCATGTACTTCATGGTGCTGTTCAGCGTCATCCTCGACCTGTTCCGCAACCATGAAATGAACGGCTGGATCAAGGCGCTGTGGATCCTTCTGCTGCTCGCCATTCCACTGCTGCCGGTCCTGATCTACGTCATCGTGTACGGCCGCGGCATGGCTGAGCGCCAGCAGGCCGCCGTCGTGACGGCGCAGAAGGAGCAGGAGGCCTACATCCAAAAGGTTGCTGGCACCAGTCCGGCCGAGCAGATCGCTCAGGCCCAGCAGCTGTTGAATTCGGGTGCGATCTCGCAGGACGAGTTCGACAAGATCAAGGCGAAGGCCCTGAGTTAGTCACTGACTTGTAGGAGCGCCCGAGGTCCGGCCTTGGGCGCTCCTACCTTTTCCTGGGAAGGAACTACGCCGGAATCTCGCGAGCGAGGTCCGTGACGACCTCCACCCCGGGAAGCGTCGCGAGGACCGCTCCCGGCAACACGATCTTGGAGCGGCGAAGGCCGCTGCCGATCACCACGAGTGGCTGCTCGACGACGCGCGCGTCAATGAGGATCGGCCAATCGGCCGGTAGCCCAACAGGAGTAATCCCGCCGTACTCCATATCGCTGCGCTCGACCGCGACATCCATCGGCGCGAAGGAGATCTTGCGTACGTCGAGTCGGCGCCTCGCAACGCCGTTGACGTCGGCTCGCGTCGTTGCGAGTACAACGCAGGCGGCCATGCGCTCGACTCCCTCCCGCTTGCCCGCGAGCACGACGCAGTTTGCGGAAGCCTCAAGCGGGACGTCGTAGGCCTCACAGAAGGCGGCCGTGTCGGCGAGCCCCGGATCAATCTCGGCGCCATAGGCCTCGGCGCCTCCCGGCCACTGCTGGAGAGCTGCCGACGTAGGGGACGCAAAGAGGTCCAGTCGGTCACGGGCGGGGTGCGTCGCGAGGGTACCCAGGGTCGCCATGGCTCTATTTCAGCAAATACATACCCCATGGGGTATCCTCAGCAGACCCTGGAACGTTGGAGGATCCCCTATGTGCAGCCCCGCCCACTGTCATTCCTGCGGCAAGATCACCTGGTCCGGTTGCGGCGAGCATGTCGATCAGGTCATGGCCCACGTCCCCGAGTCGCAGCGGTGCACCTGCCGCTAGCCGCTGGCGCCCGCGATGCCGCAGCGGGCTGCTGACGCCGCGCTGCGAGGTGAGCGCCTCGCCGCCATCCTCGTCCAGCTGCGAGATCACGGCAGCGTTCACGTGCCCGAACTCGCCGAGGAGTTCGGCGTCTCACAGGCGACCTTGCGTCGCGATCTCGCCATCCTCGAAGAGCAGGGACTCTGCGTTCGTCGATACGGCGGTGCGGTGCCCACGGACTCAAGCACGGAGTTGCCGGTCGCCTATCGGGATCGCCGCTCGAAGAGGGAGAAGGCAGCTGTCGCAAGAATTGCCGCACTGCTCCTGCCACCCGGACCGCAGACCGTCGGCCTCACCGGTGGCTCAACGACGAGCGAGATCGCGCGCGAGTTGTCGAACCGCGTCGACCTTGTCATCGTCACGAATGCGCTCAACATCGCCAGTGAGATGGCGGCGAAACCGCGGATGCGCGTCGTCGTCTCCGGTGGCGTTGCCCGCTCACAGAGCACCGAGTTGGTGGGGCCGTGGGCCGAGTCGGCGCTGGCTCAGGCGACGATCGGTACGGCGTACATCGGGGTGGATGGCATTGATCTCGAGTCGGGACTCACGACGCACGACGCGATCGAGGCACGCACGAACGCGGTGCTCCTGCAGCGGGCCGAGCGCGTCATCGTGGTGGCGGACTCCAGCAAGTTCGGCCGACGACTCGCCGGAGTCATCGCACCCCTGACGTCGATGGACGTGCTGGTGACCGACCGGGGCGCGGACGAGTCGATGCTCGAGGCTCTTCGCGATTTGGGCATTGACGTCGTCATCGCCTAGATCTGTCGGTTAAGTCGAAAGGGAGCAGCTGACCTGGTTCTTCAGGCGTATCCGCAGAGCTACCGCCATCAAGATGACTGACGCGATCGCGAGGAAGGGCTGCACCGGTGCAAACCAGGTCATCGCACCGGAGGCCCCGAGGGCCAGCAGCACCAGCTTGTTGCAGACCGGGCAGCCGACGGCGAAGAAGGCGATGAAGCCGCCGGCGATACCGAGTTTGGACGCCTTCTTGTCCTCGGCCTGCTCCTGTGGTGTCTCAGTCTCCATCCAGGGTTCGCGGACGTACGTCGCGAGGAGCAATCCACCGAGAATGCCGGTGAGGATAACCACGGGGTAGGACCACCACGTGACTTCGACGGCCCGGCCGAAGATCGGGTTGGGGATGACCGCGGTGGGAAGTGCCACAAGGATCGCCGTGGCGATGCCGCTGAGGAGGGCAACGCGCCAGCGGCGGGCCGACCACATGCGCAGAGCGTCGATCACGTCACCACTATACCCCGGGGGGTACTACCCCCTCCCGCGAGTGCGCACTTGCGTACAGATCTTGGGTGAAATGTCCTTCAGCAAGTTCGCACTCGCGGGGTGCACTGGCAGACTCCGGCCCATGGATCTCACGCAGCTCACCGCGACCGAGTTGCTCGACCTCTACCGGACCGGTCAGGCCTCACCGGTCGACGCACTTGAACAGGTCCTTCATCGCACCGAGCAGCTCAATCCCTCGCTCAATGCCTTCTGCCTCATCGACGCCGAGTCCGGCATGAACGCCGCACGCACGAGCGAGCAGAGGTGGGTCGACCACCGCCGCGATGGCTCACCCGTCGGCGATCTCGAAGGTGTGCCCGCCACGATCAAGGACGTCCTCACCACCAAGGGCTGGCCGACGCTGCGGGGCAGCCGTGCGATTGATCCGAATCAGGACTGGGATGAGGACGCACCCTGCACGGCACGCATCCGCGAGGCCGGTGCCGTCATCTTCGGCAAGACGACCACCCCGGAATTCGGCTGCAAGGCCGAGACGAACTCCCCACTCACCGGTATCACGCGAAATCCTTGGGATACGACTAAGACACCGGGCGGTTCGTCCGGTGGCACGGCCGCCGCGGTCGCCGCGGGCCTCGGACCAATCAGCATGGGCACCGATGGCGCCGGCAGCGTGCGCATCCCCGCGGCCTTCTGCGGCAATGTCGGCATGAAGGCCAGCTTTGGCCGCGTGCCGGCCTTCCCACTCTCCCCGTTCGGATCGGTAGCCCATGTCGGTCCGCACACCATGAGCGTCACCGACTGCGCGCTCCTGATGAACGTCGTCACCCGTCCCGATCCACGTGACTGGACTTCCCTGCCGTACGCCGGTACGGACTATCTCGACGGACTCGACGACGGCATCGCCGGATTGTGCGTCGCCTACTCACCCACGCTGGGATACGCCGATGTCGATCCCGAGGTCGCCGCACTTGTCGACGCCGCAGCACGCGAACTCGAATCCCTCGGCGCAATCGTCGAGCAGGTCGACCCAGGCTTTGAGGACCCACTCGACATCTCGACCGGTCTGTGGTTCGTCTCGTCCAAGACCGTCTACGACGCGCTCGGCCCAGAGGGTCAGGCGGTCACCGATCCGGACTTCGCGGCCCAAGCCGAGCAGGGTGCGGAGTTCAGCGCCCAGGACATCCAGCGACTCATCGGCAAGCGCAATGCCCTCGGCACTCACATGCGGCTCTTCATGACCCGCTACGACCTGCTGGTCACCCCGTCGGTCGCCATCCCCGCCTTCGACGCGCGACCGGCGGGCGCCGTACCGATGACCCCGGAGTCCATGCTCTCGTGGACGCCGTTCAGTTATCCGTTCAATCTCACCCAGCAGCCGGCGATTACTGTGCCGTGCGGACTCACGTCGGCGGGACTCCCCGTCGGCCTACAAATCGTCGGAGCAGCGTACGCTGACGCGCTCGTCCTGCGCGCCGCCCGCGCCTACGAGACGCCACATCCCGCTCCCCGACCGACGGTTCACGGATAGGGTCAGGGGGTGACAGTGCGGCTGGCACTCCTGCAGACGGCGTCCGATGCTTCGGAGGCTCCGAGCGCACGGATCTCCCGGACACTGAACCATGTCGACCAGGTAGCGCCGGGCGCAGATTTCGTCGTCTTACCGGAACTTTGGATCCCCGGCGCCTTCGCCCTAGTGACCGCGCGCGAGGTGGCCGCACCCCTGGACAGTTCAGTACTCGACACGCTGCGCAATATCGCACGAACCGCAAGCACATGGATCCACGCGGGCTCCTATGCCGAACGCACCGACGATGGCCGCACCTTCAATACCTCGGTACTCATAGATGACACCGGAGCGGTGATCGCCACCTACCGCAAGCGCCACCTCTTCGGATTCGAGACCGGCGAGCGCACCCTCATGTCGGGTGGAGACGACCTCGTGGTCGTCGACACGCCCCTGGGTCGCACCGGCATCGCGACCTGCTACGACATCCGCTTCCCCGAGATGTTCCGGCTCCTCGTCGATCGAGGAACCTTCTGCGCGGCCGATTCGTGGTCGAACGGCGGTAAGGGTGGTCGTGTCTTGGTCATGGCGCCTCCCTTAGGTCGATGCTCATGGGTTGATGGGTAGCGCCGCAGTACTCCTCCGGCGGACCCGATGACCGCCACCCCAGTCGGGTGAAGTACGTGACATTGGGAAGTTGGATGTGAGCGTGCATTACTGTGCCGCCGAGCCGTCCGGCTGTCTCGACGGCGAGGCGGACGAGTCCAACTCCGATGTGGAAGACGCGGTAGGGCTCCGCTACAGCGAGCCGGTCGCCCAACCACGTGCCTTCGTGATCAAGGGGGTATATCCGCACGGTTCCCACGACATCGCCATCGACGAGCGCGATCAGATGCAAGGTCTGGGCACCATCGTCACGATGATCACGGTCGGTGCCGTCGAAGAGGCCCTGCTCGCGGACGAAGACCTCGTGGCGGATGCCGGCCGCAGCCTCGATCTCATCGGGGCCAGCAGCCGCTCGGAGCAGTGGATCCTGCGAGGTGCCGCGAGTCAAGGACGCACGGTCAACGTGAGAGGAACCGCAGTGCTGGAGGACTCGAGGGATTTCAGTCCGCTGCACGCTTGACAGCGCGCGCACCCGGCCTTGGCGATCCCGCTGTGCATACCCTTCAGGGCCATATAGGCCTGGACCCCGCGGTAGATGGGCTCGGTGTAGGTACGTGGCGGCGAAGGCCAGTCCGCCATGAGCGAGCCTGCCACGGGCTTAAGAGGCACCACGAAGGGGTAGACGCCGATATCGATCGCGCGCCGAACACCCTCGAGCGTGACATCGGGGTCCTCGCCCATGCCGAGGATGACGTACGTCGAAACCTGCCCGTACCCGAAGACTTCGACGGCACGCTCCCACGCAGCGAAATAGGCGTCCATGCCAATTCGAGCCTTGCCGGGAGCCACTCGCGCCAGGACATCGGGGTCGAAGGTCTCGACATGGATGCCGACCGAGTCGATGCCCATGTCGCCGACCTCGTTGATGACGTCAAGTTTTGACGGAGGCTCGAACTGCACCTGCACCGGCAGGCCGCTGGCCTCCTTGACCGCCTGACCGCATCGGGCGACGTAGCGCGCACCCCGGTCGACCCCCTTTGAACTCCCGGTGGTCAAGGTAGCGTCGACCGCGCCATCGAGCTCGACGGCCGCTACGGAGACCTCGGCGAGCATCTCCGGGGTCTTCTTAACGATCGTGCGACCAGAGGAGAGGGAGACACCGATGCCACAGAAGGTGCACTGGTCCGGCGTGTTCCAGTACGTACATGTCTGCACCACCGTGCTGGCGAACGAGTCCAGGTGCAGCAGCGCGATAGCTTCATAGGAGATGCCATCAGCTGTTTTCAGGTCATAGAACCTCGGACGGCGCTCAGCGCGGGCGGACGCCAGGCGAATGTGACCGCGATAAATGCCGTATCCCTCGTCCTCGCCTCGCAGCGTATAGGGGGACGAAGCAGCCACGTCGTTGTCAGTCGGCGCTGTGACGGGATAGCCCTCAATCCACAGCATCCCCGAGTCGGTGGGACCGGCGCCTCCGGAGCGCCTTTCCATTTCGACCTCCACGCGCATGCCACGAGCCTGAATTTCGATGATCAGCGCGCTGAGGTCCCACCCTGCCGGTTCGCCGACCAGGATCCGCCCATCCGCCTCCGGAGGCTCACTAAGGATCGGGTAGTCATCGAGCAATGCGGTCATGTGGCGTGCTCCCTTCGCACTGCTGACCTTGAGCAAGGCTGTCGGTGCTGCTCCGGCCTGGCGTCAGTCTAGATCTCTGCGGGCACCGCTGAGGTGTTTTCCTCATTGGCCGGCACCTCGTTGATCGAACGCCTGGCGCATCTCCTCGGCTTCCTCCAGCCACTCCTGGCGGCTGTCTAGTTCCAGCCGGAGAGATGCGCGGACTTCCCCCGCGGCAAGAATCTCGATCGTGAAGACCGCCTCCCCAGTCTCGGGATGCATGGCGATGCCGCGCACGAGGCGAGCGCGGGAATCGACGTGGACCTCGACCCACTGCTGGGCCACGCCCATCCCGGCGAGGTTGAGATCTGGCTCCTTGATGACCGCCCACCGCAGGCCAGCAGCCCGCGCCGACTCAATCTCAACCTCCTCGGTCGACGATTCATCCTGCGCGAGCAGTGTGCGCAAACGGGCCGCCGCCGCGCAGCCCACGATGGCCTCGGCGTCGAGCCCCGCGGTCGACAGGCCCTCGCGGGCCGCAAGCGAGCGGAGCACTGCCTGTGCTCGACCGGCGACATCCGGCAGATCGGAGGGAGCGGCGACCTCAGCCTCAAAGTAGGGGCGGAGCAACCCCACGAGGACCACGGCCTCCTGGTAGGCATCGGCGTCCGTCACGGCGAGGGGGTAGATGGAGTCCTCCGCGGCACGCCACTTGTCCGCCCAGGGTTGGAGTCCGTCCGGGAGTCCCCTGCCTGGCCCCATGCCCGCTCCCTTCGTGGAAGTGCCGACAACTCGGCATCCTGTTTACTATCGTAGGTGAATCGTGTCGTATTACGTACGCTGGTGGGGACGTCCCCCGAGCGGACCCACCCGGGAGGCAGCGCGTGACACATCCCGCCACACAGGCAGCGGCACCCGGCCTCGCCGTGGTGGCTCTCGGAGGCAACGCCATCACTCTAGAGAACCAGGCCGGCACATACGATGAGATGGCCGACAACTGCCGGGACATGGCCCGGGCGCTCTGGGCCCTCATCGGCAGCGGCTGGCGCGTCGTCATCACGCACGGCAACGGCCCGCAGGTGGGCAACCTCGCTCTCCAGGGCATGCGCTCGGCCGACGAGGTGCCCCCCCTGCCCCTGCATGCGCTCGACGCCATGACGCAAGGCCTCATCGGCCATCTCATTGAGTTGGCCATCGTCAACGAGGCACCCGCGCAGTCGCCGCCCGTTGCCAGCGTGGTCACCCACGTGGTTGTCGGGAACGACGATCCGGCGTTCGACCATCCCACCAAGCCCATCGGGCCCTTCTACTCATTCGAGGAGGGGGCTCGCCTCGCAGCACGCCACGGCTGGCAGGTCATCGACGACTCCTCGCGCGGCCAGCGTCGAGTGGTCGCCTCCCCCAAGCCACTTGCCATCCTCGAAGTGGACGCGCTGAAGTTGATGATCGACGCGGGAATCCTCGTGATCGCATGCGGGGGCGGGGGGATACCGGTGTCTGAAGATATGGGGATCCACGGCGTGGAGGCGGTCATCGACAAGGACCGCTCGGCCGCCGTACTTGCCGCCGCCGTGAACGCCGATGCACTCATCCTCGTCACCGGCGTGGACTCAGTGATGGTGGACTTCGGGACCCCGGCGGCCCATGTGCTCACCGAGGCCAGCACGGAAAGAATGCGTGGGTTGCTGGCAGAGGGGCAGTTCCCGCCCGGCAGTATGGGCCCGAAGGTCGAGGCGGCCATCGCGTTCGCCGAGGATTCAGGAGGGACAGCGGTGATCACGAGTGCGGCGCACCTAGCGGACGCCCTGGCACCTGACGCCTGCGTCGGCACGCGCATCGTCGCCATGGCGCCCGCCCTGAGTCACGGGCGGGGGACCGCGTGAGCGTCCGGCACTTCATCCTCTTCCCCGACACCTACCTCGACTCCGTGCTGCAAATGTCGGGGACGCGGGCAATGGAGCAGGTACCTGGCGTCACCTGGGCCGCTTCAGCCATGGCCACGCTGGCCAATATCGAGACCCTCACTGCACGCGGTTTCCACCAGCCCGAGATCGAGCAGGCGAAACCGAGCGATCTCTTCGTCGCCATCGAGGCGAACGACGATCCCGCTATCGAGCAGGCTGTCACGCAGGCTCGCGAGGTCCTCTTCGCGCCACGCACCACTGTGAACTCAACTCGAGAGCCCGCGCCACGCTCCATTGACGAGGCGCTCGAGCAGCAGCCTGAGAGCACCGTCGCGGTGATCTCGGTGCCCGGCGACTACGCGGCCCTCGAGGCGCATGCTGCGCTCGCGCGCGGTCTCGACGTCCTGCTCTTCAGTGACAATGTATCGCGCGAGGATGAGATCGCCTTGAAGGAGCACGCCGCAGCGCGGGGCCTCCTCGTCATGGGGCCGGGCGCGGGGACCGCACACCTCGGCGGCGTCGGCCTAGGCTTCGCCAACGCGGTCGGGCCCGGTCGCGTAGGCGTCGCGGCCGCCGCTGGCACCGGCGCGCAGGAGGCTATGTCGCTCCTGGACCGCTGGGGAGTCGGCGTCTCGCATGTCATCGGCCTCGGTGGGCGCGATCTCAACGCCGACATCAACGGGCGCATGGCCGCACTCGCCACCGGTGCTCTCGAAGACGACCCGCAGACCGACGTCATCCTCATGGTCTCCAAACCGCCCGCTCCCCAGGTTGCGGCCGCGATCTTGGATCGGGAGCACTCGACTCCCATGGCGGCCGCGTTCATGGGAATCGCACAGACAGGTCCCCGCTCAGGAGCCGTCGTGAGCGACACCCTCGAGGGTGGCGTCGTAGCCACACTCGACCTCCTAGGGCGCGAAGCTCCGGACCTCTTCGCGATCCATGGACCGCAGCCCTCCGACGTGATCGACCAGCTCGACGCACGGCGCACGAGCATCCAGGGCCTCTACTCCGGCGGGACACTGTGCTACGAGGCGCTAGTCCTGCTGGGGCGCACCTTTCCCCGACCCGTCTACTCCAACATCCCTCTGGAGAAGTCACTCGGCCTCCCTGCGCCGACCGGCGCATCTGTCTTGCTTGACCTCGGCGAAGAGGAGTACACGCAGGGACGTCCCCACCCGATGATCGATCCATCGCTGCGCCTGGACATGCTTGAGCAACTGGTCGGCGACCCCGACGTGGCCGTAGTCCTGGTCGACGTGGTGCTTGGGTACGGCGCACACCCTGATCCCGCAGGAGTGCTCGCCCCGGTGCTCACCCGGCTCCATGGGTCGGGGAGCCAGGTGGTCGCCTATGTCCTGGGCACCACCCGCGACCCGCAGGTTTACGAGCGCCAGGTCGATACGCTCGTTGAGGCCGGGTGCATGGTCACCGAGACGAACGCCCGAGCCGCCCTCCTCGCCGCAGCTATCGCCGGGCGCGACCCAGGCATCTTTAGGCTTCCTCTGTGACGCAGCGGATCGCGCTCCTCACATACTCCACAAAGCCTCGCGGCGGCGTCGTGCACACGCTGGCGCTCGCCGAGAGCCTTGCCGATCGCGGGTATGACGTACATGTGTTCGGCCTTGGTCCCGCCGACGGGACTTTCTATCGATCCCTTCGCGTACCCTTCACGCTCTACCCTGCCGTCGAATCCGCAGAGACACTCGACGAAAAGGTCTTCCGTTCCGTCGATTCCTTTGCCGAAGGTCTGGCAAGCACCGCCGGCGAATTCGCGCTCATCCATGCCCAGGATTGCATCTCGGCCCGCGCGGCCACGCGTGTTCGGGACGCAGCTGGCGGTCCTCCTGTGGTGCGCACCGTGCATCACATCGACGACTTCACGACCCAGGCACTCATTGACTGCCAGCGGCAGGCCGTGATCGAGCCCGATCACATCCTCGTCGTGAGTCGTCTGTGGCAGCACATCATGCGCGATGACTTTGGTCGTGAGTCACGTGTGGTGCCGAACGGCGTCGACACGAAGCGACTGGGACCGATCGCCCCTGACGTGCGGGCAACGTTGCGGGCCAGTGTCGGCGCGTCGGACCGGCCCCTCTACCTCACCGTGGGAGGTATCGAACCTCGCAAGGGCACCAGAGACCTCTTTGAAGCGCTGCCCTACGTTCGCGAGCGCGGAGTCGATCCCGTACTTGCCGTGCTGGGCGGGCACTCCTTCCAGGACTACCGCGCCTACCGCGACGCCGCCCTCGCCCGACTGCCCGAGCTCGGTCTGGGTCTCGGTCGCGATGTCATCGAAGTGGGTACGGTCAGCGAGGATGCCCTCGGGCAGTGGTTCCGATCGGCCGATGTGCTCGCCATGCCCTCCACCAAGGAAGGCTTCGGGCTCGTCGCCCTCGAGGGACTTGCCGCGCAGGTACCCGTGGTTGCCAGCAGTATTCCGGTCTTCGCCGAGTTCCTCACCAACGAGCGCAACGCGCTCCTACCCGAAGTCGGTAATCCTCGTGCGATCGCCAACGCCCTGTACCGCGCCACGACCGACCACGAACTGCGCTCAACCCTTATCAGGGGAGGAGAGCAGGTACTGCCTCACTACACATGGGCCGAATCCGCGCGCCAGCACGAGGTCATCTACCAGGACGTGCTCAGTCAGACCGCCTAGTGGCCATGGTCATGGTCATGGTCGTGATCGTGATCGTGGCCGTGGTCGTAGCCCGCGGGACGGCTCACGAGCTCCACCCCGCGATCGGAGAGAGCGCCCTTGGCCACCAGCCCCTTGTCGACGACGACCTGCTCAAGGGCGGCCACCCAGCAGTCGTAGTAGCTATAGCACTCGCCCGGTGCGGCGTCTGCTTCCCATGAGGAGATCTGGTCAATGAGTCGCTCACGGAACTCGTCCCACGTGAAGGCGCCCGCCTCCGTCAGACTCATGGCCATGCCAAAGGCGCGACTCTGCCACGGTTCGGCGAAGACGAGTTCGCCATTAGATCGAGGGGGAGCAGCGATCCCGTCGAGGTCGAGTTCGACCGTCATGACCCCGTCACCTCGGCCACGCCGACCATGGCGTCGCGGGTGACCAGCGGGATCAGATCCTCTTCGGACATGCCCTCCGTGCCCGCAGGGCGGCGTGGCAGCACGAAGAATCGCACCTCACTGCTGGAGTCCCAGACCTTGATCTGCGTGCCCTCCGGCACGTCAAGGCCCATCTCCGACAACACAGTGCGCGGCTCCTTAACGACCCGCGATCGGTACGCCGGATCCTTATACCAGCTCGGCGGCAGACCCAGCAGCGGCCACGGGTAGCAAGAGCACAGCGTGCACACGACGACGTTGTGCACGTCGTCGGTGTTCTCCACGACGACGATGTGCTCGCCCTGAGGACCTTTAAAGCCCAGTTCTCCTACGGCGGCGGTGCCGTTATCGAGGAGGCGCGCCTTGTAATCAGGATCCGTCCACGCCTTGGCAACGACTTTGGCGCCATTGAGGGGGCCTACGTCCTGCTCATACGTCTTGATGAATCCATCCATCACAGCCGGATCGACCAAACCCCGCTCGACGAGGATCTGCTCCAGGGCCTCCGTGCGGAGTGCGATCGGGATGTGGTCGTTCACCGTCATCTCGCTGCTCATGACGCGTCCTCCAGGTAGTCCTCGTACATGTCGGTGTTGAGCGTGAACGTTTCGGCATCGGGGCCGAAGAGTTCATGGGAATCGAAGGCGACGGTGTACACCCACTGGGCGTTCTCGGCGATGAAGTGTGCGTGCGTATCGGGCAGAACCTGGGCTGGCTCGACGATAGCCACGGTACCGACATGCCCCTGGGTGTACTTCTGCAAGCGAGTGTGGCCTGGCGCCTTGAGGACTTTGGCGCGGACGCGCTGGCCGACATGGAACTTCTGCGGGGCATCGATCTGGCGGATGGAGCCAGCCGCGGTCGGTGCATAGTCGGGCTTGTGCGCCTCGGGTGCAGCGGGCTCGTCGGCTTGTCCTCCGGACATGTTCACCGCACGCGCCTCGACCGTGCCCGGCGCGATAATGCTGCTGTCCATGAGGAGGTTCTCCGCCCCATAGAGCCAGCGCCCGTAGTAGCCATCGTCAACGTAGTGGGCGCGATCGAGTCGATTCATTGCATGCCGGAAGGCATCGAGGTTGGTGCCGGAAAGGCGCATGGACAGCAGCGCCATCGCGAAAGCACGCTTCTCCCAATCCTCCTTAAAGGGGGGTTCCTGCGGGTCAGGGCGGGGTGCGGCTCCCCAGCCATCATCACCGCCCATGTCAGCGATGCCACTCGCCGGTTGAATGGTGGACACGGCAACCTCCTCATATCGCGGATTCGAAGCAATCTGACGGGAGCGAGAGCATGCTCGCTCCCGTCAGATACGGGGACCATCGACTAAACGGTCCAGGTGTTGATCTGGAACGCGCCCTCGCTCCACGCGGTGAGCGCAGCGTCGAGAACGTCGAGCGGGCTGAACGGCGTCACACCGGGGATCAAGTCGTCCTCGCCGAAGCCGTAGAGCGCACCCATGGCGAAGCGGCACGCGTAAATGGTCGCTCCCTCCTTGAGGAGAGTCTTGAGTTGCTCGTTGATCGCCAGGTGCCCAGGGAAGGCAGCCTGACCCACGGCCGGGTAGCCGCGGGTGCCAGCAGCCGCGAGGACGCCAGGTCCGTACAGAACGATGCTCACATCGAAGCCCTTGCGGACCAGACGTGTGGATGTCAGCAGGTTGACGAGGAGAACCGAACCCTCGTAGGGCACGGTGTGGATGAATACAAAAGCCTTCTGACCAGGCTTCGCCTTGATGTCGGGGAAGAGCTTCTCCTCGACATTGAACATGACCTCGCCATCGGCTGGCAGGGTCCTGTCTACGGTCTTCGGCATGGTGCCTCCATTCGTGAACTGAACTACTTAGATGGCCGGACCCTCCGGCAGCATCTGGACGGGCCAACGCTTGCGATGACTACCGGGAATGGCAGTCATGATGGGGCGCCGCAGACCCCAGGGCATTAGTCGGTACACGGGTACAAAAATCTTTGTCCAGAAGACTGAACCGTGCACGGGTGGAGCTGGGTAGCCGTACTTGCGGGCCATCCGCACGTGGGCATCCTGGAGCAGGTAGTGCTGGGAGTTGACGCGTAGCCACGTGGTGAAGCGAGCCATCACTTCGCCTTTGCCGCCGCGGCGAGAGCGTTCTGTGCGGCCACGGCAATCGGTTCATTGAGGGCACCGATGGGCGGCGAGTAGACGTTCTCCATCGTGGCCAAGTCCCACAGGGTGAGCCCCTTCTTGACGGCAACTCCCAGGAAGTCCGCACGTTCCTTGATCCCCTCACCACCGGCCATCTGGGCTCCGATAAGCCGAAGGCTGCCCGGCTCGGCGAGGAGTTTCACACGCACCTTCTTGACGCCGGGGTAGTAGCGCGCCCGGGAGATGCCATCTGCTGCGCCGACGACGTAGGGCATCCCGAGCGCCGTCGCGGCGGTCTCGCCGAGGGCAACTCCACCGATCATCCACTTACCGGCAACCATGCCCCACGGGACGTAGACAGGCTGATACTCGCGGCTGCCGCCAGCGGCGTTGGCTCCTGCCACCTTGCCCTGCGCATACGCGTGGCTACCCGTCAGACCCTGTAACGGCAATCCGCCGAGTTGGTGCGGCAACTCACAGACGTCACCGCAAGCCCAGACTTGAGGAGCCGAGGTGTGCATGCTGCTGTCGACGATCAGGCCACCGGTTGAACCGGTCTTGATACCTGCTGCAACGGCGAGTGCACTGTTGGGCTCCTTGTGGGTGGCCACCACGACGAGGTCGCAGTCAATGACGCCAGCGCTCGTGTCGACGCCTCGCACCGCGCCCTTGTCGTCGCCGAGGAAGGCGTTGAGCTTGGTATTCCAGTGCATCTGGACACCCATCTCGGTCCACGACTCCTGCACCATTTCCGCGATGTCGGGGTCGCACAATTCGCCGAGCACCCACGGGTTGGGGTCGACGATGTGTGTTTCGATGCCGCGATGCGCGAGCGCCGTGGCCATCTCGATACCCAGTGGGCCGGCCTCCAGCACGACGGCCTTCTGCACGCTGTCCAGGCGCTTGTCCCACTCCATCGCCGAACGAATGTTCTTCACGTAGTAGAGGCCGTCGAGGTCAGCGCCCGGGACGCCGGGGTCGGCGTAGGTGAAGCCCGTCGCGATCACCAAGGAGTCGTATGGGACGGTGCCCGTGCCCACGACCTCAACCGTCCTGGAAGCCGTGTCGATCGAGGCGACGGTCGTGTTGTAGTGAATGTCGATGCCCGCGTCAACGTACGCTTGCTTATCCGCGAGGAACAGGGCCTCAAAACTGGGTATCTCCTTGCCGTGCACGAAGGGAATCCCGCACGGGCTGTATGCGACATCCTCGAACTCGGTGAACACCGTCACCGACGCCCCAGGGTCGACTGCCTTGGCGCCTCCGGCGGCTCCCAAGCCTCCGCCTCCACCACCGATCACGACGATCCGCTGTGCCATTGCGCCTCCGGCATCGGGTGTCACCGCGGGCAGCGGCGTACACCATCGGTTATTGCTCATTCACTATCCTGAAGACCTCGGCCGCTGTCAACCGATTCGCCTAATGTAGCCCCAGCCGCCACCCGGCAGCCGCCAGTCGAGGGAGCATCCATGCCAGGTAGCAAGTCGCGGTCCTCCGCTGCGCAAAAGTCTAGCGAGCCTGAACCTGTCGCATCGGCGACCGTTCTCGATGAAATCGTCAGCGACATCGGGCCCAAGGTTGCAGGGCTCCGCAAGGCTCAGAAGTTGTCGCTCCAGCAACTCGCGACCAAGAGCGACGTCTCCGCCGCGGCCATCCACAAGATCGAGCGAAACGGGATGGTGCCCACGATCACGACGCTGCTCAAGTTGGCTAATGCACTGGGTGTCCCGGTCAGTTATTTCGTCCAGGAGCAGGAGTTGCATCCAGAGCCCGTCCATCACACTCCTGTGACTCAGCGTCGACAGGTATACACCCCGCACAGGGGCTTACGCCTCGACAGTGTCAGCGGGTCGTACCGCCAATTCCAGGCGGCGGCGGCAATCGCCTCAATGAAGCCTGGGGCTCACAGTGGAGAGAAAAATCTGCGGCATCCCGGCGAAGAACTGGTCTATGTCCTCAGCGGGGCGGCGCGCTTCACCGTCGGGGGTCAGGAATTCGTCTTGAACAAGGGTGACTCCCTGCACTGGTCGGGCGATCTCCCTCACACCTGGGAGAACTGTGGCGATACCAAGGCAGAACTTGTCTGGGTCGTCCTTCGAGGCAACTAAGGCAGGGACTAGACGGCTGTGTGCGTCACCGTGATTTCGGGAACCTCGCGCAAGGTGTTGGTGACGTAGCAGACCCGTTGCGCGGAGGCCATGAGCACGTCCGCGACGTCGGGATCTGCGTCGGTGGCAACCAAAATCTCGATGGACCGAAAGCGCTGACCGTCGTAGTTGCCGCCAACGGTGACCTCGATGCGATGCACGTGCAGGTTACGTTTGCGCGCGCTGTACGCGACCGACAGCACCATGCATGAGGCGACGGCCGCAAGGAGGAGATCAGTGGGCTGAGGGCCTGTGTCCGACCCCCCTACCCGCTCAGGCTCATCCACCCGCAGGGGGAACCGGCCCGCATGCACATCGACTCGGAAGTCGCCCTGCCACTGAGCAGTGATTACACGATCGGCCACGGCCTGCCTCCTGCATGGGTTCCCGTCGGTAAACGGGCATTCACTATACAAGACGGCTAAGCCGATCTAGTCTCGCAAGATGCTGCAGCGTCCCCAGGTAGTGCGCGTTCTCGGCGCAGTGCTCGGACTCAACATCGTCGCCTGGGGAGTCTTTGCGGCCTTCCTACTCACGGGATCCTCGGGCGCGACCTTCGCCAGTGCAGGCGTCCTGTGCTTCGTGCTGGGCATGCGCCACGCCTTTGACGCCGATCACCTTGCTGCGATCGACGACTCGACCCGCCTCCTCGTCAGCCGCGGCAAGGCACCGGTCTCGCTTGGACTCGGCTTCGCGACCGGCCACTCCCTTGTGGTTTTCCTGCTCTTCATCGTCGTCGCCGTGGCGGCCAGCCGACTCAGTGATTCGTCGTTTGCGGAGATTGGTGGCCGCCTCGCGATGACGGTCGCAGCCGCGTTTCTGCTGACGATCGGTATCCTCAATGCCCGACTAGTGCGCCGACTGCTGCGCGAACGTTCCAACGATCCAGGCGCCGACGTGCCCGTCGCCCCGGCCGGAGTCATGAGCGGCGCGTTGGGCGCACGACTGCGTGGTCGTATCCAGTCAGGCTGGCAGATGGTGCCGGTCGGATTCGTCTTTGGTCTGGGGATGGAAACGGCGTCCGAGGTTGCTCTGCTCGGCCTGTCCGCCACGGCCAGCGGTCAGGGAGTCCCATGGTGGGCGCTGCTCGCCCTCCCGCTCCTCTTCGCCGCCGGCATGGCTCTTTTCGACACCCTCGACTCATTGATGATGACCCACCTCTATACGTCGGAAGGCACCACCGCGCGAGTACGTCTGAACTTCAACATCGCGGTCACAGGACTCACGGCCGCGATCGCCTTGGTCGTGGGGGCCGTATACCTGTCGGAACTGCTTCAAACAGCGTTCGGGGTGAGCCTGCTTGCGCCCATCGCTGAGCTTGCCAATCATTTCGAATGGATGGGCTACCTCATTGTCGCGGTCTATGTGGCGCTGTGGATTGCGTTACTCACTCGATCGCGGTCCGCACGCCGGTCGGCCGCGATGACGTCGGCAAGTTCAAGTCCCAACAACATTCCGTAGGCCATATCTCGCCCCGAGGTGTGACCGATCCCATCCAGCACCACCATGTCCCGCACGGCCGCGCCTCGATCGTTGCGCGCGCACGAGACGAGCAACTCGTGCAGGGGCTCAATTCCTTCGCCACGCGCTGCTGCCGAAATGAGAGCCACCGCGATCTCGTGTGACGCGTGCGAGCATGCGAGCTCGGCAAGAGCCCGCGTCGACCAGGTCGCCCATCCCGCCTCGGACAGAAGCGCCGTGACGAGGACGATCCCGGCAGCGCAGTCATCGCCGGCCGGGGTGAGCCCAGATCCGCGCCCCGCGAGCTGGGCAACAGTGGCGCGCAACCCAAGTTGGCGGAGGTGGGCGGACACATCCCAGCCGGTCCCCGAGAGGTCGAGCAGACGTGGCTCGCCGAGTACGTCGCGCAGCACCAGGGCCGCGCTCTGCCGTTGGGTCGGTAGGCCATCGACGGGCGTGGGGCTCCACACCACCTCGGGAATGTCGATGTGCTGACCGCCGACAACAAGGGCTCCACCGCGCACAATCACCGGGTCGCCCACTGCGGCCTCGGGCAATGACTCCACGTGAAGGTGGAGGGGACCGGGAGGGACGGTTAACGGGACGATCGCGATGATCCCCGAGGAATCGGCGAACCGCACGTAGACGGCCCGCGAGAACACGGCGACGACTCTTCCGGGTCGACCCGTGGCCACGACCTGACAGGCCGCGCTACCGATGGTCGGGATCACGGATGACCGGCCACGCGCGTGGCCACGTCGCGGAATACCTGCAACGGTGCAGTCGCCACACCGGCCCCGATCTGGCCGTGACCCGATGATGCGTGCAGGATGCCAGTGGTCACCTTGGGTCGCAGCCGAGTGCGAACGATCTTGCGGACGTCGACCCCGAGCGGAGTACCCCGATATTCCTGGATCGGTAGTTTGAATCGCGAACTGCTTCCAGCACAGATCTGACGCATCTCATCCGTCGCGCGTGCAGCGTCCGCCATGGAACCGCCGAGGAATGCGGCAACAGCCGGGGAGCCCGCCGCCGCGGCTCCTCCCAAACCCACCAACTCCAAAACAGCGCTGTCGCCGATGTCAGGGGCCGCGTCCGCTGCCGAGAAGCCGGAGTAGTAGAGGGCATCGGCGACCGGTGGGGCGTCTGCGATGAACCACTCTGCCGACCCCGCGAGTTTGGCTCCGTACGTCGTGCCGTTGCGGGCCATCGTCGTGATGATCGTGGATCCGGCAATGGTTTCCGCGGAACGCGTGAGCGACTTGGCACCCGCCATGGCGATGGTGAGGAAGAACAGATGATTCGTGGACAGGTAGACGCCGAGTTCAACGGTGCCGGCATCTCCCGCAAGAGCAGCAAGTCCCGGCAGCATGTCTCGGATCAGCAGATTGGTACTGGCCTGCGTGCGCATGTGCACGTCGTCACCCATCTGCACGCCCTGCGTCGCCAGTGCCATGATGTCGACCGGGCCGATTGTGTCGAGGACCGCAGCGAAACGCGGTTGCGCCACATCCCGGAGAAAGAGGAGCCGATCGATGGCCCCTTGGCTCTCGCGGCCGAACCAGGCGACATCCCCCGGGCCTTGGCTGACGGGCGAATAGCCCACCGTGCCGCCCGCGGCGTTGTCAGCCACCCAGAGCGGCATGGATGGTCCGAGTGCGGTGGCCATCGGCACCACGACGCCGTGGTCGTTGGCGGAGCCAATGCGGATGGAGCCCGCGACGAGCAACTGCTCGGCCTCGTCCACCGTTGCCGCCCAGCCCTCCGCTACCGACGCCGCGCGCATCGACCGACGTAGCGGGTCGCAGACCTGCGCGTAGGCAATCGGCGGACCGGCATGGAGCAGCAGCCGACCCTCCGTCATGGCGGAGACGACGTCGCGGGCGGGCACGACTCCGGTGAGCATGGGTGTCCCGGTATCGAGCCGATGCAGCACCTCCGCATTTGCCTCGTCAATCCCGATCGAACGCGAGCCGTAGAGTTCCTTAAGGACCGCGATGTCGTCGGCATCTCCTTCCGCCGGGACGCTCCAGTCCACCTGGAGCGCCTGGGCTCCCTGCGCCTGCACAGACTCGGCAAAGAGCGGCAACCCCAGATTGATGACGGTGCCGTTGTCAGGAAGCGCTCGCGCGATCATGTCTGTCCTCCTCGTGTGCCCACCACGTGGCGAGCTTCATCAATGGTGTCGGTCTCTGCCGTGCTCCAACGCGTTCGCGAGTCCTGTACCAATCCCAGGATGCCGCTCTGCTCGGTCTCGTATTCGGTGGCCATGTCAATGACGTCTCCGGGGCCGCCCCGCCCCGTCCGAAGTTCGAGGAGGGACTCCGGGTTGGTGAGTGCCTCGATCTGGGCGTCGTCGACGGCGATCTCCCGACCGCAAAGTTCACTTGCCGCATGCTGCAGTGTGGACGCCGTGAGGGAGCCATCCTGCAGAGCACGCGAGACCACGGCGTGAGCAGTGCTGTAGTCCATCCCTGTGGTGGTGCACAGCAAGTGGGCCACATCCGTCGCCTCGACGTGCGTACCCGCGAGGGCCTGACTCATGCGGTCCGCGTCGACGGCAAGCGTGCTGATCACCGCAGCCATGAGGCGACTGCTTCGGGTAGCCCAGTCGAGCGCCCTGGGTACCTCCCCGTACGAGAAGATGAGGGCGTCGCTGCGCGCCGAGGGTGATTTCGCCAGCGCCATCTGGGTGCCAGCGCGACCCACGAGCAGCGCCGCGGTGCCTCGCACGATCGAGAGGGCATAGGGATTGCGCTTCTGCGGCATGAGAACGCTCGGTCGCACGAGTCCGTCGCCGAGGGAGACGAAGCCAAACTCCCGGCTCGCGAAGATTTCGAGGTCCTCGGCAAGACGGTCGAGGGTGAGTAAGGCGGACGTCGCATCTCCCGTCGCGTGCAAGAAGGGATCCGTCTGCCACATGGCATCGCGCAGGTGCCGGATGGGTCGCAGAAAGCCGAGCTGACGAGCCATCCGATCGCGATCTATCGCAAGGGTCGAGCCATTGGCCGCGCCCGAACCGGCTGGGCTCGCGTCAACTTCCCGCACGTCCACGACCAGACGGCGCGCATCTCTCAGGAGCGGATCCGCGAAGCCGAGGAGATAGTGACCGAACGTCGTGGGCTGCGCCGGCTGGAGGTAGGTGTAGTCGGGCACGACGATCTCAGACCATGCACGCGATCTTTGGCATATGGTCGACACGATCTCCATCACACTTTCGATGAGGTCGGCCAGCGCCACGCGGCATGCCATACGGAAGGCCGTACGCACTGCTTCACGTCGAGTGCGGCCCAGATGGAGATGGCCCGCGTCATCCCCAATGAGACTGCGCAACCAGTACTCGCGCGATGTGTAGACCTCGCCAAGGGCAGGGTCGTAGCCCACGTCAACGGCCTCGGTCTGCCAGAGATGTAGCAGTCCCTCGATAAGTCGGGATTGCGCCGGGAGCGCGCCTAGGCGGTTCAGTTCCAGGGCATGTGCCAGATCGGCAAGGGTGAGCCAGCGGTGCAGGATCGGCGCGTCACCGATCTCCCAGGCGTATCCAGCAGCCTGAAGTTCCGCAGCTCCGGGCAGGGCGTCACGTTGCTCGCTCATCGCTGAACCTCCGCCAGGACGTGCGGCACACCGGCCATGCCGCCCGTATGCCACACCACAACGGGCTCCTGCTCGCTGGCCAACTCCTCGGCCACCAGCCAAGCCGGTAGTCCATAGTGATCGTCGACAAGCAGGCCACGGCACGCCAGTGCCGTGGCCACGCGCCGCATGTCCTCCCGTTCGAGAGGACGCCGACCGTCGAGCACGCTCACATCACACGACTCAAGCGAGGAGGCATCCGCGCCCAGGCGACTGAGCACCATGCCGGCAAGCCGCGTGACCATCGGTTCGACATCGTCCGGTGCGCGGCTGACGCTAACCCCGACAATCCGAAACGGCGCTCCGACGAGTGCCGTCCCGGCCAAGAGCCCGGCGATGCTCGCCCCCGAACCCACGGGGATGACGACTGTCACAGGATCGGCGATCGACGACCCCAGGGAGATGAGCTGCTGCTGGAGTTCGTGCGCGGCAACGGCGAATCCCAGGGCACCCGTCGCTGCCGCTCCACCGCGCGGAATGGGATAGGTGGCGATGCCCTCCGCTGATAGCTCTGCCGCGCGGATCGCGATCGCCTCATCGAGGTGCTCGCGCGGTGTGGACACCTCCTCCACACGGGCTCCCGCGAGTCGGGCCATCCGGATGCTCGTCGTCGCCTCCACCGGCCCCGGCACGAGAAGGTGACAACGAAGACCTTCGCGACACGCGGCCAAGGCGAGGGCCGCAATGAAGTTGGACGTCGACATGCCGCCACTGACAACACAGGATGCACCCTGCTCGCGGGCCTCGCCCATGAGGAACTCAAGTGGTCTGGTCTTATTGCCGGCCCACGCGAATCCAGCCAGGTCATCACGCTTGACCCGCAGCGTGCGATCATCCCCAAAGCAGTGAAGTGGCGTAGGGAAATGCCCGAACGAGCAGCGCGGAATGCCCTCCATCGGCTTCACGAGTGGCTCCGGCGCAGGCGCCCTAGTACGTCGTCCGTCATCGCGACGGCCTCGCGCACATCGGGAGCGATAGCCCACTGCCGCACCTCGTCGCGGTCGAGCCCGGCGGCCGCTGCAACCTCGTTGATCACCGCCTCGTGGCCAGGCTGCCCCTCGAGCACCACCTGAAGAAGTTCCTGGGCCCGATGCTTGCCCAGATGAGCCGACAGGCCGACGAGGATCTGCTGGGAGGCCCAGGTGAAGTCCGCTAACACATGATCCCGCATTGCCTTCTCGTCCACCTCCAGTCCCACAAGCAGATCGGCGGCCTGACGAGCGGCGGTCGCCGACACGAGAGCGACTTCGGGCAGGGCGAACCACTCGGACTTCCACGAGCGGCCGTCCCGCTCGTGCGAGCCCACCTGTGCTTCGAGCAGGACGCCCGCAGCGGCCCGCGCTACCCGGGCGAGAGTATCGAGGTGTTCACTGCGCTCGGGGTTGCGCTTGTGCGGCATCGTGATGCTGCCGACAGTGCCGGGCGAACGCGCCTCGCGCAGTTCGCCAATCTCAGTGCGCTGTAGTTCGTAGATCTCGTTGCCGATGCGCGCCAGCGTCGCGCACACCGACGCCATCGTGCCGCCGAATTCGGCTATCCGATCCCGAGTCGATGTCCACGATACGCCCGGGTCCCCCAGTCCGAGTCCGGTGCATACCCTCGTCCGAAGCTCTCGTCCTCGGCCATCGAAGAAGCCCATCGCCCCGGTCGCCCCGGCAAGTTGACCCACCGACCAGCGGGTCATCCCCTCCTCGACCCGTTGGAACTGCCGCTCGATCTCATCGGCCCACGTGGCTGCCTTGAGGCCGAAGGTGATGGGAGACCCGGACTGCCCGTGCGTGCGTCCCGGCATCACGGTTTCGCGGTGGTCAAGCGCCAGGGTGATGCACGAGGCCTCGCACTCGCGCAGGTCCGCCAGCACCAGTTCCCCGATATCGCGCATGACTATGCCGAACCACGTGTCCGTAAGGTCCTGGACAGTGATCCCGAAGTAAACGTGCTCGCGTGCTCCCTCGGGAAGCACCTGCTGCAGAGTCTTAATGAAACCAAGGGTGGAATGCGATGTTTGCCGCGTGCCCTCGGCCACCGCCTCAAGGTCCAGATCATTCACGTCCAGCGCCGCGATGTCCCGGGCCGCTTCGGGGGGAATAAACCCCATGGCCGCCTGCTCTCGTGCGAGGACGCCCAGGATGTGCAGCCAGGTGGCCACTCGGGCGGGCTCGGAGAGGATCGTCTCGGCCTTCGGTGTGGTCCAGCCATGCCCGTACATCGTGGACTCCGTCAGACGGCTGACCACTGGGGCTCCCGTTCCTGCGCGATGATGCTGAGCGCCTCGCGCACCTGAGCCATCGAAGCCCCCCAGGGCACCACGACCCGGTCGTCGTCGACCTCAATCGTCGACTCCAGCAAGCAGCACTTGGCGAGGATGGCGCCGTCTCCTGGGACGTTCGCCCTCCGCGGGCACATGTCGACACCCGGCGGAACATCGCCGTAGAACCACTCATGAATCTGACGGGAGCGCTCGCAGCCGACGAGAGCCCAGTCCTGTCGTGAAGGACGCTCATCGAGGTAGCGCATCTGTGCGCCCTCGATAGCGGCATCCGAACCTCGGCAAGGGAACAGGTAACACGGGGATGCGACCTCGCGAGCCAGTTCCGCCAGATCGGTCGCCCGGACGTCCACGACCATGGGCGCGAGATCCTCAGCCGTATCCAGCAGGCGCCGCACCTGGTCGGCGAGCTTCGCCGGGAGGGGCGGGATGACCTCGAGCACCGTGAGCCGGATGGGGTCGGGGTTCAAGATGAAATTGATATGACGATATTTCCCTTCAACCACGACCGCCTTTGCCTGAGGTGCTTCCCGCAACGCGACCGCAGCGAGACTGGAAGGGACGGCGGTGTCCGAATCCGGAGCGACGACGTAGGCCGTCTCGGACGGCAGGGCGAGCACCTCAACCGCGGTGATCGGCGCGAAAAGGGACTCGTGATCCTCCCGAGTCACGTGCAGCAGGGCCGTGTCACCCTCAGGGCCACGTACCACGATGAAGCGAGTACGCCGATAGGACTCACGACCAACGTAGGCCTCCACCAGTCCTTCTTCGGTGAGCGGCGCGTCCAGGTATGAGATCGCCACGCCACGGTAGGCGCTCGGGACTGCATTGCGCGTGGCGCGTGACACCTGCGCCATCGTCGTCATGTTCTGGCCGGGGCGGTGTCGGGAGTGGAAAGTTGAACCGTATCGGCACGCAGCCCGAGTCTTAGTGTGACAAGAGCGAGGAGATCGAAGACCCCGATATTGCCGAGATTCACCGTGGGTCCGTGGCGCTCAATAAACCACACCTGCTGATCCTTGCGGGGTGCTTCGAAGATGACTCGCTCAATGCCGGCAGATTCAACAGCGGCGTCCACCACGTCTATGTGGGTCTCTCCTTCGGAGTTATACACACCGATAGTGCCACTCTCACGGCCTTCGGCCACGACATAACGTGCACCACTTGCCATATCCTCAAGGATCTCCTGGCGCCACTCTTCGGGGAGGAGCAGTCGATCCTGACTCTTATATCCCGTTTCTGCGAAGACCGTGAACTCCGTGGCCGCGCGTCTGATGATGGCCTGTTTTTCATCCAGGGTCATGGGCACGATCCCCCGCGAAACCTCAACGGCCTCGAACCCGACGGACTGTGCCCAGTCGAGGCATTCCTCGACTCGTTGATGCGCCCATGCGATCTCCAGCAGAGTCCCGCCGATGCACGCCTGCACACCATGCGCCTTGAGGAGTGCCATCTTGTCCGCCAGGCGGGGCTCGGCGTACGACGTGCCCCAGCCAAACTTCCAGATGTCGATGAACTCGCGATACGACGTGAGGATCCCCACCATGGCCTCGACGCTGATGCCCTTGTCGAGCGCGTGCGTGAGGCCGACCTGGCGCGGCTTCGGGGGCAATTGTTCGAGCCGGAGGAAATCGGGGCGCACGTCACTATGATAGGAGACCATTCACTTTCGGACACCTCACTCGGCAGATCGGGGACCCCATGACCGGCGACGCCGACGTGCTTGAGGGGATCGCCGCCGCCGTGGCGAATAACCCTTCCGTTGCCGCCAAGAGGAGCATCGGTCTGATCTCCGAGGTGTTGCCACCGGGCAACTGGCTCAGCGGTCCCGGCGACGACGGTGCCGCGGTGGCTCTGGACGGATCAACCGTCATCGCCTGCGGTGAGGCCATCTACCCGCCGTTCGTCACCGGAGACCCCTATGGCGCGGGCATCGCCGCTGTGCTCGCAAACGTCAATGACGTCGCCGCCATGGGGGGTGAGCCGTTGGCGATTGTCGACACGGTCATCGCACCCCCGGATCAAGCCCAGCGCATCCTCGCGGGAATGCGTTGGGCCGCCGATCTATATCGCGTCCCGATCGTCGGCGGTCACTACACGCCCTCGGATGGGCCTGCCTCACTCTCCGCATTCGCGGTAGGCCGGGCCGATGCTGTGCTCTCCGTCACGCGCGCATCCGAGGGTCAGGACCTCGTGGTTGCGGTCTGCGTCGAGGGGACCATGCGCGAGGACTTCCCATTCTTTCGCTCCTTCGATGAGCGAGGCTCATATCTGGCCGAGGACGTCCGCCTTCTCGCTCGGATTGCTCGCGAGGGAGTCGCGCAGGCCGCCAAAGACATCAGCATGGCGGGCTTAGTCGGTTCGTTGGCCATGCTCCTCGAACTCGGGGGATTCGGGGTCGAAGTTGAGATTCGGAAGGTACCGGCACCCGAAGGCGTGCCACTTGGGAAGTGGTTCAACTGCTTCCCGTGCTTCGGCTTCCTCCTCACTTGCGAGCCGTCCACAACCGATGACTGCGTCGCGGCGTTCCATGGGCGAGGGCTGTCCGCGGCGAAGGTCGGCTCACTCGACTCGAGCGGGGTTATTCGCCTGCGTGACGGCGACCTGGTAACTCCCGTCCTTGAAGT
>Ga0222714_10001532_pt1 | contig 26004 bp, 25 predicted proteins | sample C33_3DmetaG_FD_165048 | JGI IMG/M metagenome (GOLD analysis project Ga0222714, IMG submission 165048) | Estuarine water microbial communities from San Francisco Bay, California, United States - C33_3D | ecosystem: Environmental > Aquatic > Marine > Unclassified | place: USA: California...
TGATAGATTTTGGACCAGCGATTGTAACGAGGCTTTAGAGCGAAACTACATTCAGCGTTGGACTGGTATCGCAATTCCACCTGAGATGTTAGGCACTCATATCGGACCACCAAAGTCACACACCACAGGTAGAACTCATAATCTTTCATTTCGAGCTACAACAGCTTTTTTTGGTCATGCTGGAATTGAATGGGATGTATCTAATGCTTCCGCCACTGAAAAGCAGCTGCTTGCTCAATGGATCAGCTATCACAAGTTAAATCGAGATTTATTACATTCAGGAAATGTAATCAGAGTCGAACAACCCGATGATGCAATTTGGGTGCATGGTGTAATTAATGAGGATAAAACCAGCGCAATTTTTAGTGTTTCTCATCTGAGCGCTATCAAATCAAGCAAAGCACCCAATGTCCAATTAGCTGGACTAAATCCTGCTGCTGAATATCAAGTGCGGATGGTAGAGCCTGCAGGCGCTGCTGAGACAATTCAATCTAGTTCTCCAGCATGGCGGTTTGGCGCAATTATTAGCGGTGACATATTGAACAATCACGGTTTGCGAGCTGAAAAATTACAACCAGAGAATGCCTATCTGATTGAATTAAAGCAAATTAATTAATCTTCTTGCTTTGATTTATTTCGCTTTTCAATGGCCATAAGTCGCCTAGCTTCTTCAGCGTACATATCAACATACTGCTGATCGCTGACCTCTCGGATGCTCTTCATGATTTCATCAGTAACAGCTCGCAGTGTGTCACGCTCTGTTCGCTGCTCGTACAAATGCGAGAAATCCAATGGCTTCCCAATTTTTATACCAACACGTCCTAGCTTTGGCATATTTCGCTCTGGGGGCTGGATCTCTCTTGTGCCATGCAGCCCAATTGGTATTACTGGAACTTTGTTTTCTAGTGCAAGCCGCGCCACACCAGTTCGACCTTTATAAAGCATGCCAGTGGGTGATCTGGTTCCCTCTGGATACAGCGCAATTAAACCGCCGTTTTGGAGCACTTTGGCAGCAGCAGTTAGCGCATTTGATGCTCTTGAAGTTCCTCGCTCAACTGGTATTTGTCCTGCGCTTCTAAAAAAGGTTCGCATCGCAAATCCTTTAAGGCCCTTGCCTTCAAAGTATTCGGATTTGGCCAAAAAGGTTACTCGTCGCGAAGTTGCCAATGGCACCACGATGGAATCTATAAAAGATAGGTGGTTTGGAGCTAAAATTGCTGCACCAGTTTTAGGAATATTTTCAGCGCCCTCAATCCAAGGGGTGTAAAGCAGATTTACTAACGGCCCTAAGCTTCCATATCGAAGCAACCAATATACGGGCGTTTCGAGTCGTTCGTCATCAATGGCCACGGGCAAAAACTACGACCCATTCAGGCTGACAAGCTAAGGCCCCCCGCCCTACCATCATTCCCCTAGCGTAAGGAGTGCAAATGAATCATTTAACTGCACCGCTGAGCTCTCGTAAATCAGATGTGGGAGTTTTGCTGCTGCACGGATTTACTGGCTCACCAGCATCCATGCGGCCATGGGCTGAGCACCTAATTGAGCAGAATTATTCAGTTGAACTGCCAGTGCTGCCGGGCCACGCCACCAAATGGCAAGATTTAAATCAAACCACTTGGCACCAATGGTACGCAGCTGCTCATCTCTCCTATTTAAAGTTAGCAGCAGATTGCTTAAATGTTTTTATCGCTGGGTTATCGATGGGTGGTGCGCTAGCGCTCAGATTAGCTCAGCATCAACCTGAAATAAGCGGGTTGCTACTGGTTAATCCTGCGATACTTGCAAAAAATAAACTTCTTAAGTTGGCACCAGTGCTTGGAAAGATAATTCCCAGCGTCCCTGCGGTTGGAAACGATATTGCTAAACCAGCTACAAACGAATACTCATACGATCGCACGCCAGTAGTAGCAGCAGCTTCGATGTTAGATCTATGGCAAGATGTTCGCAAAGGATTACATTTAGTTACAACTCCAACACTAATTTTTACAAGTCATAATGATCATATTGTTCCACCAAAAAGTTCAGAGTTAATTTATCGAAATATTTCAACTCCACCAATGCATCTTGAGCAAATTTTTCTTGAGCGCTCATATCATGTAGCAACTTTGGATTATGAGATGGATGAAATCCATAGGCACTCAATAAATTTCATTAAATCTAAAACAAAATTAAGCTAACGTTGATACTGCTTACGGGCTAGCACTACTGCATCAATTGTTGCAGCAGTAACAATATCTGGCCCTGTTAGCACTGGCGTGCCATTACCAACTCGTCCCGCGGTTGTTAAAAACGTGCCCAACATATCTACTGCATATCGCGCCTGCATTGCTTCTTGATTGTCAGTCATAAATAAAATCTGACCATTTCGAAGCTCATTCTCTAATGTTTCTGAATATCCCATAACCCCGACAGTTAATTTTCGAACTACATTTTCACGTGCCTTGTTGAAAATGCCACTAAGTTTTGGATTTGCCAACAAAATGGCATCTACATCTTTATCGCCTGCAATTGCTTTTCGAATACTCTCCGGGGCAGCTTTGGCCGATACCTTAACTGAAATTACAGCTGAACTTTTTAAAATATCTCCAGCTTCTCTACAAAGTGCCACTTCGCGGCTTTTAGCTGCACTGGTTGAGGTGATACATAATAAGCTTTTTTTGTTCAATGCTTTAAACCGCGATCCAACCGCGTTACCAGTTCCGGCATCAGTGACCCCAACAAAGCCCAGCGCACCAAATGGCAGCGCAGCTGCTGAGTTTTCGCCAATGCCGACAATTGGAATTCCGGTACCAGAAACCTGTGAAAGCGTTTTGCCCATTTTTGCACCATCAGCAGCAATAACAATGCCAGCTATATTCTCTTTACCTGAGAGTGATTTTAAATTCTTAACAGCATCATCTACAGAAGTTGGAATGTATGTCTCAACTGCATAGTTAAACCGTTCTGCTGCTTGCTTGGCAGCAGTCTCCATCGCCTTAACTGTGCGCTCATCTTGATTGGGTTTAGTTATCAGATAAATATCCTTGCCAACAGTAAATGTCTTTTCTTCAATCTGTTTGGTTTGAACATTCAGAACATCAGTGTTATTTGCGCAGGCAGTTAAAAGCAGTGCGACAGCTAGTAGCAAAATTTTCTTCATAACCTGGCCAAGTCTGCCACACCCACCATGCCGGCATCATTGCCCAACTTTGCCGAGACAATTTTCGCCATTGGACGGTGATCTTTTGCCGCTAATCTCTGCTCAAAAGCCGTACGAGCTGGATCAAGTATCAAATCACCAGCATCACCACCGCCACCTCCGACAATAAAGATCTCGGGATCAAGCATCGCAGCAACAGCAGCCATGCCGTATCCCAACCATTTTCCGGCGTCAGCCAGGATCGCTATTGACGCTGGATCTCCATTTAGGGCTGCAGCTGTGACCATCTGGCCGGTTAACAACGTGACATCACCACCGCAGGATCTAAAAAGCGTGTCAGCGCCTGGGCTGCCACTTGCCACAAAAGTTCGAGCACTTCGAGTTAGTGCCTGGCCACTTGCATATTGTTCTAAACATCCTCGTTGGCCACAGCCACATAATTGCCCATCTGGCTTAATCACCATATGCCCTGCTTCTGCAGCCATGCCATATCCGCCAATTAACAATTTGTCATCAATGACAATTCCGCACCCTAATCCAGTTCCAATAGTCAATAGAACAATATTTGAATATCCAACTCCAGCGCCATGCTTATACTCTCCCCAAGCTGCACTGTTGGCATCATTTTCGAGCAGCACTGGCAGGCCCGTAGCTAGCTCAACTTCACTTTTGATTGCTGAACCAGTTAAATCCACGTTTGGAGAGAACATAATTTGATCTCGTTCGCGATTGATTAAACCAGCAGCTGAGATGCCAATTGCAGTTACATCATTTTCCGCACGAAGTCTATTTATGCCAGCAATTACAGCTGCAAGCATCTTGGTTCTATCATTTGCTGGAGAGCTAATGTGTTCGCGCCGCAGAATTTCACCAGACTCAGTTATCACGCCAATTGCAATTTTTGTTCCACCGATATCAACACCAATAGTTAAACTCATATTTGAACCATTCGTTCGCTGAGTCTATTTAATATCTTCTGCGCCATCTGCACCTCAGCTGATTTTTTCATTGCATTAAAAAGCGGATTTTTAAACCTAAGCTCAAGTTCATACGCTACCGCACAGCTGCTGCTATCGAGCGCAATTAACCGAAAAACGCCCGTTAATTCAGTTAGCAAATCTGATTCAACCAATTCCCATTCCAAAGTGCTGTCATCTGATTTAGTGACCATTATCTGCACCGCATCCGTTAAGCCAGCAGCAGAAATCTCAAATCTGATTACCGTTTGGGCCAGATCTGCTGAGCGTGAAACCACCGTCATATTATCTAAACCTGACCATGCTGGATAACCATTAAAATCAAGTAGAACTTCAATTACGTCAGGCAGCGGTGACTGAATTACAATTTCTAAGGCAGGTGCGCTACTCATGTGTTTCTACTTTCTAATTGAGTTTGCAGAATTTTTCCCCTTGAGTTTAAGCCAAACTCTTCTTTCACCCATTCTCTGCCAGCGTTACCAAACCTAGTCCTTAGCTGTGAGTCACTTAAAAATTTGTCCAATTGTTCAAAAAGGTTTTTCTCAGAAACTAATTCTCCTGTTTGACCGGCAATTATAGCTTCAACTGCACCTCCACTTGCTCCAGCTAAAACAGCAACGCCACTTGCAGCAGCTTCTAAGTAAACAATTCCAAAACCTTCAATATCTAATCCGTTATAACGGCTTCTGCAGGGCATGACAAATAGGTCTGCTAAATTGTAAATATCTGGCAGTGCCTCAAAATTTATGGAACCAAGAAATTTTACATATTCAGTTACTTTATTTTTCGAAGTCAGATTTAATAATCTTTTTTGATCGGGTCCGCTACCTGCAACTAAAAAAATTAAATCTGGATGTTTATCAACTAATTTTGGCATCAGCCTAATTACAGAGTCAAAGCCCTTGCGGGGCATTAATCTTGAGAGTCCTAGCAATACTGTTTTGCCCTCTAAATTAAATTCTTTTCTAAGCTCATTTTTTGCATCTATTGAATATGGTGCAAATCTATTTGAATCCACCGCAGGGGTTAACTTAATTAGCTTCGCTTGCGTTCCTAGCAAGGGTGAAATCTTTTGTTTTGTGTAATTTGTTAGGTAGGTAACAACATCAACATGCTTTCCACAGCGCTTAAGAACCCAACGCAAGATTGGAATTTTAGCCCAACCCGCTTCATGCCCGTGAGTTATAGCAACTATATTTTTTATCCCAGCTCGCTTAAGAGCTTTACTCATCAATGCCAGCGGCGCTAATGCGCCAAAGAGCACCTGATCGCATTGATGCTGATCTGCTAACTGTTTTGCTTTACGCAGATGCTTGGGCGTTGGTAGCATCACTAAAGTATCTGCACGAATAACTTCATAAGTAAGTTTCTTGTCATACTCAGTTGCACCAGACCAATTTGAGGTATAAACCACGATTGAGTTTGGATCTAACTCTGAGAGCAGCTGACTGACAAATGTCTGAATTCCACCCTTTCGAGGCGGAAAATCATTAGTTATCACCAAAGTTCTAGGCACGAGGTCAATTTACTCGGTTTGTCACCATGCAACCAGCAGCTATGGCTTTTATGATCGGCCTGTGAGGAAATTTATGGTGATGCTGATTGCGGCTTTGCTGCTATTGCCGCAAACTGCATCTGCTTCACCAACTGCAGGCAGCTCAATGGGTGATCGCATTGTGTTTGATATTTCATTGCAGCGAGTTTGGTTAGTTAATGAATCTGCTGGCTGGGTGAAAACTTATCTTGTTTCAGGTTCTCGATTTGACTATCATCACAAACCTGGCAATTACAAAGTTTTCTCTAAGTCTCGCACCACAACTTCATATTTGGGCAATGCAACCATGAACTATATGGTCAGATTTGATCGTGGAAAAAATTCCAACATTGGATTTCACGATATCCCCCGTTACGCAGATGGAACTTTTGCACAAACCGATCGGCAACTAGGCACGCCACTATCTGATGGCTGCGTTAGGCAACGAGTAAGTAATGCCAAATCCCTTTATAAGTTTGCCAAAGTTGGCACCCCGGTAGTTGTCATTCCGTAGCTTGTTCTGAGTTGTCTAGGACTAATCGAAGCGGTGAGACCAGGCCAGATTTACTTAGCACTGAGATCAAAGCTAAGTCTGCACCTGATAATTCGGTTGGAGCACCTATCAATGCTGCAACCACGCAGTCGCTGCACTCAATAAATCTAACCTGACAACTGTCGCAATCGATCTTGATCACCGCAGGTTGGTTGATCCGTGGTAGTTGGTTCATGGCTACAGCGTAAACAGTTGGTCTGACAATTAAATGGAATCTAGCAAGCCCACTAGTTTTTCGGGGCGATGCTCCCCAAACACCCTTCGAGCTGTGCCGCTTCGAGAGCGAAGAGCGATCGATTCTGTTGTAGCCCCGCCAGATTGATAGCGCACTCCGGTTAACAGCTCACCATCTGTAATTCCTGTTGCTGCAAAAAATGCATTGTCGCTTCGAACCAAGTCATTCATGGTAAGCACCTGCCGCAGATCCATGCCCTCTTCAGCCGCATTGGCAATCTCAGTTGGCAATTGCGGAGCTAACCTGGCTTGAATTGCTCCTCCTAATGTTTTAAGTGCGCAAGCTGCAATCACACCCTCAGGGGTGCCGCCTATTCCCATTAATAGATCCACGCCAGTATCTGGGCGTGCTGCCATTACAGCTGCCGCAACATCGCCATCTTGGATTAACCGAATTCGCGAGCCAGCCATCCGGATTTGATTTATTAATTCAAAATTACGAGGTCGGTTTAGCACCATCACAGTGATATCAGCTAACCGTTTGGATTTTGCTTTGGCAACATTTGCCAGATTAACTGAAACTGGAGCATCGATATCAATTGCACCTTCAGCACCTGAACCAACCACAATTTTGTCCATATAAAAAACCGAGGAAGGCGAATACATGCTGCCACGGTCAGCAACTGCGATAACTGAAATAGCATTTAACTGCCCATTTGCCGTCAATGCTGTTCCATCAATGGGATCCACCGCTACATCAACTTGCGGTCCTAAGCCGTTTCCTACTTTTTCACCATTGAACAACCATGGCGCATTGTCTTTTTCGCCCTCACCAATAACAACAACACCAGAAATATCAACCGAGCTCAAGATAAAACGCATTGCTTTTACGGCAGCATCATCTGCCAGCTGCTTATCTCCTCGACCTACCCACGGGGCCGCAGCGAGCGCTGCTGCCTCTGTGACGCGAACTAGCTCTAGTGCAAGATTGCGTTCTGGCTTTACGTGATTCAATTACTTCCTCGTTCCACCCAGTTTTGGGATCGCTGCACAGCGCGCTTCCATCTCACATATTCCCATTCATCTCGGCCAGCTGGAGTAAATTCACGATCTATTCCAATGCTGCTTCGAAGCTCATCTTTATCTGCCCAAACCCCAGTGCCAAGACCGGCTAAAAATGCTGCACCAATCCCCGTCGATTCCAAAGTTATACCTCGCACTACTGGAACTTTTAGAATATCTGCTTGCATCTGCATCAATAAATTATTAGCTGCCGCACCACCATCAACACGCAATTGAGCCAGCGGGCGTTGCGTATCTTTTACCATTTCTTCAACTACATCTCGCACCTGAAATGCAATTGCTTCCAGCGTCGCGCGCGCAATATGAGCTGCAGTAGTGCCACGAGTAATGCCTTGAATTGATCCTCGAGCATACGGATCCCAATACGGTGCGCCAAGGCCAGATAGTGCTGGCACAAAAACTACGCCATCAGTTGAATCAACCCTGCTCGCTAACGCTTCAATCTCAGCTGCGCTTTTGATAATGCCAAGTCCATCTCGTAGCCATTGCACTGCTGCTCCAGTTACAAAAACTGCGCCCTCGAGAGCATAAGTTAACTTTCCAGATGGTTCTTGCCAAGCAATGGTAGAAAGCAGCCCACGATCTGAGATTTTTAGTTCATCTCCTGTGTTGTACAAAATAAATGATCCAGTTCCATATGTACATTTACTATCGCCTATATCAAATGCCACTTGCCCAAATAGTGCTGCTTGTTGATCTCCTGCTATTCCTGCTATTGGCAGCGTTAAACCTAAAAACTCAGCTGGATCAGTTTTACCAACAACGCCATAGGACGAGACAACTTCAGGCAAAATATCTCGAGGCACTTGGAAAATTTCTAACAACTCATTATCCCAGTCGCCAGATTTGAGATTTAATAATTGAGTTCGAGATGCATTTGATGCATCAGTTACGTGAACCGCACCTTTAGTCATGCGCGAGATTAAAAACGTATCTACTGTACCAACTACAAATTTTCCAGCGAGAACACCTTGCCATATCTCTTTATCATTTTTAGCCAGCCATAAAAATTTAGTAGAAGAGAAATATGGATCTAGGCCAAGTCCGGTTTTTTCGCGAACAAATTGCTCGATACCAGTATTGCGCAGCTCTACCACTAAATCTGAAGATCTACGGTCCTGCCAAACAATGCCGCGTCGAGGTCCGCTAAACGTTGCGCGATCCCAAACCATCACAGTTTCACGCTGATTAGTGATTCCAATTGCCGAGATCTGCGCCGCCCCAACCGCCGCTATCACAGCGCCTACTGCCGAGAGCGTTGCTTGCCAGATTTCATCAGGATCATGCTCAACCCAGCCAGGCTGCGGGAAATGCTGCGGGAATTCAGCATTGCCACGAGCTAAAACCTCGCCTCGATCTCCTATTACCAGCGCTGTAACGCTGGTAGTGCCAGCATCAATAGCTAATAGGCCCATAATCGCGCTCCATCTAACAGTTCTTGTTACCTTCTTGTTATCAATATCGTTACTACTGCGTTACCAAAGCCTCAGTTAGCTGTGACTTAAAGCGAAGCCTGAAAACTAAAACCTATCTAGGCTTAGCCACATGCTTAACCGAGACCAAACCTTAGCGGCATTAGTCGAAGAAATCGATGCCGTTGTGATCGGTGGTGGAATTAATGGCGCCGTTGCAGTTGCTGCACTTTCGGCTCGGGGCATCAATGTCGTCCTAGCTGAAGCCAATGATTTTGCCAGCATGACAAGCCAAGAATCATCAAACATGATTTGGGGCGGCATTAAATACTTGCAAGATTATGAATTCCGCCTGGTTTGGTCATTGTGCCGGTCTCGTAATGAGTTACTTGCAAAATATCCTAATCGCGTCAAACAAATTCCCTTCTTTGCAGTAATTGGCCCAACATCTCCTTTTAATCGAGTGCTTGGATTTTTGGGGTCAACTTTGTATTGGTTTTTTGGACGATTAAAAACTCAAGGTCCAAAAATTTTTAGTAATTCTGGGATTTCTAAAATAAATAGATTCATACGGCTAGCATCAACTAAGGGCGCAATTCAATACAGCGATGCTATTTTATTGGATAATGATGCGCGGTTTGTTTATGAGTTCATAAAAACTGCAGGTTCACACAATGCCAAAGTGCTAAATTATTTTGAAATTATTAAAGCAACCCCAAGAACTAATGGCTGGGATCTAACCGCGTTAGACAAGATAAGCGGAGCTGAAGTAACTTTTAAAGCTAAAGTTTTGATCAATGCTGCAGGTCCATATGCAAAAATATTAACTGATCAATTTGAAATACCAACTGGTCACGAAATTGTAATTTCTAAAGGGGTGCATTTAATAGTTCCTCACATTGAAACCAATAACAAAGTACTTGCATTCTTTGATGATGCCGGACGGCTTTTTTATGTTCTACCCATGCACGATCGAACCGTTATCGGCACAACTGATACTCCAGCTCAATCTGCAGGCGTAACAGTCACTGATGAAGATAGAGATTTCCTGCTAGCACAAGCTAACCGCTGTTTAAATCTAGATCGAGATTTAGTTAGAGCTGACATCATTGCTGAACGATGTGGGGTACGCCCGCTAGTTGTGAACAAATCTGCAAATCTAGAAAAAGTTGATTGGGTTTCGCTTTCACGCAAGCATGAAGTAGAACTGAATAAGGAATTAAACTCAATCTCAATCTTTGGTGGCAAACTTACAGATTGCATAAATGTTGGCCATGAAGTAACTGAGTTGGTCATCAAGCTTGGAATTCAACCAACAAAGAATTTAAACTGGGTCGGAGAATCAGATCCAGATATACCTAATGAATTGATAACCCAGCTAGCTAATTTCCACAGTGATGCTGCGGAATTGGGAATACAACTTTGGCGAAGGCATGGAGCTACTGCTTTTCAGATTGCCAGATCTTTTAATGATGATCCGCTAAATAGTAAGTTGATTTTCGAGGGCTTATATTTCACAGTTGGCGAGCTTAAGCACATTATTAAAACAGAACATGTGGTTAATTCTGATGATTTATTAAGACGTAGAACTCCGCTAGCGCTGCTGCGAAGCGAAGCTGAATTAGCACAAAATTTACACTTGCAGGAACTTTTAAAATTGATTAAATAGTTTGCTCTATTTCATGACTATCATTTTGAAATACTTCTAACATGCTAGAAGCTGGATACTTGCCATTAAGAATATTAGCTACATGGCTAATGATTGGAACTGAAATATGATGCTTTTCTGCTATTTGTAAAATAGGTTCGGTTGATTTCATTGCTTCTACAGTTTGGCCAATTAAGCTCATTGCTGTTGAAATACTTTTGCCCTCTCCCACCAAAACACCAAAACTGCGATTTCGTGAAAAGGCTGATTGACTTGTCGCAATCAAATCGCCAATGCCAGCTAGGCCTAAAAATGTCTCATGATGACCGCCTGCAGCCACTCCAATGCGTACCATCTCGGCCAATCCCCGCGTCATGATTGCAGCTTGCGAATTTTCGCCTAATCCAAGACCAATAATAATTCCAGTTGCAAGCGCAATAATATTTTTTGTAGTTCCTGCTACTTCCACACCTGTAACATCATTTGTTCGAAATAATTTATATTTTTCGCTAGAGCAGAGCTGTTGAACTAATAATGCGGTTTCGCTATCAGCTGAGGCAACAGTGGCCGCAGCAAATTGTCCTGCTGCTATTTCAGATGCAAGATTAGGGCCACTAATTACTGCGAATTTATTCGGGATAAATTCTGCTACAACCTCACTTACTCGTTTTCCTGAATCATGTTCTAAGCCTTTAATCAAACTAACTACAACTGCATCTGGTCCAATATCAGCTGCCCATTCATTTAAATTTACACGTAACCGCTGCGCTGGCATGGCCAGCACAACTAACGGGGCGTCTTGCAGCGCGATTTTTGGATTGCTTGCAACATTTAGCATTTTGGAAAACTTTAATTCAGGATGATATTTTGGATTAGTTCTAGAAGCTGCTATTTCAACTAGTAGCTCTGGATTTGAACCCCATAAATTAACAGGAATTAGATTCTCATCTAATAATTTTGCAAAAACCGTTCCCCAAGAGCCAGTTCCCATTACCGCAACTCGATTTAGCTCCAACGCTATTCCTCATCGATTCGAGCAATCAGCTCAACTGCTGCTCCAGCACCGCACCACCTACACCTTACATCTTTAAGTTCATCAATAACTAGCTCTTGATCTTCAACAATATGATTTCCAGCCAAGTCAAAATGCCAGAATTCATTTGCCCGCTGCTCACGTATTACATCAAATCTGGTCAGATTTCCGCATCTAGTACAGCGCCATCTTGATTGTGCATCTGGGATATTTGGAATTGTCATGGCGGCAGGATACCCAACATTTGTCCGGATGTGGCATTAGGTTTAGTGAGTGCAACAACAAATTTCATTCGATGAGCTCGCCATGCCGCTGCATGAAGTGACTTTTGCTATTTTGGATATTGAAACAACAGGTGGCAGCCCAGATTTGAATGCAATCACTGAAATTGGCATTGTTAAAGTCAAAGGTGGCGAAATATTAGGTGAGTTTCAAACCTTGGTGAATCCAGGTGTTGCAATTCCAATAAATATTGAGATCCTAACTGGGATATCAACCAGCATGACTACAACAGCTCCCCGGATAGACCAGGTGCTACCTAGTTTTTTTGAGTTCATGGCTGGTGCAATACCCGTTGCACATAACGCTCGATTTGATATTGGATTTCTCAGATGCGCTGCGATTCGCCATGGCTATTCCTGGGATCTACCAAAAGCCTTAGACACAGTGCAGCTGGCAAAAGTAGCACTGGGCCGCGATGAAGTAAGAAATCGCAAATTGGCCACGCTAGCTCAGCAATTTGGCACCACAGTGCAACCAAATCACCGGGCTCTCGCTGATGCTCGGGCAACAGTTGAGGTATTTCATGCCCTGCTTGAACGCCTGGGCAGACTTGGTGTGCATGACTTAGATGAGCTTCAAGAAGTTTCGCCAAAAATTTCTGAACAGGTGCGCGCGAAATCAAAACTTGCCGATCAACTCCCTAATCTTCCAGGATGCTATTTGCTTAAGGATGCGCAAGGGACAGTTTTATATGTCGGAGTGAGTCAGGATTTAAAAAAACGAGTAAGAAGTTACTTTACTAAAAGCGAACAGCGCAATCATGTTCGAAATGTAGTAGCAATTACTACATCTGTTTCTACTGTGATTTGTACAACTGCTACCGAAGCTCGGGTACGTGAACTGCGGCTCATCGCACAGCATCGACCGCCTGCAAACAAAGTTGCTCGAAACCCTGAGAAAATTTGGTGGATATATTTCACCAATGATGTAGTTCCAAGATTAATAGTTTCAAAAAATCCACCAGAGTTAGAACAGCCAGCGCTAGGCCCATTTAATAAAAAGGCAATTGCCAGCGAGTTGCAAGATTTTATAAATAATCATTTTCAATTACGCACTTGCATCGACAAGTTAAACACCAGGCCAAATCATCCTGGTTGCATTCGAGGTGAGATGAATCATTGTGTGATGCCATGCCAATCAGCTGATCTAAATGACTATTTAGGTTTAGTCAAAGAAGTTGAATTAGTTATGAATGGAAATACAGCAAATATCGATCAAGCCATAAGGGAGAAGCTGCAACAACTATCGGCAAGTGAAAGATTTGAAGATGCTGAAAAACTTAAACGGGCCTGGATTGGTCTTGATCGGGCTGCAAATAGAATTTCAAAGCTACGTAAAATAGTGAAGCTAGATCTATTTGTCTCTCAGAACAAAACTCAAACTGGAGTTGAGATTCATGTCATTAAATACGGACGCCTTGTTGCCACTGCAGCTGCAGCAGATGATAGCAGGCTACCTGAGGTAATTAATGCAATGCTGACGACTGCAGAGCTGGTTGAAGCACGCGGAATTCTTCCAGCTAAATCACTGGCGAACTTTGATGATGCGCCAGCGGCAATTGGTGAAGCTGAACTGTTAATGAGCTTGCCAGATTTAGCAGCAGCGCTAGCTGACAGCGCAGAATTTCTGCCAATTCCTTAATTTTTCTAAAGCAGCACCGCTATTGATGACAGCTGCAGCCGCTGTAATTGCCTCTTGCCATTGGGCATTGGTAACTAATCGTGAAGCTGCCAAAACTTTAATTTGGTGTGCCAAAATGCCAGCAGCTGCGTTTAAAATCACAGCATTTCGAATTGCCACAACTGTGGGATTTAGTTGGGTGGGGTCTAAAGCAGCAATGAGTTTTTCGGCATTTTCCAGAGCATCGCCACCGTTAAGTAATTCGCTTTTTGCAAAAGGTATATCAAATTCAGTTGGAACAAAAACTTGTTTCTCAAATATATTTTTTCCAAACTGCCAGATAGTTGAAGTTGTAGTGATTGTAATTTCATCTAATCCATCATCGCCATGAACCATAAACCCAACACAGCCTCGTTCACTTAGCACTTTCGCCATTAACTCGGCACGAGCTGCATCAGCCACGCCAACTACCATCGAGGTCGGCTGGGCTGGGTTTGCCAGCGGACCTAAGATATTGAAAATTGTTGGTAGCCCAATTTCTTTTCGAACTGCAGCAACATTTTTCATAGCTGGATGAAATTGAGGCGCAAAACAAAATGCAATACCAACTTCATCTGCACATTCTTTTATCTGAATATCATTCATATTCAGATAAATTCCAAGAGCTTCGAGCACATCTGCTGAACCAGATTTGCTGCTTGCGGCTCGATTGCCATGCTTTATAACTTTTATCCCAGTTGCTGCTGCAACTAAGGCAGCAGTTGTCGAGATGTTCACTGAGCCCGATTGATCTCCACCTGTGCCAACAATGTCCAAACAAACTTCTGGTACCTCAATTAGCGAACTGCGTTCCAACATTGCTGCCACAAAACCTGTGACCTCAGCTGCCGCTTCACCTTTAGTTTTTAACCCTAAAATTATTTCTTTAATCTGCTCATCGCTGAGTTGATTATCCATAATTAAACCCATTAGGGATTTACTGGTTTGAAAGTCAAGGTCAATGCGATTAGCAACTAGCTTTGAAATTTCAGGAAAAAGCATTATTTATTGGGAGATCGATGTTCTGTGTCGAAGCAGCGTCGCTGCAGTTTCAGCGAGCACAAATGGATCAAGTGGCTTGGGCACTACAGCTTCAGCTTTAGACCACGTGGCCAACCATGCATCTTGCGCGCGGGCAATTACGGCCAAAAATGGTGGGCAGTTAAAAATTTCATCTTTGGCTTGCCTAGCAAGACCTAAGCCACCAGCTGGGTTTGCGTCAGCGTCAACTATCACGAGGTCATATTTTTGCTTTTCGAGTCGCTGCCAGAACATTGGCGCAGTTGCCACATCTTGAATTGAGACCTCATCGAGATCAGCAGCAGGTCGCTTTCCAAGCGCTGCGCTGATATCTCGGCGGAAAGCTGAATCGTGGCTGTAAACCAAGATTTCCAGTGTTTTCGTGGCTTCTTGCATCAGGTAGGCCTTTCTAGACGCAATTATGGCTGTTAAATGAGTTTATTGAGCAGGTTGAGCCTATCGGGCTTTGTTAGATTGCTAACAATCCAAGCCATTTCGGGTAGACCATTCACCTCACAAAGCTGATTTAATGGCAAGATACCCCCATGGAAACTCTGACCCCAACTCCTACGCCTCATCCAGCCCGTCCCTCAAAAACTGCTGTTGGAACTGTGGTTTGGCTAGCGAGCGAGTTGATGTTTTTTGCTGGCCTATTTGCGATGTTTTTTACCGCAAGGTCAGTTAGCCCTGAACTATGGGCAGAGCGCACTGAATTATTGAATGTTCCTTTTGCAGCGTTCAACACCACAATCTTGGTGCTCTCCTCTGTTACAGCTCAGTTAGGCGTATTTGCGGCAGAGCGCGGCGACGTAAAGTTATTTAGACGCTGGACTGTAATTACTTTTTTCATGGGTGCATATTTTGTCTCAGGTCAGGTTTACGAATATGCTGAATTAGTTCAATATGGATTGCTAATGTCTACCGATCCATATGGCTCAATGTTTTATGTCACGACAGGATTTCACGCGCTGCATGTAACTGGTGGCTTGATTGCTTTCCTTTATGTGTTACTACGCAGTTATCAAACTAGAAGATTTACGCATGGCCAAGTTACATCTGCTGTAGTTGTTTCGTATTACTGGCACTTTGTTGACGTTGTTTGGATCGCGCTATTTGCTGCAATTTATTTATTAAAGTAATTAAGAGAGGATCAAGTGGCTAAAGCAATGGGCACGGTAGGAATTAGTAAATACCGTAAGCACCCAGCAGTTTTATTTGTGCTGATGCTAGTTGGATTGATCATCACCGGTGGTCTTTATTCAATTGGAGCAACTGCTGCAAATAAAGTCGCCAAGGATTCTGTTTCAGCAGCAGCAATTCTTAATGATCCAGCCAGCATTGATGCTGGCAAGCGATTATTTGCAACTGGTTGCGCAACCTGCCACGGTTTAAATGCGCAAGGCGCTTCAGATGGTCCAACATTGATTGGAGTTGGTGCGGCTTCTGTGCATTTTCAAGTTGCAACAGGTCGAATGCCAATGGCAGCCCCAGGCGCTCAAGTTATGCGAAATAAGCCGCAGTACACCGAAGAGCAGACGCTGCAGCTAGCTGCGTATGTAGCTTCGCTAAGTCCTGGTCCAGCGATTCCAACTGCTGCTCAACTAAATTGGGCTGGCGCAGATTTAGCTGAAGGTGGCGAGCTTTTTCGAGCCAACTGTGCCCAGTGTCATTCATTCTCAGGCAGAGGCGGTGCGCTCACCGAAGGCAAATACGCCCCAACGCTGATGCTGGCAACTCCTGAACAAATTTACGAAGCGATGATCACCGGCCCGCAGGCAATGCCAATATTTAATGATCAAACTTTGAACGTGGAAGAAAAGCAAGCGATATTGAAGTACATCGAATACTTAAAGGATTCTCCAAATCCAGGCGGACTTGAACTTGGTAGATATGGTCCAGTTACTGAAGGGCTCTTTCTTTGGACAGTTGGCATTGGGGCATTATTAATGGTGGCAATCTGGATTGGAGTTAAGGCCAAGTGAGCAGCAACGAGCATAATGAAACTGATAATCAGGTAGTACCGGTAACGCAAACAAGTTCAGAGGTTCGTTTACCAAACAGCCAACTGCCGCTGCACGTTCTGCGACGTGCAGATGTGGATCCAATTGCTGCTGGCAGAGCAGAGCGTCAAGTTTCAATTATGTTTTTACTCTCAGCTGTGTTCACGGTGTTAGCAACAATTACTTTTTTTGCAATTCCAGTTGATAAATTCATCAGAGTTCCAGGAGCTGGAGTAACACAGGCATCAAACTTGGCCTTGGGTGTGACTTTAGGTTTGGCAATTTTCCTGATCGGAACTGGTGCTATTCATTGGGCGCGTAAACTGATGCCAGATGATGAAGTAATTCAGTCTCGCCACTCCTACGCATCTAGCAATCAAATTCGTGAATCTGTAATGCAAGAGATTCGCGAAGGTGGAATTGAATCAGGATTTGCAACTCGCAAAATTGTTCGTCGTTCATTACTCACCGCACTTGCAGTGTTGCCACTTCCAGCGGTTATTTTGGCGCTGGATTTTGGACCAATGCCAAAAAATGAGCTGCGTGAAACTTTATGGACTAAAGGCATGCGATTAGTAACTGACCCAACTGGTCGATATCTACGTCCAGAAGATTTTTCAGTTGGATCCTTAGTTTCTGCCCATCCAGAGAACCTGCATGCCTGGGAAGAGGAGAATCACAACCTAAATGCCCGAGCTAAAACCTCAATCTTGGTTGTTCGCATGACCCCAGAGCAACTGCGTACCTCGCAAGGTGAAGGTTGGGACTATCAAGGCATCATCGCCTACTCCAAAATCTGCACCCATGTGGGTTGTCCGATTGCGCTTTATGAACATCGCACCCATCATTTGCTATGTCCATGTCATCAGTCCACCTTTGACTTGGCAGATTCGGGAAATGTGGTTTTTGGCCCGGCAGCTCGCCGACTACCACAGCTACCGCTAGGCGTGGATGAAGAAGGTTATTTAGTTGCGTTATCAGATTTTCAAGAGCCAATTGGCCCTAGTTTTTGGGAGCGTTAATGAGCACTGAGATCACCCGCGGACCTGTTGATAAATCAATCGATGGCGGCATTAAGTATCTAGACGAACGCTATGGCACATCTGGCTTCATCAAGCGCAACATCAAGAAGGTGTTCCCTGACCATTGGTCCTTTATGCTCGGCGAGATTGCACTTTACTCATTTATAATTTTGTTGCTTTCTGGTGTTTATTTAACATTTTTTTATAAGCCATCCCTAATTGAAATTGTTTACGATGGCTCATATCTACCGCTTAAAGGAATCAAAATGAGTGAGGCATATGCCTCAACGCTGGAAATCTCATTTGATGTTCGAGGCGGGCTATTGATGCGTCAGGTTCACCACTGGGGTGCGCTGCTGTTTGTAGCTGCAATCACAGTTCACCTGCTCCGAGTTTTCTTCACTGGTGCGTTTCGCAAACCTCGCGAGTTAAATTGGGTGATTGGCGTTGGCCTGCTAGTGCTGGCAATTTTTGAAGGTTTTTCTGGCTACTCATTGCCAGATGATCTACTTAGCGGAACTGGCATTCGAATCGCCTCTGGCATCGCGTTGGCAATTCCGGTCATTGGCACTTATGTGTCATTCTTAGTTTTTGGTGGCGAATTTCCTGGACTTGATTTCATGTCGCGGCTTTACACGCTTCACGTGCTGATAATTCCAGGAATTATGTTAGCTCTAATAACCGCACATTTAATGTTGGTCTGGTTCCAAAAGCACACTCAGTATCCAGGCCCAGGTCGCACCAATAACAACGTGGTTGGGTATCCGCTAATGCCAGCTTATATGGCAAAAGCTGGTGGCTTCTTCTTTATTGTATTTGGATTTTTAGTGCTGCTAGCAGGATTAGTAACTATTAACCCACTTTGGGCATATGGCCCTTATATGCCTGATCAAGTTACTGCTGGCTCGCAACCTGACTGGTATATCGGATGGCTTGATGGTGGCACTCGCATCATGCCAAACTGGGAAATTGTGATCGCTGGCATTGGCACGTTGAGTTTAAATATTTTGATTCCTGCAGTTGTGGTGCCTGGCATCATGTTTACGCTGCTGGCGCTGTATCCATGGATTGAGCAGTGGATTACTGGCGACAACCGCGCGCACCACATCTTGGAGCGACCACGCAATAATCCAAATCGAACCGGAATTGGCGTGATGTCGTTAACGTTTTATGGCCTGCTTTGGATTGCTGGCGGAAATGACATCATCGCGCAGATGTTGGATTTATCAATTAACGATATGACTAGACTTATTCGAGTAGCGATTTTTGTAGCTCCGCCGCTAGCTTTTGTGATTACTAAGCGCATCTGTTTGTCCTTGCAGCACAGCGACAAAGAACGCTTACTGCATGGTGATCCAACTGGTAGATTGCTTCGCTTGCCAAGTGGTGAGTTCATTGAGGTCCACGAACCGCTAAGCGACAATGTTAAAGCTGTGTTGCTGGCGCGCACTGAGCTGCCAATGTTGCAACCTCCAGCTGAAGTTGATCAAAGCGGCGTTAAAACGCCAAAGCTTTGGGCTAAGAAGCTGCAGCACCGCTTGAATCGCTGGTGGTATGTTGATCAAATCCCAATGCCAACCATCGCTGAACTTGAGGCCGCCAAGCACCATGCGGTGCACGAGCTGCAAGAGGCGCAGGCGTTGGGGCTTGAGATTACCCATGATTTACCAGAGCCAACAAAAAGTCATTAATTCAGTGTTTTAAGAGACTAAATTGGTTTTATTGGCCAAACTAGGCCCATGAGATCAAACCGCATTCAGCGCTCTTGGTATATGTATGACTTTGCCAATTCCGCCTTCTCAACCACTGTTATCTCGGTTTTTCTTGGGCCATACCTAACTGGATTAGCGCAGGACCAGGCCAACAGCAATGGGTTTATCTCGGTGCTGGGTATTCCAATGGCAGCTGAGAGCTTATTTCCCTACACGATCTCAATTTCAGTGCTGTTGCAAGTAATTACGCTGCCCATAGTAGGAGCGCTTGCTGATCATGTTAAAAGCAGAACTAATCTGCTTGGCGCATTTGCGCTGCTGGGATCTGTTGCAACGATGTTGATGTATTTTGTTACTGCAGATACCTACCAATTTGGTTCATTACTTTTAGTGATTGCAAATGTGGCATTTGGCTCATCAATTGTGGTTTATAACTCCTACCTACCAGATATCGCAACAGCTGATCAGCGCGATGCTGTTTCGTCTAAAGGCTGGGGGCTTGGATATCTTGGCGGCGGAAGTTTGCTGCTGGCAAACGTTGCGCTATTTTTAACAGCCGAATCAATTGGTATCGCAGAATCTTTTGCGGTACGAATCTCAATTGTTAGCGCTGGTACCTGGTGGTTGCTTTTCACATTGGTATCGCTACGCGGACTTACTGGGTTGAATCGATCCCAAGGAAAAATGGGGGTGAGCAATCTCAAGCTCACTATTGGCCAACTGGTTGCAACTGCTAAAGATGCACGAAAGTATCCACAAACACTAAAATTTTTAATCGCCTATTTGCTGTATAACGATGGCATTCAAACTGTAATCGCGCTAGCTGGCACTTATGCTGCAATTGAGCTTTTACTTCCACAATCTGATTTAATTTTAGCCATCTTGATTGTGCAGTTTGTAGCGCTTGCTGGTGCGCTCTCGCTAGGTAAAGCTGCTGCAATATTTGGTAGCCGAAAAGTTTTGTTAGTTTCGTTAGTGGTTTGGACTTTTGCGGTGATTATGGCTTATTTCATACCCAAAGAAGAAGCTATTTTTTACTACCTACTTGCAGCCTTAATTGGTTTAGTGCTTGGAGGCTCACAAGCTTTATCACGATCACTGTTTAGTCAGATGATTCCAAAAACTCAGGAAGCTCAGTATTTTGCGGTTTACGAGATTGCAGAGCGCGGCACATCTTGGATAGGTACATTCTTATTTGGTTTAAGCTTAACTTTAACTGGAAGTTACCGAACTTCAATTTTGGCGTTGATTGTATTCTTTATTGCAGGTGGACTGCTTTTAGCTAGAGTGAATATTCGACAAGCCATTGCAGAAGCTGGCAATGATCAACCAGCGAGGATCTGATGCGAAAATTAGTTATTGTTGTTTTAGTTTGTTGTTTTAATTTGAGCTTCTCCCCTAGTTTTGCAAATCAGAACTACCAGCTAAAAATTAGCTATAAATCAGCTGCAGATGCAAAAGCTGTGCATTGGAGATTGCAATGTCGACCTGCTGCTGGCAACCATCCAGCGGCGAAACTGGCATGCACTGAACTTAAAGCGGCAGTGCTGCCATTTAAGAAGCCACCAAAATCTGAGATCTGCACCAAAATTTACGGCGGCGAACAAACGGCAATTGTTACTGGGCGCTGGGCTGGTGCGCCGATCAAACGCAAATTTACTCGAACTGATGGCTGTGAAATGGCCCGCTGGGATCAGCTTGCCCTTACCTTAAGCGGCGCAAATTCCTAAATAGGTGGAAAAAATAGGTTGATTTACTGGTAATTGTCACTGGCTGCGCGTACCGTAGGGTAACTAATAATTAAGTGAGCCTAGATGAGCGCAAGGAACGGATTTCAATCTATTGAAGTAGATGTTGATTTAACTGATGCTGGCAATCCCAGTATCAGATTATCGCCAACCCAGATTTCAGCCTTTCGGAAATGTGCGCTGCGATATTGGTTTTCATATTTACTGGGTTGGCGCGAACCACCAACCCCAGCTTTAGCGGCTGGAACAATTGTGCATGACACTTTAGAAGGCTTGTATCGATTACCACAGCCTGATCGAAGCTTTGAGAACGCTTGGGCGATCATGGGCACCATTGGTAAAGATTTGTTACTGAAGCCTGAGTATGAACATCTAGGCCGTGGTGCAAATCGTGACGATGTTCGCAAACGAGCTGATTTAGCACTCACGGGATATTTTGAGCTTGAGAAACCAACTGAGATTGAGGTTGATTTAAAAGATATCGAATCTGATGTAGATGCCCAGCTTGCTGGCGTTTTATTTCATGGCAGGTTAGATCGTAGAACTAGAAAACCAGTTGACCGAGTTACCGACTACAAGACTGGGAAAAAGCCCACGGGAGCTCCGCTGGATGATTATGTGCAGCAGGTAATGTTTTATGCAGCAGCGATAAATGATGGTTCAGATCCAGGCGTTGAAGAAGTTGAGCTGCTTTTTCTTCCGGATAAACAAGCTGTCCGCAGACCTGTGTATCCAGCGGCAATAGAGCGGGTAACTGAGGTGCTTGTGGAAACTCGCTCTCAGATTGATGAGTCATTTAAAACCGCCAAATGGCTAGCGCAACCATCTCGGCTGTGCAGTTACTGCCCGTTTAAACCAGTATGCCCCGCCCACCAAAAAACTTCACCACCACCTGGTTCAGCCGCATCGCAGCAGCTGTTAAGCCAAACTGGTTTGCAGCGCAAAATTTCCGCCGTAGCAGCTGAACCAAACCCGCTAGATTTACTCCCGCTTGAATTGAGTGAATAATGATTAATCTAGCTGATCTACAACTGTGGCAACCACCATGGAAAACTAATGGATCGGCATCATTAATCCGAGTTAGTTCATCTGCCCTTAAAAATGTAACTGGAAGCTGCGCTGTCGAAAAAGTTGCTAAAGCCTATGTTGGACTTTACACCGAGGCCCGCGATTGGTCCCAGCGCAAAGATCCCCGAGCAGTATTTTTATTAGGTGCAGCGCGCACTGTGTTAGCAGCACAGCGAACACCGACGAATCTAGCTGAAGTAATTGCGGCAGAGCTTGGTACTGATGCGACTGAACCGAGTTTATTAGCTGCAAAAACAATGGTGCAAAATGCCCTAAATGCCACTGAAGATTTTGCTGCTGAAGATTTAGCTGTTGACCAAGTGATGCAGCCAACTGCAGATTTTGTTTGTGTCGCAACTACTGATAATCAGCGATTAGAGCTCACCAACTGGGGTGTTTTTTATCAAAGCGTAGATAAAACCATTAGAGAACTTAGATTATTCTGCTATCGAGATGCCCAAACTACTCGAGATAGAAACCAATTGATAGCGGCTGTAAATATTTTATTAAATGGGGCCATCACCGATGGGCCGATTGCCCGCTGGACCGACCCACACCAGACGCTGCCAACTAATCCCCCGCTCAGAGTTAGAGTGCGCCAAATTGGTTGCTTGGATAGTTCAGCTGCCACGCTTTTTGATGGGGATGCGTCATCTGCGGCGGCATTTGTTGGCGGAGTTTCAACCATTGTTCAAGATTTTTTGTTGGCTCCTGAATTTCAGCCAGGCAATAACTGCGTTGAGTGTCGGTTTCGAATTAGTTGCCCTGCAATTGTAAAAATTCCAGGATTCCTAGGACTTCCAACCGCAGGTAAAATCTCTAAATCCCTCTCGCGCTCGATGCTAAGTTCGTATCAAAGGTGTAACTATCAGTATTTCTTAACATATGTCTTGAAACTTCCTAAAAAAGCTTTCGAATCAAATGCGGCCATCGATCGAGGTAACGCGGTTCATGAATGGATCATGAAAGCGCACCAACGCGAACAAGCCTGCACCGCCGCTGACCTGCCAGCTGGACAGCTGGGTGAAATAGCAGAAAGTCTGGGTTGGCCAATAACCTATCTAGATCAAGCTCGCAACTGGATAACTAGTCATTTTGCGCTCTGCCCATATCAACACAGTTATACCAAACTAGAAAGCGAGCAATCTAAGACGGTTTGGGATAGCGATGCTGATGTGGTAATCACAACTCGAGCTGATGAGCTTGGCACTCGAGCTGGTGTGCCAATTTGGCGTGAATTAAAAACTACAGCCGTTATTCAAGAACTAACGGCTAATGAATATTTATTGTTGTATCCGCAGGTTGCATTTGCAATTTGCATACAAGAAGAGGTCGGCGGATTTGTCGAATTGGAGCTATTAACCCCTGAATCAGGAAAGCTAATTTCATTTGATGTTGCAGATGCAAGCATCGTGCTTGCTGCTCGCCGTTCAATTGCCATAAATTTCGATCAGCTACATCATGATGAGAGCTTTGCACCCAATCCGGGAACAGCTTGCTTGAGCTGCCCGGTTAGCGCTTGGTGCGATCAGCGGGTAACTAATCCGCAAACTACTACAGAGAAACTAGCTGACGGCCTTGAGGTAGATCTGGTTACCGGTGAGGTCATAACTACGCAGCCTGTTGCCATAGATGCGTTAGTCCGAGCCCTAGCCTTGGTGGAAGCGGTTGATACAGGTGATGATCTACCCTTCTGAGGTGAACTCAAAATCTGATGCAGTCAAACAGCTAGGCAGTGTTTTCCTTCGAGGTGGAGATGCTGCTATAGCTGATCAATATGCAAAGTCCTGGGCAGCTGCAGCACGCTTGCGCAGCGAAAATCCAAACTTCACCCAAGACCAACTTATTAAGAACGCCACAAATAATTACCTGATTCAAGTTAGCGCAGCTGGTGCAGCATCTGGTGCGATAGCTGCTGCACCCTTTTTTGGTTTTTTAAGCACTATAGGAAGCACTGCCGCTGATCTATATTTTTTTGGCAAAGTGAGCGTTAATCACATTTTATTAATTGCCGCCTTACATGACCTGCAGTTAGACGATATTGAACTCAGACGCCTTACTGTGCTTAGTTCATTTCTTGGCGAACCAAATGAGTTGAGCAAAACAACTGATGTAGCGGATAACTTTCTTGCGAATTTGAACAACAAACTATCCCAGCGAGTAATTATTAAGGTGGGAAGTAAATTGCTGCCGGCAAAAGCTGGCGCAGCTTTGCCATTATTTATCGGCGCTGCAGCTGCTGCCAGCTTAAATGCCAGGCTGGCACAACAAATCTCTGCTAATGCGGTTACAACTATTAAGCTTCAGGCAACCTAGGGCCTCGGTAGTACTCAAGCATCCAACCGCCCAAGCTAATAAACAAAGTAATTACACCAAGCAGCACTAGCCAGACTGCAAAAATCAGCCCAACTGAGATCACCGCTGCGCTAAATGCCACCGGTAGCGGCCACCAGGAGCTTGGTGAATAAAAACCATAGTCTGGATCAGCATCTGCGATCTCAGCATCTTCAAGATCTTCTGGACCTTCACCTAATCGACGAACTGTAAAGAGCACATAAAAGCCGGTTAGCAGCGCTAGAAAGCCAGTTAGCAACAGTCCAGTTGTGCCAACAACTTCACCGGTCCAAACAAAATAAATTGCAGAAACTGCGAAGTAAAAAAGTGCTCCTGCCATATAAAGCATGCCACCAGATTTCATCAGTGACTCTTTCCAGCTAAGTTCGGATTCGTATTTGGATCATCTCCATATTCTGGATGATGAAGATCAAAAGCCGGACGTTCGCTTCGAATTCGAGGAATCTGTACAAAGTTGTATCGAGGTGGCGGACAGCTTGTTGCCCACTCCAGCGACATTCCCCAACCCCAAGGATCATCAGTTGTTACCTTTGGTGCAAATCGCCAAGTTCGATAAACGTTATACAGCCAAGGCAGCGTCGATAGGCCCAAAATAGCTGCACCCACCGAAGAGATCACGTTTAATGTTGTGAAGCCATCACTTGCTAAATAGTCGCTGTAGCGGCGCGGCATGCCTTCTGCACCTAACCAATGCTGCACTAAAAACGTCGTGTGGAAACCAATAAATAATAGCCAGAAATGCAGCTTGCCTAGCTTTTCATCCAGCATGCGACCAGTCATTTTTGGCCACCAGAAATAAAAACCTGCAAACATCATAAACACTACCGTGCCAAATACGGTGTAGTGGAAATGCGCCACCACAAAATAGGAATCCGAAACATGGAAATCAATTGCCGGCGCTGCCAGCATTACGCCAGTTAGGCCACCAAATAAGAATGTGGTCAAAAATCCAAGCGTCCAAAGCATCGGAGTTTCAAACGAAATAGAGCCGCGCCACATGGTGCCAATCCAGTTAAAGAATTTAACTCCAGTTGGAACCGCAATTAACATAGTTGTAAGCGCGAAAAATGATAATGAAACTGCACCCGTTACATACATATGGTGCGCCCACACTGCAACTGAAAGCGCAGCAATTGCCATTGTTGCATAAACCAAGCCTTTATAACCAAAAACTGGCTTACGAGAAAACACTGGCAAGATCTCTGAGGCAATTCCAAAAAATGGCAGCGCAATAATATAAACCTCAGGATGCCCAAAGAACCAAAATAGATGCTGCCACAAAATGGCACCGCCGTGGGCTGGATCAAAGATCAAGGTGCCAAAGTTTCTATCCAAAAATAAACCCATTAAAGCTGCAGCAAGAATTGGGAATGCGATTAATACCAATACTGAGGTAATAAAAATTGTCCAGGTAAAAATCGAGGTTCTAAACATCGTCATACCAGGAGCGCGCATAGTTAGCAGCGTGGTGATGAAGTTTACCGATCCTAAAATGGTAGCTAGCCCGCTAAGAGTCAGTCCCATAATCCATAAATCGCCACCAACGCCTGGGCTATATGCTGCGGTAGATAGCGGCGTGTAG
>Ga0222714_10001533_pt1 | contig 26003 bp, 16 predicted proteins | sample C33_3DmetaG_FD_165048 | JGI IMG/M metagenome (GOLD analysis project Ga0222714, IMG submission 165048) | Estuarine water microbial communities from San Francisco Bay, California, United States - C33_3D | ecosystem: Environmental > Aquatic > Marine > Unclassified | place: USA: California...
CTGCTGTTGAACAAGCATGTTACTTAATTGATTATCCAATAAAATCAAACAGTTTATTCCCACATATCAATTCACAAGAACAAGAAAATAAATTCATTGATCTTGTAATTCGAGCATATAATGATCCATATCTTCATCAACAAAAGATGTATTATTGTAATATCATCAAAGATATTTGCGGATGGGATTCGGTTGCATTACAATGGAAACAACATTTCTATAGAAAATTAAATCAATTCCTTTCCATTGAAGAATATAGAAAGGTTCATCAAATCAATCATGAAGTACATAAGATTTTTGGTAGAAGATTCAGTAATAAAGAAGAATGGGTTGAACCTAAGAATCCAGAACAAAAAATAGTAATCATTAGTACATTATATAATGCAGAAAATTATATCGAGAAATGTATATCATCTGTAGCATCTCAGGATTATAATAATTACTCTCATATCATCATCAATGATTGTTCAACCGATAATTCTAAAGAAATAATAGAGAGGTTGATAAATTCATTTCCAAAAGAATTGAAAGATAAATTCATTCTTTTGAATAGAGAAAAGAATGAAGGTGCGGTTTATAATCAGATCATGAGTATTCGTGATCCATTCATTCAAGATGATGATATCATCATGATTCTCGATGGTGATGATTGGTTGGTGAATGAACCTGATATTTTTGATTTTTATAATAACCTATATCATAAAGATATTGAGTTCAGTTATGGATCATGTTGGTCCTTGGTTGATAATATTCCATTGATCTCTCAACCCTATCCTGAGAAGATTAGAAAATCAAAGAAATATAGAGAACATAAATTTAATTGGGGAATACCTTATACCCATTTGAGAACATTTAGAAAGAGGTTGATCAATAAGATCGATGATTCCGTTTTCTTGGATGAGAATGGTGAATGGTTTAGAGCGGGTGGTGATGTTGCAACCTTCTATAATATCATTGAGCAAGCGGATCCCGATAAGGTAAAATGTGTTTCAAAGATTGTTTACAATTATAATGATATGAACCCGTTGAATGATTATAAGGTTAATTCTGAAGAGCAGAATAAGAATTCAAAATTTATAAATGAAGGTGTTGTGAAGATGGGTAAAAAGAAAATATTGATCGCTATTCCTACAGCAAAATATATCGAGTGTGAAACATTTAAATCAATCTATGATTTGCAAATCCCAGATGATTGTGAAGTAAATTTCCAATACTTCTATGGTTACCAAATAGATCAAGTAAGAAATTTGATAGCGCATTGGGCAGGAGGTTATGATTATTTGTTTTCTGTTGATAGCGATATGAAATTTACACCTGATACATTAGTTAAATTGCTGAACCATGATAAAGATATAGTAAGCGGATTATACATTCAAAGAAACCAAAACCATATTTTAGAAGTATACAAAGCAAATGATTCTGGAGGAAACACTAATATTCCATATGATGAAATCAAAGATAAAGGATTAGTTGAAATAGAAGCTTGTGGGTTTGGATGCGTTTTGATAAAATCAGAAGTGTTAAGAAAAATAGGTTATCCTCAATTCGTTTATAAATCAGCAATAGATCATAAAGATACTATATCAGAGGACATCTATTTTTCAAGAAAAGCTAAAGAGAATGGATTTAAAATATTTGCAGATACTTCTATACTATGTGATCACATAGGCTCAACGACTTACAGGGTGAAATAATGGAACCAATTTACAATCAAGAAACAGCACAGAAAGAATTTATTCTTCATGGAGAAGATTGGATTTTACGTAAATTAAACGGACAACTAACCACAATATTTGATGTAGGTTGTAATATTGGAGAATGGACTAGACTAGCCAGATCTATACATCCAGAAACAAATATTCATATGTTTGAAGTTGTTCCTGATACATTTGAAAATATGAAAAAGAACATAACACTGGATGATAAAATGTTTGCCAACCCATTTGGTCTTTCATCGGAAGCTGGAACACTAGCAATGAAGTACAAACCTTCTTATAGCGCAGTCAGTACGTGCCTTAAGATGTTGAGAGTTGATGACTCAGAACATAGAACTGGACTAGTCTTTAAAGGCGATGACTACGTTGAAAGCAGAATGATTGATAGGATCAACTATTTAAAAGTTGATGTGGAAGGTGCTGAGAAGATGGTGTTCGAAGGATTTACCAATACACTAAAACAAAACAAAATTGATATAATTCAATTTGAATATGGATACGCCTGTATATTAACTAAATGGCTATTAGTTGATGCGTATGAACTATTAAGACCGTATGGATTCATACTTGGTAAATTTAGTAATGATAAGATCGATTTTCATGAATATGCATTATGGAGAGAAGATTTTCAAGGACCAGACTATTTCGCAGTCCACGAATCTAGAAAAGACTTAATAGATTTATTACGTTAAAAAGTACCGCAATCAATGTCACCAGATATAAGCTCATATGTCATAGGTTTGATTTCATAAATCTGAGTAGCTGAATTGTAAATCAATGTAGCATTGTTTGATAAGTCTACGGCTTCAACGTCGTTGATATTTTGTAACGCAGCAATTTGGATTACTTGATTTTTTAAAGTAATTGGCGATGATGTAGTAAGAACACCACCAAAATTATTTACTTTAACGTTCTGTCTATGCTGCTCGCCTAATACTACTTTCATCTAGTTACTTCCGGAGTAATAGTAACGATTCCTTCTAGTATCCTAGAGACTACTCCGGCTAATGTTAATTCACAATCATACACATAACGACCAGCAACCATGTTTGCAGTTGCGTTTGCAGTCAATGCAAGAGTCACTTTACCAGCAGCTTCATCGATTGATACTGTAAAAGAAACTGAATTTGAAGAGGTATAGTGCTTGCGTATCTGAGCAGCACCAGCATAACCAGAAAGATCCATTGCCGCCCCATCATCGTCAGTGACAGTGATGGTTGTACTGAAGTTACTTCCTTGGTCTACAACTAAGTTTGCTTTAGTAGCCATTTAGTTACTCTGTTTTATTACTTTTTATTATTTATAATCTTCCCCACCTAATCTTCAACCAAATTCGTTCATGAATATAGTAGTCTAAACTTAAAAGAAGATGCAAAATTGCACTAAAAATAGTACTTTCACCGATATCATTTGTGTAGTCTTCATGATACACCGTTCAATTTTAATAATGTTTTCAAAGCTAATGATCCGCCATGAATAACATATGTTTTCATGTCTATGATATTTATATCATGTTTATCTAAAAAAATTTTTAAAGATTTTTCATTCCATTGATTTAGATGTTCATCACAAACATTTGGTGCGAGTGGGTACTCTTCTTTATATGGAACTTCTAAGTATAAAAAAGACTGAGAATGCATATGAGTCTTTAACTGTTCAATTAAACTAGAAGGATCTGACTTATGTTCTAAAACATGAGCACAAATTATAAAATCAAAAAGTTTATCAATTGAATCTAGATGTTTTACTCCATCTATTAATATTGGCCGTCCTATATCATAAACATATCTATCTGCATGCTTAAGACTTGAAGGAATCATATCACCCGTATCACCACCAAAATCGAGTACTGAATTAATTTTTGAAAAAGATACATGTTTTTGCGCTAAAGACTGAATCGCAAATTGTCTTTTTTTAATATACAACATCGATTCAAAAATAATTTTTAATCCTTTATAAAAAGGAGTGCATATATCTCTTTGTTTATTATACGTTTCATCTCTATATCCAGTATAATAATTTATTTCTTCTTGTTCAGTTAGTCTAAGACCACTAAAAATTAAAGAACAGTTATTACATACGCATTTTTCATTATCTATATCTGCTCCTGGATCTATTCCAAACGATCTCCACACCATTATACGTGTCAATGATCCAGGCTCTTTTGATATATCTTTTGATTCACATGAAGGACAGTAATCAATTTTTACCATATGCTTTTTCCATTCCTTCCATAGCTTTCTTCAAAAGATCTAGTCTAATAAGTTTCTTTATATTTAGAAAGATATAAAATCTTTTTAATTATGTTATAATTAAAATGAAAATCAAGTTTTCGAAACATTATTTTTTTCAAAGTTGAATATCAATCTATGAAGGAGTCTATCTTCATCTTCATAAGGATCTCTAGCATGTTGTGTGCAGACTGTATCAAATAATACAACATCTCCATCATCCCAATAATGACTATACTTATATTTATCTTTCACTATAATGGATTCTAACCATTGAGAAATTTGAATACTTTCTCTTAAAGATTTTCCTTTAAAATATAACAACGTATTGTATTCAAACGCAAATCCTGGGATACCCATGATAGAATTTTGAATAAGAGGTTTATCAACATTATTATAATGATCATCTGTGAAATTTAAAAAGATTTCTTTATAAGTTAAATTAGGATAATCTTTAGTTTCATCACTTCTTGTTCTGTTTGTTACACCGGTGATAATTCTTTTCTTTTCTTTTTTTAATTCTTTCTGAACTGTTTCATAAAGCTTTTCGTTTTTATACTCATAAACCAAAGAATCTACAAATTTTTTATCTTCAGAAGAAAGTAAAGAATATTGAGTTACCGTTTCTAAAATATAAGTAACAGATTTGACTGTATTTTGGCCATGTAATGCTAAAATTCTATAGGGATAAACAAATGCTGGAGTATCCCTATGCCAATTCAATTTTTCTTTTATAGGTACTATCCCCAGCTGTATACCTAAATCATTTTTTTTACAATTTACTTTTAAAACACCTGGGTATTCATCATAAGATATATTTTTTATAAACTGATTAAATTCTTCAATTCCTTCATTACCAAAAAAATGTTGTATAACTTTATCCATATTATTTAAAGTCAATATATCACACTGTTTAAATACATCCCAAAAACTTTCTAAAGTAAAAGCTTTCTTTTTTACAACTACAATAACGTTTTTCTTAAACGCTTCTTTAATTGCGTCTAAAGTAAATTCATTCAAAACAGCAACATAATCCATACTGTATCACCTTATCCTTAACAAAATATTTTTTTTGATATGTTTCCTAATAAATCATATTCGTACCATTTTTTTCCTAAAACAGGATCATTTGGAAATTTATGATGATTATTTTGATATCCTTCTCCAAACATAAGCCAACCAACTAACAAATTATTTTTACTGTTATCATTCGTTGGATAATTTACATATCCACTTTTGTGTGATAAAATAGCTATACCATATCCTGTAGCAAACCAGATACAAACGATAGGTATTGCATAACAAATCATAAAATATTTTATACCCATCAATAATAAAAATGAAACATAAATCGCATGTATAAGCCAATATGCATTATGAAATCTTACCACTAATTTGTCATTAAAAAAATCTTTACCATATAGTAAACTTACATTATTTCGTTTGCGTAAAATATCCCAATATAGTAAAAATGTGTTTTTGAATAAAGGACTGTGGGGATCTTCTACCGTATCGCTTTTCTTGTGATGTTTCCTATGAGTCATAGCCCATTCTATAGCACTACCTTGCCCGGCCAATGTTCCTAAAATAAGACCTATAAATTCTAGCCACTTTGGCATTTTCTTAAAACATCTATGAGAATAATGGCGATGATGAATCAACGATATTCCTATAGCGCCAAATAGAAAATAAAAAATAAAAGAAAAAAGATAATAATTTAAAGGAAAATAAAAAAGTCCACCAATCACAATAATATGTAATATTGATAGATGTAATATTCTTAAGTATGGAGTAATTTTACTAAACATTAGTCAAACACCGCCAAAACTAAATTAGAATCGGCTGTAACATTTATAGTTTTTTGTTCTTCTACTAAACACCAAGATCCAGTTTCAAATTGTATACCATCAATAACCATACTTGAATCTATATTATATACGTAAGTGTTTGCATCACATGCTATGGATATAGATTGTTGTGGTTGTAAAATATAAGTTCTTCGCAAAGTTAATTTTTCTTCTGGTCTTATTGTAGTAGCGTAATTATATTGAAAACAGGCCATCATAGTATTTTCTTCTTGAGGAATAGCATTAAAATTCATTGGTGCATCTAATGGCATAGGAGGAGTTGGATCGCCATTATTAGTCTGACCATATATCATTGAAGCAACTTCATCTACAGAAGAAAAGTCTCCCCTATAATGAGTCCTAGAATTAGACTCATTTCTTATCCACTCTAAAGAATCTTCACCATGAATATATTTCAAAGACCCGTTTAAAGTTATAGAAGCCTTTACAACTTTTAAATTTCTTCTACTTTCTTTTAATGAAGGCAACGGAAGATCAACATAATCAACAGGATTATGTGTAGTTATAATAACATTAGGAAATTTCTTCATACTATATTTTATGAACAATAAATTTATCTGTATAGCCTTCCATGCCTAACGATTCATTTTCAATACGCTCGATCGTAACTTCATAATTTTTTCCAGCAAGAGTTTTTAACTGTGGATTTTTAACTACAGTTTTCTTCTTTAAATATGTTTCAAACTGATCATCCGGATATAATAAAGATATTCGACGTATCAATTCATCTTCTGAAACAAAGTTATTGTTTTCATCGATTGGTATATCGACGCTATAAATTAAATCATCATTTGGATTTTGTGTTGTTAACACTTTTTCTTTTTTGGGTATTTTTCGGCCATTCTTGTCTATATCTTCTCCCGGCACTTCAACCTCAACCATAAAATCTTCAATAGTTTTTTGTTTTGTGTGTATTGGGCCGTGTTTATTAATGAATCTGACTTCAACTTGTCCACCGTCCAAGTCAACACTCTGTATTGAAAACAATGCTACGTTACTCATATATTCCTCTTATGAATATGGTCCTATTAAGGACGGCAAATTAACTGAACTTGCTGGGTTTATGTTTGTTGGCGCTGGTACAGGACCCCAACCAAATACAGCTCTTCCTGTTGCTCCTCCATTTCCTCCGGCGCGTGTTTGGCTAGCACCACCTGGGTTAGGACCAATTGTAGATGTTGTTCCTGTACTACCAGCAGATCCAGCAGCGCCTCCTGCACCTCCTCCACCTCCTACTAGAGGAACAGTTATTGGAGATTTAGAAGGATTACTAAATGTTGTTGGATTAGGTGAACTAGCCGCTCCGGCATTAGTACCTCCATCATTTCCTACTTGTGCTCCTGCACCTCCTGATGATGGACTTCCTGCTCCACTTGGTGCAGGAGCACCGTGTGCTCCTCCTCCTCCACCCCCTCCTGGTGCTCTTGCGCCCAAAAAAGATTTATTAATTGCTGGAAAAGTAGCAGGAAAGTAACCATAAACAGCCCCTCCTCCACCTCCACCTCCGCCCCCGCCTTTAATTCTTCCTGCGGGGGGTAGATTTAATGTTATAGGGAATCCTAATCTCAAACCCGGACTTCCGGCCGATCCTGCAGATCCAACTGTTGCTGTAGCAGTAACACCGGATATATAGCTGGGTGGTGTCCCTGTCGTAGTTGAAAATGTAGTAGTACCTCCTGCGCCACCAGCACCACCTTTTCCTACAATTTCTCCATTAACAGTTAGAGTTATGGTACTTGGAGCTGGAATAACTTTTCCTGGATTTGTAGGAGGATTTGGAGATATCCTTAATCCATAACCAGGCGCACCAGCCACAGTTGAATATACTACTACACCAGGGTTTATCACAAGTGTTGCTTCTACTTCATCGGTTCCATTCCATCCATTCGATATCATGTCGTTAACTAAGTCATAATCAGATTCATTTACAGTAAATGTTTTATTAAAAACAAATTCATTAGTGTGGACCTGTCTCCACGCTGTGCCGTCCCATATGTATGAATATTTGATCAATCGCCACGTAGATACGGATGAATCATAGATATGAATCTTTTTTACTTCTCTCCAACTGCCATCATATACGTGTGTTTTTGTTACCATATGCTTATCTAAAATAAGGTCCTAATAGCCAGCAAACTACCGAATGTCTTGTTCCTCTAATAATATCTTCTACGCCATGCAAAAGAAAAGAAGGAAACACAATGATCGTTCCTTTTGATTGGTGCGGATAAATTTTCTGATCTCCCATTTGTAAATAAAATTTACCACCTTCAAAATCATCATTTAAAAAAGCTAGTACAGTTAATTTCCTACAGTCATTATGAGGATAAGACATAAAAGTATCAATGTGTGTTTTATATCTTCCTTCTTTTTCATATTTTAAATATTCAATTTGAACACAATTATTTATATCAAATCTCCAAGCTTGTTGATTGGCAACGAATCCTGAACCTATAAGTTGAAACCCTATAGGGTCATGAATAGGTATAAGGTGTTTTTCAACATTGCGTATAGTTTTATTCAAATGTCCTAAATCATCTCCTCCAATTAAACCCTTTTCTAAATCATACTTAGAATATTTTCCAATTACTTGATCACAAAAATCATTACTAATAGCGTTCTCGAAAAACCAATAATTGACTGTATCTTTTTCATTGGAACAAATGACTTGTTTTTTTGTCTCTGCAGGAGTACCTATTTTTTCTCTGCAATCATATTTTTCATCTTTATAAGGACCTTCTTCATCTACATAATGAAGAAAAACTTGACACTGCCATTCACCATCAAACTCATCTCTCCAATGATAAATCTCTGTTCCTTTGTATAAAACTACATCTCCTACTCCTAATATCAATGGATTAGATTGATCAATTTCATTTTCATTATTAAAATATATAGGCCAACTTTTTTCATCAAATCCTAATGTAATCGTAGCACTTATTTCGCAAGCAGGTCTATCACTATGTATTTCCAGCTTTTCACCTTTTCTATAAATTCTAGCATAGCTATAAGTAGGAATTAATTTTTTTCCGCTAACATCTGAAAAATAATCTTTCAATTGATCTAACAAAGAATCAAAAAATGGATTACCGTAAACAGAATCGGACAGAGGGCATTGTTCGTCTTTGATAGTTTCTTTATTTTCATATAAAGAAAAAAGGAGATCACAACCTTTCTTACAATCTTCGGGAGATATTACACCCGCAATTACAACATATTTTTTGTCATTAAAATCATCAGTAATATTCATAATAACTCCATTATCAATAAATGTATACGATATCTCCGGATTGCGGAGAAGGATTTGCAACAGCTGGATCAGTTGTTGTAGCAGTTGCGACTATAGTTCTTCTGCCTTGAGCGTTTGTGTTACCAGTTATAGATGCGGTTGATTCTATCTGCAAAGTATTATTGACTGAAATAATGGTGTTATTTACACGCATTCTTTCAACACCGTTGGTAGTAATACCAAGAGTATCTGCTGCTGGTCTATATATGCCTAAATTAGTATCACCAACCCATGAAAATCCAGGCACGCTAACAGTATCGCTTCCATAGGTTCTAATCGATGCAGGAATTATTTGTGTATTGACCGAGGTGTTACCAACTTTAATCAAATTATTAGAAGCACTAAATCCGTTTGTAGTGGCGCTTATCGTGCCAATCGTTAAACTTGCAGCCGTACCTATAGAAACATCTCCAGTAAAATCACCAGTATTAGCATTTAAAATCCATCTTTGAGTAGAACCACCTAACGAAGTACCTACTGTATTAGAACTTGGATAAACACCGGCACCGGCTGCTGTAGACTTAATAACTACACCGTTAGTAGGTCCTATGTCTACGTTTGATGTGCTGTTACCAACTACAATTGATGTATTGGTGATAGTGACACCATTAGTGGTACCAACACCACCTCCCATATTTAATGTTCCAGTGAGAGCAGTTGTATTAGATAATGTTACTGCACCAGTAACTGCTAATGTATTAGATAATGTGGTCGCACCAGTAACACCAAGAGTATTAGATAATGTTGCAGCCCCAGTTACAGAGATAGTATTTGATAATACAGCGGCACCGATAATATTTGCTGCGCCATCTACTTTCAATCTTGTATCTGGAGAAACTGTACCTATACCTACTCTTGAATTTACAGAGTCTATGAATAATCCACTAAAACTTACATTGCCAGAAACATAGTGAGTACACGCGGTAGTAACCATCAGGTTACCGGAGACAGTTAGGTTATTTGAAAATGTAGCAGCGCCGGTCACGGCTATTGTGTTTGATAACGTAGTGGCTCTAGTTACACCTAACGTTCCACCAACAGTGACGTTGTTGCTCAAAGTGGCTGTATTGGTGACTGCTAATGTATTAGATAGTGTTGCTGCACCAGTAACTGCTAATGTGTTAGATAATGTGGCTGCACCGGTGACACCTAAAGTGTTTGATAACGTTGCTGCACCTGTAACGGCTATTGTATTAGCAAACGTAGCCGCGCCAGTAACAGTAACTGTATTTGATATTCTTGTTACCGTTATAACATTGCCACTTATTGAAAGATTATTTGCAAGAGTGACAGCACCTGTAACAGCTACTGTATTAGCAAATGTAGCGGTGTTCGTTACTGCTAATGTATTAGATAAAGTCGTTGCACCAGTAACTGCTAATGTATTAGATAAAGTGGCTGCACCAGTAAGTGCTAATGTGTTAGAAAGAGTAGCTGTATTCGTAACTGAAATAGTGTTACCAAATGTTGCCGCGCCAGTAATTGTTACGGTGTTAGAAAAAGTAGCGGTGTTCGTTACTGATAGTGTATTTGAAAGAGTAGCAGCACCTGTAACACCTAATGTATTAGATAAAGTGGTTGCACCAGTAACTGCTATTGTATTTGATAATGTAGCAGCTCTAGTTACACCTAATGTTCCAGCAACGGTAACATTATTACTAAAAGTAGCTGTATTTGTTACTGATAGTGTGTTGGATAAAGTGGCTGCGCCAGTTACAGCAATCGTATTAGAAAGAGTCGCTGCTCCAGTTAAACCTAAAGTATTAGATAGTGTTGCTGCGCCTGTGACTGTAAGAGTAGTAGAAAGGTTTAAACTATTACCGCTAATAACCCAACGATTAGTAGAGTTGCCTAAAGGTATCGTATTACCAACTGGATTAAGATAATTATATATTAGCGTGTTTGCAAAATGACCATTAAATTGATAAGTAGTATTACCTATATTCAATCCATCACTAGCAGGCAATAAATCACCGCTATATTGGGTAGCTGAAAGAGATATTACTTCACCATCAATATAATAATTACCATTAATATGAAAGATATCTCCATCTAAATATAAATTAGCCCTTGAACTTGTATTTCCAACATAAACTGTGTTTGCGAATTCAGCATCACCACCTGTTACTAACAATCCATTCTCTGTTTTAAACTTGGTATTAGCCATATGTTCCTACTAAGCTTTGATTAAAGTGGCAACTACTTTTGAAGCTGAAGTTATTGAATTTTGTTTGAATTTTAATTGAACATCAGATCCACTTATAGCAACACTAAAATCTCCTGGATCTGATGTTGAAGGAGACACAACTGTTGCGTATACTGTTATATATGGATCTGTACCATCATGGGCTAAAACCATTTCGGCAGCTAATGTATTACCGCTCAACGTCTTTACCTGCGCATTGATTTTTGCAGTAGAATATGTCGTTTTATCGAATGAAAATATAGTTAGAGCACTAGATGTATCTGATCCTAAATTAGTATTTGCTAATGAAGTCATCACATAATCATTATGTACTGAATTAGATGAGAACGTTACTATATTTGAAAAAGTAGCATTCCCAGTAACAGTAAGGGTGTTTGCTAGCTTTACAACTCCAGATACATTTGCTGTTCCAGAGACATGTAAGTTAGCATCTGGCGTAGTTGTTCCTACACCAACTTTGTTGCCTGCGCTATCTACAAACAACGTTGCAGTATCAAACGCTACGTTACCGCCAATCGTATGCACTGTTCCTGTTACATCTAAGTTTGATGCAATCTGTGTTAAGTTTCCACCTAAAACTACATTAGAGGTGGTTCCATTTCCACTAGCAGTTATTAAAGTAATTGTACTATTAGCTTTAACACTCGTATTACCGGTGATGATGGTTATACTATTGACGCTGGTGTTTGTTGCAGTAACGAATAGATCTGTTCCATCAACAATTGTATTTGTTACACTTGAATTACCTAGAACAGTTATAGCAACAACCGAAGTATTGCCCTTGATTGAACTGTTACCAGTGATGGTAATAATTTGTCCATTGACTTGAGTGTTTGCGTTGTCTATCCATACGTTTGCATGACAATTAACAACAGAAGCATTAGCTGTAGAGTTTCCACCAATGAAAGTATTTGATGTGATAGTTAATAACGCTGAACCAGAATCACCAACGTTACCTCCACGTAATTCATTTGTAGCTACAAGTGTGTTTGCACCAAACCTGCCATTCAGCTGTGCTCTTCTTGGCTCCGCTGTAGTACCGGTATTTGCGGTTGCATCATTGGCCGTTATTATCTCAGTGGATAATGCGTATAAAACTTCATTAGTTTTATTAACCCATAATTGAAATGTGTCAGAAGTTACATCTACATTAGCTACAGTTCTTGACATTATTTTTTACCGTTGACTAGTTGAAGTATCAGCTCTTTTAAGTCTGTGAACTCGTTCTTCAAAGCATCTATCTGTTGTTGAACAGTTTGTATTTGACGTGATTGCTTTCGCTTTTCTAAAACATAATTATATTCAGATATGTTAGTATTTATAATCGCCTTAGTAGACATATCACGCATAAGCCCAGCTTTCTCGGTTTTAACAAAAGACATTATGCGGATACTCCTATCGCTCTAATATCATTCACTCTAGGCACTATGTAAGAACTATTGGATAACATCACAATCTTCACAGCAAATGTGTCATAAGTTGTAAATTCATTCAAGCTTGTGCTATAGTACGTTGCAACGTTATCACTGTGAATATCATTGAAAGCCATATAAGTTTTATCAACTTTTCCTATCTTCAGAGTAGCAGCTTCTAAGCTAACATTTGCAAATGCTTTATTTATTTCAAATGAAGTTGATACTGGAGTGTTGGCAACCAATGCTACACCATAAGTTGTATTTGGAAATTGTTCATCATATAGAACAATTAAATCACCGTTAGCTAAATCAGTATTAAAAGAAGTTCCTACACCCGTAACAGTAGTGTTTCCTGCTGATGAATAGACAAAAGCATCACCGGTGATAGTAGTTGAATAATCTGGCCAGCCTTTAAACCCATAAGTTAATTCAATGTAATCTTTCTTATTTGCTTTGGAGCTAAACAGTCTACCACCAAATGTAGCATCAGTTATTTCAAGTTCAGACCAAGCTTTATCATCAAATGCATCTTCGTCTTTTGAATTGTGTATCTTTGCATATACCTTTACGTCTGTTCCGGGAGGTCTGTATGCAGTTAGTATTACACGAATATCTTCTGCGAAACGATCCTTATCGAATATTATTTTCTTTGAAATATGGCGTGCAACTGCGTTACCAAAATTGGTATGTTCATCTGTTGCATCGTTGTTTATATCATTATTGAAAGCAAAAATAGATGTTAGTTCTTCATGTAACTCCGGAGAATCATATTTGTTATCGGCAGATAAAGTAAATTTAATTAAAGAACTCTTTCCCTCGGATGTACTTCTTACAAGTTTTTCACGATTCAACACTTCAAGAGATTTAGACATAACAACACCATCAAAAGTTGTTATGTCAGTTGATTGTCCAGAAACCACTGCAGTAAAATTAGCATCATTTAAATCATAAGTATTAGCGACTGAATCTAAGTAAGCAAAATTTATGTTCGTGTTAGAAATGTTTCCGCCTTTGAGATTGAAATCCAAATTAGGAATGAAATTATTGATCGGAAAAGAAGTTATATTGACTATATCAGCTTTTGGACTAAAGATTTCACCCTTTATTTGGCCACCAATTGATGCGGATATTGAAGCACCACTACCAGAACCACCTGATACTTTATCCTTGGTATAAATTGTTGATGTTGGAGAAGTAGTGAAACCAAATCCTGTATTAACTATGTTAATGGATGCAATTGTACCATTAGCGTATGTAGTGATTTCAGCTCGCCCATTTCTTTTAGTATTAGCGCCAGAGAATACTATATAGTCTGTATTAGCGTAACTAGTTCCACCACTAAATGTTATGTAATTTACAGCATTGCTAACAAAGAATTTATTTTCATCTGCATTAGATTTAGTTAGAACCAAAGTATCTGGATTTACTAATGTTGTTTCCATTTCTGCTACAGGAGTAACTTTATATTTTCCTGAAGTAGTATTAAAATTACATGGCTCATTAATAATTATTGTTGTATTATTGACTACTTTTCTAACTCTTCGGACACATGTGTTTGCTACATAACCAAGAGTGTCTGAAGCAATTCCATCAGTTAAAACTATAAATGAACTAAAATCTAAATCCTGAGTAAAAGTAGTTCCTACTCCTGTTATTATTAAACTCTGTGGATAACTTTCAGGTTTATTAAGATATATTATCTTTTCATCACCTGGATATAAACCGGTTCCTATTGGAGGAACATTAATAGTTAATGTTCCCGGCTTATAGTAAAAAACGTTTGAACTAACATTACCAAAATCTTGATAAATTAGTTGCTTATTATCAAAAGCTTCGGATAAATTCATATATCCAAATAGTGGACTATACGGGAAAGCTACTTCTAAAAATTCATAATCATCGTTAACTAATTCTATACTAGCACGTTGAAGATTACCATTGTCATCTGTAAATTCTAAAGCTAGTATGTCGAATTTCAAATCCGTTGCAGGAATTGGTTTTAACACTTCATCTTGTGTCTTAGGATCATTATCTATCTCAAGATAGTTAGATGCTCTAAACAATTTACCAAAATTATACGCACTATCACACGTTTCTTGTGTTCCAATCAATGTTCTTCCTTGTGTAGCCGTCCATAATGAATATTGCGGATCTTCAAAGTTTATAACGATAGCATATGATTTTCCAGTTTTCAATGGCATTGGCGACTTAAATGAAAAGATAGTAAAATCAGCAGAATCTAATGAAGCATTTATTTGTTCGTAATCACATCTTACTATTGATTCTCTTAATGCTTTTCGTAAATTAGGTACATCGTTTTCTACTTCACATATAAACATGTAAACACCAGGATTTACTAAACCAGATTGATTATTTGTTGGGTGTGGTTTAGATTTAAAATATAGATTAATACCAGTTAATGTAACATACTGGCTTCCATCTAGTTGTGCTGGATCTAAATAAAAAGTTTGTGCATAATCGAAATACAATGACACTTCAGATAAAGGCACCTGACCACCGGTGCCAAATTGTTTTGAAGTCTTTAGAACACCGAGTTCACGTGATGTTGTTACTGTGCTAGAAGATATAGTTTTTTCAGTTATAGTATTTGCTGGTAAATCAGGTTTATTTGTATCCCAACCAACTGGTGGTGTAGGAGGTCCTAAAGGAACTGGTTTAACAGGCTTAGGGTCTACATAATTTGATTCTCTCAAAGTAACATTCATTGAAGTTATAGTATCAGAAACACCTGCCACTTCAAACTGAGCCATAGGAGTAAAACTAGTTGATGGTGTTAAACTAGTAATTCCTAATTCTTTCGTTACAATAGCAATCCCACTGGAGTCGGAACGAATTGTCCCCCCCGCACTAGTTGTTGCTGGAAAATTTATTGTCCCATTAGACTGAACGTATATAAGCGTAAGATATGCACCAGAATTTTTATCAAGTATACTATATAATTGTACTGTTGCACCGGGAGCGGACGTCTGAACTACTTTAAATTTAGCTCGTATAGTGTCTAAAGTTATAGGAGTAGAAGTTGAAGAAGTAACAACTGTTCCTTTTCCACCATCTTTCAACCATACGTTTCCATCAAATCTAAATCTAATATTTCCCGCTTTTCCACTTTTAAGCGGAAGATCAGCTTTACTAATATATGTCCCGTCTGCATTAATTAAACCTGAAGTTTTCAAATCTATATTTGTAGGCAATTCAATATTTTTTATTCTTTTTAATGTTTTTGAATATGGATTAACAGCTTGTTCACCTGGTTCTTGGGTAGCACAATGGTTAGACACAACACCTTCACAGATAACATCATAGTATGTGTTTGGCTTTAAGCCAGAAGCATTGAAAGTAAAGATTTTCTGAAAATCTTTAACTGAAGTCTTTACACCATTAAAATTAGTTTCGAATGCCATGTGCAATCCCTATTTTAAGAATTAATGTCGTCTTGAATGAATGAAAGTAAATCAATCGTTGGTGAATTGATTTGTCCTGGTAAATTGAACAATTGATCCATCTGCATCAATGCACTCGGTTTTGGATTAAATAAAGACTCTGTTATACTTGTAGTTTTTTCTTTCACAGAAGTATCAACTACTACTTCTTCTTTCGTTGTAACATTTCTTGTTTTATCAACCTTATATATGGTTTGTGTTCTGGGCTCATATCTAGTAGTATCTTCGGTAACTGTGACTTCTTCTTCGTAATTTTCTATAACTGTGGTTTGTTTAGATGTTGGATAATATCCATCTACTTCCAAATCACCTCCGCTTTGAAGACTCACTACTCTAAACTGAGTTTCATTAGATGGGCCATAATCATAAGAAAATGTTGGATATGCTTGTCCACTTCCACCAGAAACAACAGTAGTCCAAGCTCCATTGATATATCTTTGAAGTCCTGCCGGCCCTGATGCCTTTTGTCCTCCTCTTCGCATTGTTACAGTTCCACCTAGTTTACTAGCAGTAAAGCTAACTAAAACAGTTCCATTACCAGGTTTTTGATACCATTTATAATACCTAACTCTTTCTCCAGCAACATTTCTTACTACATCTCTCTGTTTAGTAACTGTTTTCTTAACACGCTTCTTTTCACCAACTAGTTCTTTGTATTTTTGTTCTCTAGTTCTTAGCTCCCACTCTTCAACAGTTACTCTAACGATATTAGTAGTTGTGTTTGTTATTTCCGTACCAGTAGTGGTAAATGTAGTTTCAGTTACAGCTATATCTACAGTCGTAGCTTCAGTTGCTTGATTTTGTTTTATGATCGCTACTTCTCTACTAGGAAGCATTACTTTTTTACCACGAATACAGCTTACAGTTTCTGGATCATTGAGATTAAAGCTATATTCTATTTTATTTTGCTTCTTTTTGGGATTAAGTTCAAACCCATATATTTGAGCATAATATGTTGGATCTCTAACTTCAGCAAAATTAGAAGTTGTAAAATTATCTACAAAGAAACCAAACTTAAATCTATTAGTTGTAGTATCAACAGAGCTTGTTAGTTGTAAATTATTAACTGTGTCTTCAGTAAAACTTAAAGAAGTGTAGTATTCAAGATCTGCTATTCTTCTTTCAAGAGCTGCAATATCCTCCATAGTATATGGTTTACTTTGAATCGTTGGTAAACCATCTGGTGTTATTGGAGTAGTAACAGTGTGATCGTTTTGTCTCTTCTTAATTCCACTAACATTTAATATTTTCTTGTTAAGATAATCAAGAGTTGGCTTTGAAAGCTGCTTTGGTAATGAAGGATATGGTGGTACTATCAAATGATTTAATAACAATGCTTCTTTAGGTATCTTAGGCGCTTGTGGTTTTTCAGCAGGCACACCGGGAATAACTTTTATAGCGGTATTGCTTAAGATGACAACTAAATCAACTCTTGGTAAATATTTCTCAACTGTTATATCGCAAACTGAATCTGGTACAGGAAATTTCTTATCAACAATCAAGTTAAATCTAGCAGAAGAGGTAGGCTCTAATGGATTCAAAGGAGCACCATTTACAGTAGTTGAAATAGCTACTGTATTTGAGGAATAAGGTCTGAAATCTAATGTATCTCTTAAGTCAAAATATTCACCGTTATCATGCAGTAATTCTGGTATTTCTAATGTATGAATGCCGGCTGTGTTTAAACTTAATGGTGTTGCGTCGTTGATTGGATAAGACGATACAGTTTTAATTCCATTTTCTGAAGTTGTCATCACATCAAACTGAGCTAAAAATAATTTATTAGATGCAAGTACATAAGATGGATTTTTATATAAGAATCCAACATCATAATAATCTTTTCTTTGATTATGATCGATATAAAAATTTTGTGTTACATCTAAGTCATTATTGGAAACTGAGAGAAGATATTGTGTAGTATCGCTTCCCGTTGCAGTAAGACTAATTGCAGAACCACCGCTAGAAGAAGCTAATTTAACTCCAGTTGAATTTGCCGATACTACATAATAAGCCTGATTATTTGATAATCCAACAACATTAGTATTTCCAGTAGCAGTTCTATATACAACTACTTCACCATCAGACAAAAAGTCATTGGTAAAATTAATAAAATCTGAACTTACTATAGTGCTGTTTCCGTTAAATTCAGTTGTTCTTCCTTCATAAACATTCTTCAATCTAATGATGTCAGGATGTCCTAAACACCATGGACCAATTGATCCACTAAGATTCGTTGTTGGATCTATCTTAACAAATACATCTCTTTTTATAGCTTTAGGGACACTTTGTGTTGACTTTCTAACGTTATAAGAGATAGCAACTGGCACAGAAGTACTTAATGTGTTTCCAATACTTATATTTAAAGTCGTATTTGACTGTACGTTTGCGTTCCGACGATCATCTTCAGACCCAAGTTTGATTGGTACATATCTTGGGAAAAATAAAACTGCGTTAGCTGTACCTAAGTTATTTGCAAATGGTTGATCAACTGTTAGGTGTGTTGCATTTGCTATCTTTGTAATTCTTTTAATTTCAAAGTCACCACCAGAATTAGCAACTTTAATGTAGTCTCCAACTCTAAATGATGTTCTAAATGAAGTAGAAACACCGATCAAGTTACCTACACCAGCCCCCGATACTTGAACTTCTCCCGCAGCGTTCTGAGTTGCGACTGTGTTCGCAAGAGGTACCATTGTGATTGAACGTTTTTCAGCCTGGGTAAGAAGACTTGTGTAATCAAAGTATTCACCGGGTGATTGTGCAACAGATATTGAAACTACACCATTGGTGCCAAGAGTTAAATTGTCAGTAGTAGTTCTATAGGTGTAAGATATTGAATTAACTGAACTTAGTGATTGTAATCCGCTTGGGAAAAGCAAAGAGCTGTTCTTTACATTATATGTAACAGCATCACCACCATCTAATACTATGTCTGCGACTCCATTATTGTCACCGGATCCATCATAAAAAATACTTCTTACATTTTTAAAATTTTTACCAGTGTTCATTCTTATATCAAAGAGGTATAATTTATACACCGTATTAGACACACCAGGTATACCATCTTCGATCTGCATTGAACGTATCTTAGCTGTACCTATTTCATCACCGGCTGCTGTTGGTACTGGGAATTGAGATGCACCTTGTGCGGCTGTTGATGAAGAAAGATAAGTTTTTGCTGCATTTCTTAAAGAAATAACATCGCCTACAGCGAAGTTGAAGAAACCAGCAACTTCTTTAATACGTATATAATTGCCGTAGCTTATAGCTAATGAAGTATCACGTGTGATAGTTGAAATAGATTTAACAGTATCTACTAAACTAGAAGCTAACGTTTGAACTCTATATCCATCGATATATGCGGTACCAGGATCTGCTTTTGTTCTAAACACTAATGAATTTTGAGCAATATCATCGATGTCTTCTGTTGAAATCAAGAATTGATCGAGTACATAGTTTCCGCTTTGTTCAAATGTTCTTTGAGCAAGTTCTTTAGCTATAGAATTAAATTGAGTTGTTTTTCTTTGTCTAGCTGGTTTACCAAGTGTATATTCGATGAGTGGTAAGAAAATATTATTAGCATCAGCTTGATCTTTAATTAAACTTACTAAAGTAGGTGTTAGTTTCAAACGATCAGCACCAGGAGCTCTTTCATTTAAAGAGCCGCTAGCGTTATCTAATAAATTTTGATCCTGTCTAAAAGTAACAATTTCTTCGAGAGTATCAAATCCAACAACGTTATTTGTTTGCGCATTATATTTGTCAACTACTTTAAACTGTTCATTTACCCGAACAAAGTGGCCTTTCTGATAGATGATACCATCTGATACGGCTATACCAGTACCGTATCCTATGGCTGTAGTTGCATCATTTACTGTTACATTACAGAGATAATTTTTAGAAGACATTCTAAGAGCATCTATAACAGTATTAGCTGTTGGGCTTGTGTTTGGAGTTGAATATGCTACTGTAAGCCAGGGTTCAACATAATATCCAGTGCCACCATTTAATATAGCGACGCTTTTGACACCACCTGTAGAATCAGTTACAATCGTTCCTATCGCGTCTTTACCAATGTTTCTCGTTAAAACAGCATTAATTTTAGATTCGGAAGATATGATTTCATAATTTTCAGCAAAAAGCCAAGAAGCTGCATTGCTAACTCTTAGATTGGAAGCAAGTGGTCGTATTTTTAAAATTAAAGTTTCGACATTAGCAGTCGTGTTTACTTCCATGATTTGTGCTTGAGCACCCGTCACAGACTGCGTAATTATTTCATTAACTGTAAATGTACATGCTTGGCCTGATGCATTAACGAAATCATCGCCGCCTTCAGTATTAGATACTTCTATAGCGCTGACGATGATCAAATTATCATTATTACTAAATCCGCTAGATTTAACAACAACATCTGCTTCAGATACTATTAAAGCTGGATTATAAATGGTAAGTTCATCTTCAGGTGAAAAAGCAACTGTATTTGATGATGTTCCGGAAGAAACATACTTTACATGAAGAGTGTTTAAGTCTGGAGCTGTTGCTTCAAAGCCGCTTGCAGTTTCAACAATTTGAGCTACTACATTGTTAGCATTTTTTGCAAAGAATCCTTTGAAAGATGAAACATTTACGGGAGCTCCGTCAGTTTGGACATCATCAATCTTTACGTATGGTAAATTGGAGTGAAACGTAAAGTTACAGCCATCAATAATGGTTCCTCGCTTGTAAACGTTATCACCGAATCTTTCAATTTGATTCTGTAAAATCGTTTGAAGCTGGTTTAGCTCACGTACTTGAACTGCAACTGATGGCTTAAAAAGAATTTTATGATAGTTATCTATTTCTTTATAATCATCAAAATAAGGAGAACGTGATAGGTCAGTTTGAATCGGCATTTAGCTAAAACTCCAAAATTAGCTTGATTGTTTCAGATTGCGTATTGCTACGAGCAATTGGTTCTATATTTTCTATATATATGATGTCCCCAGAGCCTCTCATGAAATCACCCTCATATTTATATGTGCTTGCAGAATCAAGCACTACATAATTTTCTGTATCTTCACCGGTAACAGTATCGCCTGCAAGGAATACTCCGTTTGGTCTTACTACGCGGATGCATGTAGAATTTCCTGAATGGAAATACGCGCTTCCACCATTAGCACCAGTGAGTATTTCATCTTCATCAAATAAAGATACGTCTCCTGAAGCTATAAAATACGTAAATAATTGATCAACATTTGTTCCGGTTTTAGACATTCCATTGAAGGATACATCCAAAACATTAGCATAAGATCTTGATGAAACACCTATGATATCATTTGATTGAACAAAGAATCCTGTTACATTACTTACGTTAATATAATTAGCACCACGATCTTGAACATTTCCTTTAGCATTTACTTTTGCTACAGATATAGCAACCGCTGTGTTGGTAAATGCTGGAAACTCAGTGACGGTAAGCCATGTAGAATTAGAAACTTCTTCTACTGTCAATACTTGTGATTGACTGGTAGTTTGCAAGTATATTTGATCGCCAGCTGATATAGAGCTATCAAACGTAGTGCGATTATCACCGATGATTAATGAAAGATTAGCGGCTTGTGTAGTCGTAAAGAATAAGTTTGCACTTTCATCTACCTGTACTTCAAGACTTGCAGGAGTAGAAAGAATAACTAATTCTGTTGTATTTCCTATAGTAGGAGCATATACGAGATTGGCAACTAATGTTGGAGAAGCTTTAACCGTTAACGTTAAATCAGCAAACTGTCCTATAGACGGATTGCCATTAGCGTTATAAACTCTCAGAGTCGTTGGCTTTGTTAACTTAGCTACTAAGTTAGCGCTGGTACCGTTTGCTGCTCCGCCTGTAGTATTTGCTACTTCTACTTCTGGAGCACAGTCATAGTTTTCTCCTCCATTTACTACATATACTCTAACGATTCCTCCTGAGGAATTAGTTAGCAGTGCTGCTTCTGCACCAGTTCCACCACCTCCACAGAAGTCAATCGTATCCGCATTAGAGTATCCAGTACCACCAGAGATTATCTCGATCTCAGACACATACCATGGGACTATACCTTGGCCACGATTTGATAATTGAGTAGAAACAATCGTTCCTGAAACAGTTGTTTCTATGTTAGCTCTTGCCGGAATTCCGCCTGAAGAAGTTATGATGATGTAATCTGTATTGCTATACCCGGTGCCTCCATCAGATATTCCTACTGAACTTACTACATTTGTATTGAAGTATCTTACATCACCACCAGTTGAATTAACTGCATACATATTCAATGAAGAAGTATTTACAAAGCCTTGGCCACTTATGGTTAAGTTTACTGTGTCTAACCCACCAGTTGCATTAGTGACTGCATTGCCAACTGCATTTATATTTCCATTCGTTACGTAGATAACATCAGTATTGGAACCAAATTGTTCAAATCCTCCAGAAGATACTGTGATTTCTTTAATGATCGTTCCATTGAAGTATCTCGTGTTTCCGCTAGTTGCGTTTGTAGCTTTTAATCTAATATTTGTTGTGTCGAATCCGCCGCCTGAATCGGTAACATCAACTGATTGTAAGAAGTAAGTAGCATTCGCCGTTGCGTTACCAGAAGCGTTTGCTGTGCCGCCAAACGCAACGAATAAATCGTTTGTTGCAAAGCAATTTGCTCCACCATCAATACTTACGGTTAAATCAACACCCGCACCCGTATCATCTGAAATAGTTGCTGTTGGTGCAGTGGTGTAACCAAATCCTGAGTTAACAATAGATATGCTTGTAACATCTCCGGATGCGCCATTCGCAAAGTAAGCAACTGCACCATAACCACCTACAGTACTTGTAAACGTTATTGAATTAGCTAACACAGCAACTAAGTTCGCACCAATTCCATTTGCTTGAGCGTTTGCAGTAACAGTAGGTGAAGTAAGATAACCAGTACCATTAGCTACCATTGTAACCGTTATTATTTTTCCTGAACTATCGTTGGCAAAAGTTGCGTTTGCACCGGAACCAGTACCACTTGTGAATATTAAGATATTATTAGCAGTTGAATTATAACCAATACCACCATCTACAATATCTACTCTCAATACTTTTGTTGCATCGTAATCTGCACCGGCTGTATCTATTGATATCGATGAAACTTTATAGTGAGGAGCTGAGTTTGAAACTACAACATTACTTACAATCTTACTATCAAATCTTCTTACAAATCCTCCAGTAGCATTAGCTACATAGTAATCTAGGTTTGTATTACCAATATTAAATCCAAAATTATTGCCTGCATTCACATTTGCAAAGTTTAAAGATCCATCTGCGTTAGTTTCAATATTAGCTACAGCATTTCCGTGTGAACTAGATGGACTTACAAATACTAAAAGATCTGTGTTACTATATAAGTCAATGTCACCGTTAGCATTTGTGATTGTTTGTATTACTTTAGCTCCGTTAGAATAACCGCCAGAACTATTTGCAACTTTAATGCTTAAACCGTTTGCTTGAAGAACTGGAGTAATCACAGCTGAGCTTCCGCCACCTCCTGGTGTAGCAGTAGGTACTGACGTATAACCGATTCCTCTGCTTACTAGAGTTACACTCGTAATTATGCCAGAACCATCATTTGCATAAGTAGCTACAGCGCCAGTTCCGCCACCTCCAGTGAATGCAATTTGATTGCAAGATGTGGAATCATAACCAGATCCGCCATCATCAATACTTAGATATGCAATTTCATTACATGCAAATCCTTTACCGCTATTCGTTATAGTAACATCTAATATACCACCAGTAGAATTAGTGGATAGAACAGCTATGGCATTTACAACAGCTGAAGTGCTAGAAATTTGTATATAGTCAGCATTGGTGTAGGCTAGTCCATTTGCTGATGCTGTTAAACCCGTGATAATTCTAGAATCAAAGTATCTTACATTACCACCCGTGGCATTTGCTGACGTGATAACTGGTGTTGATGTGTCGCTGATGCCGTATCCAGCAGAAACTAATGGAAGACTTGAAAGATAACCAGTTGCATTAGTAACGGCGTTTGCTGTGGCGTTTATTACTACATTTGATACTGTAATTATATCTGTATTTGAGAAAGTTACATTTCCAGCCGCAGTAACTTGAATAGCTGTTAATGTACCAATACTAAAGATATTCTTACTTGTCGTAGAGACACCTACAGTACCATTGATTCTGTTTAATTTTGCTTGTATAACTTGTTCAGTATCAGAGAAACCAGAACCAACTAATGTATCGTATTGTAATTTAACATCTTTGAATTTTGGATCTTTCAGTAGGCCAATTGTTCTGAAATCATTGTCTGTAGATATTTCTCCGTTTTCATTATTAGAAAATTTAACACTTATGCCCATTCTAGTAGCAAATAATTCAGATTCAGCGTCGTATCCATGACCACCTTTGGGAGAATATATTACACGAAGATTTGCTGCGTTTATTGTGTTTGTTGTCTTTGCTATAGGATTAGCATATACATTTGCTGAAGCTAAGAAATATTCTTTACCTTTATTCAATATTTCAATTTTGTAAACGGAGTTAGATGCAGTTGAATTGATCAAAGCTCTTGCTTCTGCGTTTACAGTTTGTCTTCCATCACCAGTAATTGTTATCTCCGGTGATATTTCAAAATCACTTGTGGTAGGAGTAGTGGTAAATGGTTCATCTATGATAGCAACATAATAACCATTGACTTGCGAATACTGTGTAATCTTTCTGTATTGTCCGATACCATCACCTGATGTAATCTTTAAAATACATCCTTCATAAAAATTTGTATTAGATGCAGCGTTTGAAGAGGTAATTCTGTATTGTGTTGAGACACCATTAAATCTTACATCTGATGCTGTGAATGTACCGCTTAGGTAATTGTTGTAATCTCTTCCGCCGGACACAATTTTGATTACATCTATTTCACCATTAATAGCATTTGCTGAAACGTTTGCATCTGGAATAACTGGTATATAATCAATAGTAGCAAACTTATTAAATGTAGTTTCATCGATTTGATACATGTATTTCCAAACATAGCCATCAGCGGTTTCATAATATGAGTCATCTGCTGCAGTCGCACTGAATATGGGTTGGCTAGTAGAATTTGCACCTTCTTTATTATATAAACATTTAAATACGTAATATGTGCCGCCTTCTTTTGATAAAACAAAGAAAGCCTTATCTTTTAGATTTTTATCTAAGCTATCATACATATTATAAACTGTACCGGTAGTCCAGTTATGACGTTGCACTAAAGCTTTCACATCATTTGAAGTTACTTTTTTAGCCAAAACCATTTCATCATAAACACGAGTAGTAAGTGATTCTATATCAGTATTAGGAGCATCTATAGTATTGTCACCTAATAAGTACTGAGTTGGTTTACCTGCAAAAGCATAATAGATTGTATTTGCAGGTTCGGTTATCGACTCTACAAATTGGCGTATTTGATGAAGTTTAAATTCAGTAGTTACTAACTTATTTGCCATCTTAATCTCTTTTAAACCGTGTTATGTATGCCGTGACCGTTTTCATTACTTAAAGGACTTACTAAGTTAATGATATCACCGTTGCTATTTCCTAATTTAAATCCAGTACTATTCGCAAATCTTACAAGATAAGATTCATTATTAGCTAAATTCGTCATCACCGTATTTCCAGTATCAACACTATAAACTATACTGTCTCCATTTGCATAAGAGTGATTCAATCTTATAAAGTTTTCAGCAACATCTACATTTGCTGTTGGATTAAATGTAACTCTTATATCTAATTTTCTAGAAGCTGTTATTAGTTGTTCGTTATCGCT
>Ga0222714_10001535_pt1 | contig 25951 bp, 24 predicted proteins | sample C33_3DmetaG_FD_165048 | JGI IMG/M metagenome (GOLD analysis project Ga0222714, IMG submission 165048) | Estuarine water microbial communities from San Francisco Bay, California, United States - C33_3D | ecosystem: Environmental > Aquatic > Marine > Unclassified | place: USA: California...
CAACGATGGGAATGTATCCAATCCTGAGCTTAGGCCCAATGACCAGGCTAAGGCTCATGCCGGCTCAACAGTTTTAGCGCTTGATATAGATCAATCGGGAGTGCTTGATTTAATTCTTGGCGATGTTGCTTATGGAAACCTTGTAAAATTAATTAACGGTGGAGTTAGTCCAAATACCAATTCACCAATGATTAATGCTGATTATAATTTTCCAAATAATACAATTCCGGCGAATGTTCAGTTGTTTCCAGCTGCTTATTATATCGATGTTGATTTTGATTCAAAGAAAGATCTCATTGTTGCTCCGAACGCCAATAATGTTTCTGAAAATGAAAACAGTGTTTGGTTCTATAAAAACCTAAGTACAAACGAAGCGCCAATTTTTGTGTTTCAAGAAAACGACTGGTTACAGTCACAGATGATAGATCATGGATTAGGTTCCGTTCCTTTTATTTTTGATGTTAATTCGGATGGTTTACAAGATTTATTGGTGGCAAACTTTTTTGCTTACAAGCCTCTATTGGATAAAGAGTCGAGAATTGCTTATTATCAAAATATAGGAACTCTTACAAACCCACAATTCGTCCTTATCGATCAAGATTTTTTAAACCTTTCGAGTGCCAACCATGGCCTAAGACTTTTGCCGGCTATGGGTGATCTCAATGACGATGGAAAACCAGATTTACTTTTAGGAAACGATTTAGGACAAATTATTTATTATCAAAACAATTCAACTGGCGCGGCTCCTTCTTTTGCGCTTCAAACAGAAGCACTTTTGGATAATAATAACCAGATTATCCAAGTCCCACTTTTTTCTGCACCTCAATTAATAGATTTAAATGATGATCAATTACTCGATTTAGTAATAGGGCATAAGGGAGGAAAAATTCTCTACTATCAGAACACTGGAACAATGAGCAATCCACAGTTTACTTTAGTGAGCAATGTTTTGGGTGGTGTAAATGTTCAAAGTAATGGCCCTGATGGCTTTTCAGTACCACATTTTTTTAAGCATCTAGATACACTTTATCTTTTAGTTGGATCGCTAGATGGCAGCATTCATTTTTATGATAGCATTCAAATTGGTAACAATCAAAATTTTCACGAGCGAAGCGCCGATTTTCTTAGTTTGGGCAACTCTTTGGGTGCTTATTCTGCTCCGTATATTGCAAATCTGGATAATGATTCGCACTTAGAATTATTTATTGGTCAGGATCTTGGCGGCCTTACCTTATTGGAAGATGACCCATCTTCAGACTTAAGTACAATGAATTATAGTTTAGCACCTTTGATAATCTACCCCAATCCAGCTACGGATCATGTTTATGTAAAAGGAATTTTAAATAGTCAAACTGCAACCCTATACAATTTAACGGGGCAGGTCATTGAGTCTGCTATTAATTTATCGCAGGGCGCGAGCATTGATATTTCAGGGTTGAGTTCCGGAACCTATTTGCTTGTTTTGGACAATGGACAAACAGCCCTCTTGCTTAAAAAATAATTACTTTACATTCAATTCAAGAAGAACTTGACCATTCAAGGCTGCACTCAAAGTATCGCCAATTTGTATAGGACCCACACCAGCAGGTGTTCCCGTAAAAATTAGATCACCAGTTTTGAGCGTCAAAAATTCAGATACATAGGCAATTATTGTATCGATGCTAAAAATAAAATCTTTGGGGAGTCCAGTTTGTCGAAGAATTCCGTTCTGAAAAAGTTTAAATTCAGATTTTTCCAAATCAAGTGAATTTTTATTAATCCAAATTGAGGAAATAGGAGCGCTTTGGTCAAAGCCTTTTGCCTTTTCCCACGGCAAGCCATTTTCTTTACATTGTTGTTGAATGTCACGGGCTGTGAAATCTATACCGAGCGTAAAATGACTATAATATTTATGGGCGAATGCTGCCTTGATGTGCTTGCCAACCTTATCAATTCGTACCACAAGTTCGCACTCAAAATGAATATCATTGGAAAAATTCGGATAATAAAAGTCTTTATCTTTTAACAAGGCTGTATCTGGTTTGAGAAAAAAGAGCGGTTCTGTTGGAAGGGGTGAATTCATTTCCAGGGCATGATCTGCATAATTTCTACCAATACAGATAATCTTCATGACTTTTTAAATTTATTTTTCAATGCTTCGAGTTTATCATCAATAGATTGGTTGCTGGCTATGTTTTTTATCCTTTCCATCTCTTGACGCAAGATTTGTTTTGTCTGACGCGGAAAATCGGCCTCCAACATCCAACCATAATACCCTTGTTCAATTTTAAGCACTTCTTGAACTGTTTTTCCTTTGTGTTTGCCAAAATTATAACAGATTTCTTGTTGCTCATTGAAGGCAAGACGGCCCGCGAAATCAGCATTTTGCTGATTTGTCAAGGAAGAAAATTTTGAAAGTCCCGCAATGTTTTTTTCTAACTGGGGATATCTTTCAGTTTGTGCTTGCAGAATTTCTAAAGTAGCTAAGGTATCGTATAAGGCATTATGCGCATTCTCAATTTTTTTGCCACAATAAAATTGATAGGCAGCGGAAAGGGTTCGTTGTTCCATCTTGTGAAAAATGTTCTGAACATCAACAAAATGACGCGCACCTAGATCAAAATCTATATTGCATCGCAATAACTCTTCTGACAAAACAGGAATATCAAATTTGTTCGAATTGTATCCTGCAAGGTCAGAATCACCAATAAAGGCAATCAATTTTGGTGCAATTTGTTCGAAAGTTGGTGCCTGGGCCACCATCTCATTAGTTATACCATGGATAGCCGCTATTTCATCTGAAATTGATTGTTGTGGATTTACAAGTTCATTAAGAGTTTGGGTTTGCCCATCCTCAAATAATTTGATGATTGCAATCTGAACAATGCGGTCTTTTGTAATTTGAAGCCCAGTGGTTTCTAAATCGAATACACAAATTGGTCGTGTTAATTGGAGGGCCATTTAGAGTTTGGTTTCTGGATCAAACTGCTCTAAATAATCAGCAACCCTGCGCACAAATTGCCCGCCTAATGCGCCATCAACAACACGGTGATCATATGAATGAGACAAATACATTTTATGGCGTATGCCAATAAAATCGCCTTGTGCTGTTTCTATAACAGCGGGTACTTTTCGTATTGCCCCTAAGGCTAAAATGGCCACTTGTGGCTGATTGATAATTGGCGTACCCATCACATTGCCAAAAGTTCCAACATTGGTAACGGTATAAGTCCCACCTTGGATGTCTTCAGGTTTAAGTTTATTATTTCTGGCATTATTGGCTAGTTCATTAACAGCTTTAGCAATACCAACTAAACTCATTCGGTCTGTATTCTTAATTACGGGAACAATCAAATTGCCACTTGGAAGGGCAGTCGCCATTCCTATATTAATGTCTTTTCTTTTAATGATATTGGTGCCAGATACAGAAACATTCACCATAGGAAAATCCTTAATTGCTTTTGCAACGGCTTCTATGAAAATCGGAGTAAAGGTTAGGTTTTCGCCTTCTCGTTTCTTGAATTCGTTTTTCATGCGCTCACGCCACTTAACGATAGTAGTCACATCAGCTTCTACATAGGAGGTAACATGAGGTGATACATGCACAGACATGACCATATGATCTGCAATGAGTTTGCGCATCCTATCCATCTCAATTATTTCATCTCCACTATTTGGAAGTATAACAGGCTCTTTTACTTGCACTGTTGTCTTTTCTTGAGATACTTGCTGTGTAGCGTGGCTATGCACACTTTTTTGCGTCTCGTTAGGTCTATTTTCAATATAGGCCAGAATGTCTTTTTTTGTAACGCGTCCATCTAGGCCTGTTCCTTTTATTTGGGCTAATGCTTCAGCACTAACATTTTCTTTTTGAGCAATTGTTCGTACCAAAGGCGAATAAAACCGACCTTCTGTATTTTTTATCGTCAAATTAGAAGAAGATATTGTTTGATCAGTTCCCGCATCAGTTTCGATCGTTCGCTCTTCTGTACGACTTTGGTCTGAAGAAGCTTGTGCTAGATTAGCATTGGTAGAGGAAAGTTCAATATTTTCTTGTTCAGATTGGCCTGATTCTGTAATTTGCTGCGCGCCGCTAGCTTCGGTGGATAAAATTGCAATCACATCGCCAACTTGTGCTACTTGGTCTTTTTCAAATAAAATTTTAATGAGTGTGCCCGCCGCTTCAGATGGAAGTTCATTATCTACTTTATCGGTAGCAACCTCTACAAGAGGTTCGTCCATGGCAACAGAATCGCCTACATTTTTGAGCCAATTGGTAATAGTTGCCTCGGTAACACTTTCACCCATTTTGGGCAGACGAATTTCTATTTGAGCCATGTTGAGATAATTGTTGTCGTTATCTTGCAAGCAAAATTAAGTAAAATAAGGTAATAATCACTCTGCCTCCTTATCTAGATCAAGCAGCTGATACCAAACTGAGAATAAGTCCATTTGTATACGATAAGACTTCATGTACATAAATGCTTGTATATCAAAAGCTTCATCTTTATTGAATTTTGGATGTAACAGAAATCTCTTCGTTTTTTTAGATACATTTGATTTTGAACCTACTCCTACAAAGGAAAGACGTCCAAAAAATATTTGGAATAAATTGGTTAAAAAGTGTTTTGGTTGCCGAAATTTCCAAATAATAAAAGGGCTTAGCACTAATAAGATAAAAGATAACAACAAATCAAAAAGTCGTTTTAGGCGCTTATTAGAAGGCAGCTGAAGCGCATCAAAATGTAAATTATAGTATGCGCCTGCTTGATCAATAGATGAACTACCTATAAGATAACTTGCATTGGGTTGTGCTATTTTATATTCTAGATTAAGCCCCGAAGTTTCGGCCATCAATTGAATAATGTTGGCAGCACCGAAATCTTGTATAGAAAATATGAGTTCATTGAGTTGATGAACCCTTGTAAAATCAGAAATTTGCTTAACAATTTGACGATCGTTTTCGGGACTAATTTGTACAATGTGGTCTATTTGGGGATAAGTTTGTTCTATTAAACTTTTTATTCTATCAAATTCCGAATTATTTGCCAAGATACCAAAGCGCTTTTTGGGAAGTTTACCAAAATTAATACGCCCTTTAAATACAATGTCAATAAAGGCCCGACTCGAATAGAAAATTGTTAGATACGAAAGCGCACCAATAAGAATAAATAACCTAGAGAATTGCCACTCTTTTGGAAAAAGAGCGTAGGCCACAAGAATTGTTATCGTTGCAATGAAGGTACTTTTCCAGATACGATGTATTGTTGTCCCTTTGTCATAAAGTCCGAAAAGCCAAGTGCAAAATACCCAAGTAAAAATATAAACAGGACTCAGATAATTATATGCCAATTCTGGAAATTGAATCTGATTTTTTTCCCATTGATGACCCAAAACAACTAAAATTGAATAGGTGCTAAAAAAATCGAACAAGGGCCAACTCAAATTTTGAACAATGCGTTTAAAAATGGAAATGCTCGCTCGTAAATAGATTGCAATGTTAATGGCCAAAGAGAAAACTTTTGCATAACGTTCTGAAAAGTGTTTCTTGGCAAAAATCACCATGGCATTATAAAATACAAATACATAATTCAATGAGCCCTTTTTAGTGCTCTCTCCTTTGTAATGAATGATTTTTGCTTCTGGAAAATAAACGTTTTGGTAGCCTTCTTTAGTTATGCGATAAGATAAATCGATGTCTTCACCATACATAAAAAATGCCTCATCTAACAAACCCACTTTTAGAAGCGTTTCTGCTCTAAGTAGCATAAAAGCCCCGCTCAGCACATCTACTTGATGGGTTTTGAACTCGTCGAGAAAGCCCAAGTGGTACCTTCCGAAGCGTTTGTTTTTAGGAAACAATGCAGCCAACCCAAAAATTTTATAAAAGGAAACTGCCGGCGTTGGAAGTCCACGTTTTGATTCGGGAAGAAATTTACCTTTACCATCAATCATTCGCACACCCAAGCCACCAGTATTTGGATGTTCATCCATAAAGGCAATGCACTTATCAAAAGTATCTTGTTCGACAACAGTATCTGGATTTAACAGTAGAATATATCTTCCTTTACATTGTAAAATAGCTTGGTTGTTTGCTTTGGAAAAACCGAGATTTTCTGAATTGACAATAAGATTGACATTGGGGAATTTCTGACTAACAAGCCCAACAGATTCATCTACACTATTGTTATCTACAACCAAGACTTCAACTTGAAGATTTTGGCTCGCGGCAAAGACGCTATTGAGACATTGTTCTAAAAAGTTGACAACATTATAGTTGACAATTACAATACTAAGATCAATTGGTCGACTCGTTGTCATTTTTGGGCAATGCAAGATATTTCAATAGGTACATCAAGTGGCAATCTAGAGACTTGAACCGTTTGTCGTGCTGGGGCTATTCCCTGAAAGAAATCAGCATAGACCTTATTCATTTCATCAAATGAGTTCATATCTTTTAAAAAAATACTCACCATCATTACATCTTGGATGTCAAATCCAGCGGCATCAATAAGGCTAGCAATATTTTCTAAAACTATTTTTGTACTCAAAGTGATATCAGTGAGTTCCAAGTGACCATTTTTTGGATTGAGCGGGATTTGCCCACTAATGTAGAGTGTTTGATCTTTAAGAATGGCTTGGCTGTAAGGCCCAATGGGAGCCGGTGCATTTGGGATTTGAATAGGTTTTTTGGCTTCGCTCATGCTTAATGCTTGAATTTACTACTTTTGCAAAGTAACAAAAAACAAGCTATTTGAGGGTTCTTTTAATTGATTTTTATGACTCTTTTACCTTTAACCTAGCACATTATTTAGAGGGATTAGATGTACAATTAGATGTATTGCGTTATGATCAAATTGCAATTGATCAATTAAGCAATTACCAAGCAGTAGTTTTATCCCCAGGTCCGGGGCTGCCATCGCAAAAGCATGGCTTGAGTGAAATTCTTACCCATCTAATAGGTCAAAAACCAATTTTAGGGGTGTGTTTGGGTATGCAGGCATTAGCAGAACATTTAGGTGCATCACTCATTAACCAAGCACATGTTAAACATGGTGTTCAGGAAAAAATTTCAATTCGAACAAAAACAGGGTTATTCAAATTGTTAGCCGATGAAATTAATGTTGGCTTGTATCATTCTTGGAGCGTCGATTGTCCAGATGAGTGGGTGAGTGCTTACAGTTCGAGCGGTGTACCCATGGCCATAGAGTTGCCATTAAAAAAGGTTTATGGCGTTCAGTTTCATCCAGAATCTATAATGACACCTTTTGGAAAAGAAATTTTGCAGAACTTTATTAAAATTGTTCAAAATGATTAAATGGTTTTTATTTTCATTGGTGCTCAGTATAAGTTTTTGGGCTAAAGCACAATCTTGTGTTGGGTATTGGATTACAATAGATGATGTTACGGGTTATAAAAAATCAATAGTTCAGCTCTACAAAAAGGAAAACTTACTTTACGGTAAGGTGGTTTATATCTATAAGCGTGGCAAGGATGGCCCTAACTCGAAATGTACAGCGTGTTCGGGGAAGCGACACAATCAGCCTATTTTAGGAATGGTTATCTTGTGGCAAATGCATTGGGATGGTTCTCAATGGGAAAACGGGACAATTTTAGATCCCGACAATGGTAAAACCTATGATTGTGCGCTGTGGTTAAATTCATCTGATAAAAATAAACTCAATGTTAGGGGTTACATTGGGCCTTTTTTCAGAACACAAGAATGGATCAGAACCGACAATATTCCAAGTGATTAAACTTTTTTATGTCTTTATTGTTTTGACTTGAAAGGCTTTTACGCTATGAAATCAAAATTCATTTATTCTCCCATAATTTTATTTTTTCTTGTCACTTTTTATCCGAATTCCTGTGATGGACAAACAGGGGTGTTGTCTGGTAAAATTATTAATATGGACAACGGTTCAGCCCTTTCACCTGCGAAAGTCAATATAATAGAGCTTGGATTATTCAAGGCAGTTGATCTTGACGGATTTTATGTTTTTGAATTTTTGGCTCCTGGCATCTATACTGTAAAAATAACAGCCCCTGGATATCAAGACAAAATACAATCTGAGGTACTCATTACCAATGCACGTCCTACGGAGCTCAATTTAGAGTTAGAGCCTAGGGTGCAAAACGCTAAGGCTATTAGAGTAAGTGCAGCGCCGTTTCAACGCAGGTTGGAATCTCCTAATTCTTTAAAAACCTTAAGTGCAACCGAGGTAGAGCGTTTACCTGGTGCCAATCGGGATGTGAGCAAAGTAATTGCCGCCTTACCAGGGGTAGCGGCACGTGCCACCTTTAGAAATGACATAATCATTAGAGGTGGCTCTCCAGGTGAAAACAAATTTTATTTGGACGGTATTGAAGTTCCAAATATTAATCACTTTGCTACTCAAGGTAGTAGCGGTGGCCCGGTGGGCTTGTTAAATGTTAATTTTATTCGAGAAGTTGAATTCTATTCGGGTTCTTTTCCTGCAAACCGGGCCAATGGACTTTCATCCGTTCTTTCTTTTAAACAAAAAGATGGAAATAAAGACGCTCTCATTACAAATTTTGCATTGGGTTCATCTGATGCTGCCCTCACCTTTGATGGGCCAATAGGTGACAAGGGAGATTTTATTTTTTCGCTCAGACGTTCATACTTACAGTTTCTTTTTGCTGCACTTAAATTACCTATATTGCCTACATACAATGATTATCAATTTAAAATTAATTATCAACTCAATCCCAAAAATAAATTATCTATTATTGGGCTAGGAGCTTTAGATCAATTTGGCTTGAATCAAAAAGTAAATGATGGTTTAACCGATACAAGCCAAATCCAATACAATAATTTTATCTTGGGAAATTTGCCCATGCAAGGTCAATGGAATTACACAATGGGTGCGGTTTGGCAACATTCCTCAAAGTCATCCATCCAAACTGTAGTGCTCAGCCGAAATATGCTCAATAACGAGGCCTACCGTTATAAAAATTTAATTGAGGAGCCGCAGTACCTCTTGCAGAATTACAGCTCATTTGAAGCAGAGAACAAACTTAGAATGGAGCATACTTATCGCAAAAATGGTTGGCGTTTCAATATAGGCGCTGGCTATGAGTTTGCCAAATATTATAACAGTACCTATCAATTGCTCACCATATTTGGGCAACCAGATACAATTGACTTTCAGTCGAATTTAAATCTTCATAAGTTTTCGGCATTTTCACAATTAAGTCGCACCGTATTTAATGAGCGCTTGCGTCTTTCTCTTGGATTGCGAATAGATGGCACTTCATACAGTGCGCAAATGCGCAATCCACTCAATCAATTTTCTCCTATGTTTTCTGCATCATATCGCCTAACTGAAAATTGGTCGATTAATTCAAACGTAGCGCGCTACCATCAGTTACCTTCGTACACAATTTTAGGTTATCGAAATCTTGCTGGTGAATTGGTGAACAAACAAAATGACCTTAAATATATTACTGCCAATCATTTTGTTATGGGTACTGAGTACTTACTTAAATGGAATGCGCGCATCACTTTTGAAGGATTTTTAAAACAATACGACAATTATCCTTTCTCCATCAAAGATTCCATTTGCCTTGCAAATATTGGGTCAGACTTCGGTGTTGTTGGTAATGAAGCCGTAAGTTCGAGTTCTTCGGGCCATAGTTATGGAACTGAATTCTTATACCAGCAAAAGTTATTCAAAGGATTTTATGCCGTTTTGGCCTACACTTGGGTGCGTTCAGAATTTCTAGACAAAAACAATAATTACGTTCCCACTTCTTGGGATAGTAGAAATATTGTTTCATTAACTGGCGGAAAGCGCTTTGAAAATGGTTGGGAAATTGGCTTACGTTGGTTATACTCTGGTGGCGCTCCCTACACACCTTATGATATAGCCACATCGAGTTTAATAAACAATTGGAATATCAACGGATTAGGCTTGTTAGATTATACTCAATTAAATACCCAACGTGAAAGTAGTTTTCATCAGCTAAATATCCGAGTAGATAAAAAACTTTATTTGAATCAATTCAATATGAATTTTTATCTCGACATTCAAAATCTATATGCTTACAAGGCAAAACTAGCACCGATACTATTGGTTGAGACAGATGAAAACAACCAGCCAATAGTCAATGCGAATGATCCTACGCGTTATCAAACGAAACTCATTGAAAATGCCTCGGGTATTGTGCAGCCGACACTTGGAATTATCATTGAATTTGCAACAAAGAAAGCAAAGTAGTTACTTTTCCAATTTCTTGAAAAATTGGTATCTTTGCGCCCAAATTTAACTTCAAATGGCAACAAATAGAACTTTTACAATGTTAAAACCCGATGCAATAGAAAACGGGCATATGGGCAAAATTATCGATATGATTATTGAGGCAGGTTTTCATATTAAAGCAATGAAATACACCCAATTAACAGAAGGGCAAGCTAAAGAATTTTATGCAGTTCACGCTGAGCGTCCGTTTTACTCGGAGTTAGTGGCCTACATGACAAGTGGCCCAATTGTTGCCGCAATTTTAGAAAAAGAAAATGCAGTAGCCGATTTTCGTTCGCTGATCGGTTCTACAGATCCGGCTGAAGCAGCTGAGGGCACAATTAGAAAGGCTTTCGCTGAAAGTAAAGGTCGAAATGCAGTGCATGGTTCAGATTCAGATGAAAATGCACAATTAGAAGGTGCTTTTCATTTTAGCGAAGCAGAAATTTTTTAATTTTCACTTTAAAGAATTTAAAAGACCGCTTGTGCGGTCTTTTTTTATGTAGCCTTAAATGAAATTCTCAGAAGCCATAGAATCTCGTCGAACTTTCGGCATTATTTCACATCCAGATGCAGGTAAAACTACGCTGACCGAAAAGCTATTGCTATTTGGTGGCGCAATTCAGACTGCAGGTGCAGTTAAAAATAACAAGATCAAGAAATCTGCAACCTCCGACTTTATGGAGATCGAGAAGCAGCGCGGGATTTCAGTGGCAACCTCTGTAATGGCATTTGGCTACCAAGGCAAACAGATAAATATTTTAGATACCCCAGGTCATAAGGATTTTGCCGAAGACACCTTTCGCACACTAACAGCAGTTGACAGCGTTATTTTGGTAATTGATTGTGCCAATGGAGTGGAAGAACAAACAGAGCGCCTTATGGAGGTATGTCGAATGCGCAATACGCCTGTAATCATTTTTGTCAATAAAATGGATCGCGATGGTAAAGAAGCTTTTGACTTACTCGATGAGCTCGAATCCAAGTTAAACATTAAAGTGCGCCCGCTCACTTGGCCAATTGGCATGGGAGATCGCTTTCAAGGAGTTTATAACATATATCAAAAAAGTCTTAATTTATTTTCAGCCAATAAGACCAAAATTGCACAAGATGTTGTAAGTATAGGGGATTTGGCCGATCAACATTTAAATCAAGTCATTGGTGATGATCCAGCGATTGAATTGCGTGAAGAAATTGATATGATTGAGGGGGTGTATGATGCCTTTGATCGCGAACATTACTTAGCAGGTCAAGTGGCCCCTGTCTTTTTTGGTTCGGCCGTAAATAATTTTGGCGTAAAAGAATTACTCGATACCTTTTGTCTCATATCGCCTTCTCCACGCCCAAGAGAATCCGATACGCGCAAGGTGGATCCCTCAGATGAACGATTCAGTGGTTTTGTATTTAAAATTCACGCCAATCTTGACCCTAAGCATCGAGATCGGATTGCTTTTCTGAGAATAGTTTCAGGTCGTTTCGAGCGCAATAAGTTTTATCACCATGTACGATTGAATAAGGACATGAAATTTGCGAATCCCACCTCTTTTATGGCCCAAGATAAAAGCGTAATTGATGATGCATATCCAGGAGACGTCATAGGTCTTTATGATACTGGAAGTTTCAAAATTGGCGATACACTGACAACTGGTGAAAAAATGCAGTTTAAAGGAATTCCATCATTTTCTCCTGAGATTTTCCAAGAATTAGAAAATCTAGATCCACTCAAATCCAAGCAATTGGAAAAAGGCATCCGTCAATTGATTGATGAAGGGGTCGCGCAATTGTTCATTCAGCAACCTGGCAATAGAAAAATCGTAGGAACGGTAGGTCAGCTTCAATTTGAAGTAATTAATCATCGTCTCATTCATGAATATGGAGCGAACTGTCGATTCGTTCCAAGATCTTACTACAAGGCCTGTTGGATAACATCAAAAAATGATCAACAACTTTCAATGTTCCAAAAAGCTAAAAGCAATTTCTTGGCCTTAGATAAAGATGAAAACCTAGTCTTCTTAGCACAAACACCATTTTTATTACAAATGGCCGAGCAAGATTATCCGGACTTAACGTTCCATCATACCTCTGCATTTAAGTTAGAGTTTTGATAGTACAGATTTATTGTTGCGCCATCAACACATCAACATTTACAATAATTCAATTATTTTAGTAAAAAAAATGGTTAAACCTCTGGAGCGTCGTTCATTTTTATCCCGCATGGGTTTGGGCCTTGGGGCTGTGCTTGTGCAGCCTTTTTCACTCTTTTCTAAAAATTCTCAAGCCTCTATGCAAGCTCAACTCATATTAAAAATACGACCACTGGGTTTCCAGTGGGAAACCCTTGACCCTTTTCTCTTTTGTGTGCACCATGAAGATTTTTTTCCAAAGGGAAATAAGGCTTTGGGCCCTGATCCAAGTAATTTTGTTGGTCGCCATATGGGACAAGATTTCATTGTGAAAGATGGATTTAGGATGTATCATGGTTCAACTGTTCCCGGCTTTCCGGGTCATCCGCACCGTGGTTTCGAGACCATAACTATAGTGCGCACTGGTTTGGTTGATCATGCTGATAGCATGGGTGCCGCCGGTCGATATGGTCACGGAGACGTACAATGGATGACTGCGGGCAAAGGTGTGCAACATGCAGAAATGTTCCCATTGATTAATCAAGATAAAGACAATCCATTGGAACTCTTTCAAATTTGGCTCAATTTGCCTAAAAAAAGCAAAATGGTGGCGCCGCATTTTAAGATGCTTTGGGCAGAATCGGTTCCAAAATTCAGTGCTGAGACCCATGATGCAAAGACACATGTGGAAGTTTTGGTTGGAAAATTCGATCAATATCAGTCTATCAATACACCACCAAACTCATGGGCTGCCGACCCAAATAACCAAGTAGCTATATACAATATTCAATTGGAAGCTGGAGCTTCATTTGAATTACCGGCAGCTGGGCCTGGCATCAATAGAAGTATTTATTACTATGAAGGAAACCAATTAAAGATTGGCGGGCAAGATATTGCGCATTACCACGCAGCAGATGTCGATGCGACACAAAAGTGTTTACTGCAAAATGGCGGGGAAGTTTCCAAAGTGCTCGTCTTACAAGGCCGCCCGATCAACGAACCTGTGGTGCAACATGGCCCCTTTGTAATGAATTCAAAGGAAGAGATTTATCAGGCCTTTCAAGATTATCAATCTACACAATTTGGAGGCTGGCCTTGGCCGCGCTATGACCAAGTGCACGATGCCAAACTCGGACGTTTTGCAAAACATGCGGATGGCCGTATGGAGGAGCCTCAATAATTTTTCAAACTATTTAACAAAAAAAGCACCTCATTCGAGGTGCTTTTTTTAGAGTGATTCCGCTGGGGCTCGAACCCAGGGCCCATACATTAAAAGTGTATTGCTCTACCAGCTGAGCTACGGAATCAGCAGTTTTGAGGGTGCAAATATACATTTTTTCAATAGATACAGCAAAGAAAATGTTGCTAATTTTGATTTTAAAATTTGCCTTAAATAGTTCAATTATAACTAAATGTTAATGAATAAGATTTTTTTAATTGGAATGATGGGTTGTGGTAAAACAACCGTTGGCAAAGAACTTGCCCAAGTTTTGGGTTATACTTTCATAGATTCAGATAGTGAAATTGAAAAGAAATCCAAAATGAAGATTTCTCAAATTTTTCTAAAATATGGTGAGCCATATTTTAGAAAATTGGAAACTGATTTTCTAGATTCTTTGCCTGAAAAAAAAATAGTTGTTGCTTGTGGAGGGGGCTTACCTTGTTTTAATGACAATATCAATCGCATAAAGCGTCTTGGCTTTGTTATTTATTTGGAGGCTGCTCCTGCATTGCTTTTTCTTAGGGTAGCAAAATTAAAAGATAGGCCTTTGATTAGTGATTTAAAACAATTTAAAGTCCTATTCAATCAGCGCAGTGGTGACTACCAAGCGGCTGATGTAGTTATAGATGCTTCTCTTACAACAAAAGAAATTTTAGTACAAATCCTTCTTAAAACCGATAGTAAAATTGAAAAATAAAGGTGAGAGGTATTCGGTAGAAAGCGCTGTATTGTTATCTCCATTGGCCAAAAGAAGGTAATTTAGGGTCACATCCGTATATAGTGTTCCAGTTGCAGGGATCGTGTACTTAAGCCCTCCTTGCAAATAGCCCCCAAGAGCAAATACTTTACCTTCAGCTATTTCCGTAGGATCTATTTGGTAGTCTGTTTGCCAAATGTATACTCCACTAACATCCGTTGGAAAATATTCTTTTCTTACCTTTCCTAAGGCCAAAATGATTCCAGATCCTCCATAGCCAGAAAATCCATTGTCATAATCATTACCAATATAGTATCTATTACCACCTTCAATAGTAAAGTAACTGGTTTTAAATTGATTATTTACAGCTAAAATGTATGGGTTAGTTGTTGGATTAATTGCTGTTACATAACTCGTTAAGGTATCGTAGTTTGGTTGAGCAAATAAATACGAACATCTTCCATATAGCGTTACATCACCACTACGAGGTATTTCAACATGTGCGTGTACACCAGGCATTAGTAGTTTTTTATTTTGAATACTTTGGGTATTAAAAAACTGTGTTGTACTCAATCCACCACCAAAACTAAATTGTGCATAGTTGGTAATTGCTAATAATGTTGAGAAGAGAAAAAAGCTTAAATATTTCATATTCACTTTGCTAACAAAAATTGTTCCAACAAAAATAGGGCCTTTTTCTCTGAAATTATTTGTAAATATGTTTGTTTTTCATATAAATTTGCTTTGAAATGAAGCCAACTCATTACATGTTCTCGTTTGTGCTTGCAACTTTATCTTTCATTGCTGCAAGGTCAATTCAATTGGGCGGTGTGCAAGATTACTTTGATCAAGTTGCCAATCGGTATTTAGAACAGGAAGGTTACATTGATTTTGAAAATCAAGGAAATGCTACGTTTATGCCGATTGGAATTCAACCCCCAAGTGCCTTGGTTTTTATCGATTCTTTAAATTCAGCGTTCTTAAGCCAAGATTCCACGCAATTGTTTGAATTTGATACTGACATGCAAAAATTTTCTTTGATTCAAAATTGGTCAGAAGATACTAAAATACAGCAAATAGCTTACCTTGATTCTAGTTTCATTCTTTTAGATCAAAACGAAATATTACATTTCGTAAATGATTTTTCAGATTCAAACTCAGATGATTTAGTTGCTCTTCCAAATGACGATAACTTGAAACACCTCATCTGTTATCATCCGAATTTAAAGCGTTTGGCTGTTTTAAATAGTTCACTTTTAGAAAATGGGAAAAGACGATTCGAATGCCAACTTGTTAATGCTAAGAAACGCAAATTGAGTCAAATTCCATTGTTCTCAATTGAGTCTGAGGAACTGCTTTTTGAGCCTATTTCAGTCGCTATTCATCCGCTTTCCAATACCTTTTATTTACTTTCTAATCAAGGAGAAGTGGTTATATTAAACCAAGATGGAACCCTCAAATCACGTCAATTTTTACCTAAAAGTATTACAAAACCTAAAGTCATTGCCATATCGCCAAATGGAGATTTGTTCGCAACCGATGCCAATATTCTACATCCTGTCGTAATTCGATTACCTTGGCAAAAAATGATTGCGAATTAAAGGGCCTTCATTCATTAGTCCATCAATCACGGATAAATTATTAACAAATTCATTTTCTTCACCAAAAGTTTGGGTGTAAGTTAAGGTTGGATTCGAAGAAGAATTTAACCAGTGTTTTTTATCCAATGCAATTTGGTCAGTATAATTTGATGCCCTTTGAAAGTTGGATTTCAAATCTAATGCACGATCTAACCAGAGTAGAATTGATTCATTGAGTTGGGTGAGATATTTTGGGCTCAATTCCAGTAGCTTAGCAATGTCATAGAAATAGTATTCAAAGTATGGCGCTTTTGCATAGGCACTTGAAATGGCCCTAAGGTGTTCTGTTTGCCAATTTTTACTGTAATCTATAGCGACCTTAGAAGTGGCTTGTTTGCCATTATGTATGATCGGTACATTGAGTTTTAAAACTCCGTTGGCACTCAATATATGGCAGCGTGATCTTATGCTTTGTTTGATAAAATTTTCGTGATAATCCAATACAATTCTCTGTGCAGTCAATAATACCCTGGTATATTCAAGTGAGGGGAAATATGCACTTGGCAATACTTCCATCTTACACTACGAATCGGAAAATACGATCAAAACGAATGCCTAAGAAACTATCCACAAATGGTGATTTAGAAAACCAAACAAAGGAAGCCCTTCCAACTATGTGATCTTCAGGTACAAAGCCCCAAACTCGGGAATCTGCAGAATGAAAGCGATTATCACCCATCATCCAATAATAATTCATTGCAAATTGATACGAAGTTGTTTTTTTTCCGTCAATGTATATATCATCTCCTTTTATGGATAGCTTATGACCTTCATAGGCTGAAATAATTCTTTTATACCATGCAATGTTTTTACTATTGATTGCAATGCGTTGACCTTTTTTCGGTATTTGAAATTTTTGAAAATCTGTCATCGTATTAGACACATTAAAATCCTTTGGAAACTGTTCTAAATTAGCTATTTTACTTAAAGCTGGTGTGCGATAATAAGTATTAAATAGTTGTAATTGTAGTGTAATTGTTTGCCAAATATTTGACTCCATTTTATCAATTTCAAGTTTTACGTTAAAATCTTTTTCAATTTTTTGTTTTTCTTTTTTGGTTAGATTTAACTTGTAATTTTCAGGATCCGAAAAAGCATCGAAGTCTATACGAGCTCTATCGTCTGAATTTTCAAGTCCATAGCGTCTTAACATTTCCTGAACTGAGGGAAAGTTCACTTTGGATTTAGAAATACTGTACATTAGTGCCTGTCCCGGTGAAATAAATGCTTTATTACCATTCACATAAAGCGTGGAATTCTTAATCTCAATGAAATCTCCTGGTATGCCTACGCATCGTTTAATATAATTCTCTCGTTTATCTACAGGTCTGTAAATAAGGCCACCATGGGTAAGCCCTTCTCTGTATTCCATAGATAATATTGGGAAATAACCAGCAGCGAAGTGTTTCCTTGCCTTTTCTTTCCAAAAACTATAGCCATTTATATACTCTTCAAAAAGTTTATTTTGCCCAATTGAATCTAGCGTTTTGAATTCTACACCGTTGTTTGACTTACTTATTAAAAATTGACTAAATGCTTCGTTATTCAAAAGTCCATGAAAATCATGGCCCATTAGTCCGTTGGGAGTGCGCGGATCTAAAATAGCGGTATCGCCTGAAGGGAAATTGAAAACAACCACATCATTGCGTTCAATTTTGCTCCATCCTGGAATGCGCGTGTAAGTTCCTGTTTCCCAATTCAAATATGACTTAACATTGAGAAAGGGCACGATATTATGGACCAAAGGATAGGAGAGGGGGGTAATAGGAACTTTTGGTCCGTATGCCAATTTATTGACGAATAAAAAGTCGCCTACTACCATTGTTTTCTCCATAGATCCGGTTGGAATCTGAAAGGGTTCAAATGAATAGGTTCGAATTACTGCCGCTGCAACTAAGGCCCAAACAAAAGAATCGCCATATTCTTTTACTCGCGGTTTGCTTCCAGGTTTGTCCCTTGTAACCTTATCTAAAATTATTGCCAGGGCATGACCAATAACTGGAAGAGCCATAAAAAGAATGATATGATCACCCCATTTTCTTTGTTCTATTTCTTTGGAATTTGCCCAATTGGTAGGTTGTCCATAATGAAGATCTTGTTCTTTGGCAGTTTTAAAAAATAAGAAGTACGGGAAAAACAAGCCTTGTAGCGTTTGTTGGAAACTGAAAAAACCGAAACGACGCAATAAGCTCACATTTATGGTCATCCACATTACCAAATGCACACCCGGAAATATCAAAAGTAATGACCACCATGGCTTATTTAAGACACTTTTAAATAAAATAAAATAATTGTAGCCCGGTAATAGTGCCTCCCATTGCTTTCTTCCCAATTTAGGAAAAATTTTATGCCATTGTGCAATATAGGGATGGACCAATAAAAATAAATAATAATATAAGAAACTCATGGTGTTATTTTTAATACATCAGACATGGTAAAAATACCTTTGCGCTCAAAGATAAATTCTGCAGCTAATACTGCGCCTAAAGCGAATCCTTTGCGGTTGTGCGCTATATGCTGAATTTGAATGCTGTCAATGTCTGAATCATAGTTAATTTTGTGTGTTCCAGGAATATTTGGCAAGCGGTGGGCCTGTACTTCAATTTCTTGCTGATTATTTGGCCTTAACGACCAACCCTTGTAGTTTAAATTGATTTTTAAAATATCCTCAAGCAAAGAAATTGCTGTTCCGCTTGGGGCATCAAGTTTTTGGATATGGTGCGTTTCTTCAACGCTTAAAGTGTAGGATTTTTGACCTTCCATTAATAATGCCAGATGACGATTAAGTTCAAAAAATAAATTTACCCCCACACTGAAATTACTCGCGTATAATAAGGCGCTGTCATTTTTTATTATGGTTTTTCTAACCCGGGCTAGTTCATCATACCAAGCTGTTGTTCCTACTACTATTGGAATTTGTTTTTTGGCACAAAATTCAATGTGATTTGCAGCAAGCTCTGGCCTTGTAAATTCTATGCAAACATCTGTATTTGACCAATCGGCCAAATCAACTGTCAACGTTGAATTTATTTTGGCGTTAATGTTGTGACCGCGTTCAATGGCAATTTCTTCAATTGCCTTGCCCATTTTGCCATAACCGATTAATGCAATATTCATTGGATAAAGATAGGTTTTCTCAGCGAAAGGACAGTTGAATTTTAACGCCTAATAATCGAGTTGTTGTAATCATTGGATCAACAGTAAAACTAAGATCCGACCCTGTGTCAAAATTTACAAAATGGGCTTCAGCTCCGGCTTCTGCAATTTGAAAAAGATAAATAGCGGTCATCCCTAAAATGGATAAATCTCTCCAATCTAAATACTGTCTATAAAGTTGCAAGATGGCTGGATCATCGTAAGAAGACCACTGGGGGTCAAGCAAGCCACCTTCTTTTCTATTTGTATATTCAGTTTTAAGACTCAATTGCGTTTGTTGATTTTGAACTAATAAGTATCCTGTTGCACCAAGACCTGCGTAAATGATTGGTACTTTCCAAATTGCATTGTTGTGCAAATCTGAGGCAATACTATTTCTAACTTGCCCTGCGCCCGGAATTATTGCTGAATAAAGCATGCTTTTTTGATGGAATTCTAGCGCTAAACTGTCATGCATGTTGTGCACCTCTTGAGCATTTAATTGCGCAGAAAACAATAGAATGAAAAGCCTCAGCTTCATTTTGACTTCTTTAACAATTCAATAAGACGCTCCAAATCAGCCTCATTAGAAAAATGCACGATAAGCTTTCCGTTGCCTTTCTCAGATTTATCGATACTAACTTTTGTTTGTAATTGCTGTGTCAAAAAGGACAAATAAAGTTTATCGTTAGTAGAAAGGTTTGGCTTACTTTTAGAGCTTTTGGCTTTGCTTTTGGCAGTATTTTCTGGTTTAGAAATTGCTTCTACGTCTCTAACGGAGAGCTGCTCGTTTAGGATGCGTTGAAAAGCTAAATTTTGATCTTTTTGAGAATCTAATGCCAAAAGTGCTCTTGCATGCCCCATGGTTATTTGCTTATCTCTGACTGCTGCCTGTATGGCATCTGGAAGTTTTAAAAGTCTTAAATGATTTGCAATATGTGAACGAGATTTGGCAATTTTTTCAGCGAGTTTGTCTTGAGTAAGTTGACATTCTTCTATTAATCGTTGATAGGAAAGTGCAACTTCAATGGCATTGAGGTCTTCGCGTTGTATATTTTCTACCAATGCTAATTCAAGCATGTTTTGATCATTTGCAATACGCACATAGGCTGGCACTTCTTTTAAACCTGCAATTTGGGCCGCTCTAAAACGTCGTTCACCTGAAATAAGCTGATAGCGATCACGACCCATTTTTCTCACTGTTAGGGGCTGAATTATACCATGTGCTATAATCGATAGTCTAAGTTCCTCTAAAGCCTTAATTTCAAAATGTGTTCTCGGGTTAAATGGGTTGGCCTCAATGGCATCTATAGAAATTGAAGAGACAGAACCGACAGGAGCAGCTTGAGCACCTGTAATATCTGTTTGCGCATTTTCGAGAAGCGCACTTAAACCGCGCCCCAATGCTGGTTGTTTTTTTGCGTTAGAGCTCATGATTGATATCGATGATTTTGTCGTTATTGCCAATTTTTGTTAGGTCATTTTTTTGCAATAATTCTCTTGCGAAATTCAAATAATTGATGGCTCCTTTGGAGGAGGCATCGTACATTATTACAGTTTGTCCATGGCTTGAGGCTTCGCTCAAGGTTGTATTTCTATGAATAACTGTATCAAAAACCAATTCTTGAAAGTGGGTTTTAACTTCGTCGACCACTTGATTTGCCAACCGTAAACGCGTATCATACATAGTTAAAATCATTCCTTCAATTTCTAAGGTAGGATTGAGCCTTCCTTGCACAATTTTAATAGTATTCAGCAATTTACTCAGTCCCTCAAGGGCAAAATATTCACATTGAACAGGAATCATTACGGCATTTGACCCAACCAATGCATTTACAGTAATTAGACCTAGGGAAGGGGAGCAGTCAATGAGGATAAAATCATAATTATCTTTAATTTCATCAATCGAATCGCGTAAGAGGTATTCTCGATTAGGCAAATTAATCATTTCCAGCTCTGCACCAACGAGGTCTACATGGGATGGTAGTAAATGAAGATTTGGGTTGCTAGTCTGAAGTATCGCCTCTGAGGCCGGGAGTTTATTTACCAAACAGTCATAAATATTCTTAACCGATTTAGGATCAAATCCTAAACCTGAAGTAGAATTGGCTTGGGGGTCTGCGTCAATTATTAAGACTTTGTATTCCAATACGCCAAGGCAACCCCCTAAATTTATGGCAGTTGTTGTTTTCCCTACGCCTCCTTTTTGATTTGCTATGGCAATTGTTTTACCCATATTCGTTCTCATTCTTTGAGAACATAAAGTTACAAGTGTTAAGCATACTTTTGAACTAGTCCATTGGGAATTTATCAACGATTTAAGATCTATTGTGTCAATATCCTAATACATGGCCATTTGATCCTATTTAATAGGGGAAAATTTTATTTAACTTTGATATATGGAATCCAAAATTTATTGGAGTATTGGATCGGACGCAAAGAATGATTCACAAATCATTGCGCCGGGAGTGGCACCTTTTCATATTTTACTCTTAAAGGATGAAATGGGTAGGGTATTTGTATGTCCAAGAATGTCAAACGCCAAATTTAGATCTAATGGCATAGACTATAATTTGGTCAAAGAACTTTCACCTAGTTGTAACTTAGAAATAGCACATCAAAGCATTGATTGGAGAAAAATTTTTAAGCTCCCACCAATTGAATTTATGGCCCAAATTCCAAATGCAGCCGAATCACAAAGCCCAAATGATGCACAAGGTCAAGAGCAAATACCAAATTCAGAGCAAAATTCACTTAGTGAAGAAAAATCAAATAAAGTGAAAGGTATCAATCTTCAACTCGTTCTGATTTATACATTAATTGCACTTATGTTGTTTTTACTTGCCTTTTACATTTAAGCGTAAAAAAATATTGATAGACTGTTCATTGAATAAGAAATAATTTGTAATATTGCACCCCCGTTCTATTGAAAGGGTTAAACTATCAGAGATGAATGTCATTAAACAAATCGAGCAAGAGCTAGTCGCTAAAAATGAATTGCCAGCTTTTAATGCCGGTGATACCATTATTGTATCCTATCGAATTGTGGAAGGAAGTAAAGAACGAATTCAGCAATTCCAAGGGGTAGTATTACAGCGTCGTGGTGCGGGTGCAACTGAATCTTTCACTATTCGCAAAATGTCAGGAAACATTGGTGTAGAACGTATCTTTCCTGTGAATTCTCCTTTTATAGAGAGTATCACTATTGTTAAAAAAGGTGCTGTTCGCAGAGCACGTATTTTCTATTTCCGTGAAAGAACTGGTAAATCAGCTCGAATTCGTGAGAAAAAGAATTTCAGCAAGTAATTGTTAAAGATTAAATATTGAAAAGGAGCTAAGAGCTCCTTTTTTTTTTTTTTAAGCAAATTTTAGTCGAATGAAATGATTTGAAATTCTGTTCGTCTATTTAATGCTCGGTTGCTATCGGAATCATTGGGAACACGTGGCATTTCTTTGCCAAAACCTTTATATGCTATCCGCTGTTCGAAAACCCCCATTAGTATTAGGTAGTCTGCGACGGCTTTGGCCCTTTTTTGCGATAAAATCAAATTATGTTGTGCATCCCCAACATCGTCAGTATGACCATTAATTTGAATATTTAAATTACTATTACTGCGCAAATATGCTGCAAATCCACGAAGCAATAATTGAGCACTTTTACTTAATGTTGCCGCATCGGTATCAAAAATAATGGCTTCAATGGCATAGGCTGATCCTTCTTTTATGCTGTCTATTTTTAAAATGGAGGTTTCTAGTTTTTGATTGGCACTTTTTAATTGTATTGTATCTAGAATTTGCGCTTGAAAACTGTAGCCAGTTTTGCTTGCTTCAAGACTTATTTTTTGGTCCACTCTTACAGCAATTGCATAAGAGCCATCTTCATTACTTTCAATGTGCCGTTCTGGTATTTTTTCATCTTCGTACCGAACATGAATGTCAGCCTTGGAAATGCTATTCCCATTAGAATCTTGAAGTTTTCCAGTGAGTATTTTTGTTTCTTTTGGCCTGGCTTCACTGTATAAATCAAAACTATATATATCCCAATTTTGATTTTGTGAACTCGAAAAATATGCGCGTTTCCCATCTGTTGAGACAAACAAACCTAATTCATCACCTTCGGTATTAATTGGATAACCTAGATTAACAATAGGCCCCCAGCCATCTGCTTCCTTGCGCATCATAAAGATATCTAATCCACCCATCCCCGGTCTTTGACGACTCGTTTGAGATACAAAATAAAAGGTTTCGCCATCTTGATGAAAAAAGGGGCTTTTGTCTTTTCCAGGTGTATTTATAAGGTCAAAAGGTTGTGCTTGCCCCCAGGTGCCATCGCTTTGTTTTTCGCTGAAATAGATATCATTATCTTGACTGCCTTTTCTCAGACTAGTAAAATATAATATTTTGCCATCCGAAGAAAGGGAGGGTTGTGCTTCCCAACCATCTTTTGTATTGATATTAGGCCCCAAATTGATTAAAGGCCCCCAATTATATTGATCCCCTTTTTGAAGACTGGCTTCATATCGGCTACTGTATAAATCGCAATTGAGGTAATCTTGATTGTATACCCGTTCTACCTTACAGGCGCAAATAATCAATTCGCGGTTATCTGCAGAAAGACTTGCCGATCCGTAATTGTAAAAGCGACCGTCATTAAAAGGTGTATCTAATGGTCTTCCCTTATCAAAATCTAAATCATTCTCGCTGTTTGATAGCGTAAATTCTTCTTGAACATAGCCCGCAATATCGCCTAAATTAGTTTTATCTGCTTTGCGGGTATAGAATAACATAGAATTATCCGGACTCAGCATGGGAAAGTATTCGTCTTCTTCACTGCTAGCACCAGCAACTTTGATAACGTTAAAGGGGACCGGATGTTTTTTTGCTTCCGGTGCAAAACGCAATTCTTTGTAAACAGGTTGGAAATCATTTTTCAATTTGAAATAATTCTCCGAGTGGTCACCTGGAAATATAGAATCAAAATGCATGAAATCTTCTAAATAACTCAATGCAGCGGCATTTTCATTTAAATAATATAAGATTTTTGCGCAGTCCAAATAGGCTTCAGCTTCATAGCTAGGGCATTTTTGTATACTTCCTTTATAAAAAACAAGGGCCTTCTGTAAGATTAATTTCCCTTGTTGCATCGTTTGCTCTTGTTTGCTCAAACGCATACCTTCGAAGTAATGCAATTTTGCTAAGAGGTAATAAGCTTGGACGTTATTGGGATATTTTTTAACAACCATCGCCAAGGCTTGGACCTGTTGGTCAAAATTTTTAATGGCAAGCGCCTCGTTAATAACTTTGGAGATTTTTTTATCCGTTGTATTGCAATTTGAACTTTGTGCTTTGCAATTGAATCCCAAAACAAAAAAAGCCATCAAGGTATAAAGCGTAACGAATTTCATACAAATCGTTTAACGAAAATCCTTTAAAAAGTTACATATTTTCAATGGAATGAACGCAGTAAGAGATTTGTTCTATGGAGATGTCTAGATGGGTTACAGCACGGATCATGCCAGGGCCAAACGGCATGCATAAAATGCCTTTGGATTTTAATGCTTCAATGAATGGATCTCTTTGGTCTTCCTCATTTAATGAAGCAACCACAATGTTTGTTTGAACGGTCATTACTTCCTTTACCTTGCTACATTTTTTTAAAGCGCTTTCCAAAAGTTTGGCATGTTGGTGGTCTTCAATTAGACGTGTTACATTGTTTTTTAGTGCGAAAAGGCCTCCTGCTGCAATTATGCCACCTTGTCGCATCCCTCCTCCAAAAACTTTTCTGACACGCCTTGCCTTTTCGATAAACGAAGCGCTACCCAAGAGCAATGAACCCACTGGAGCACCAAGGCCTTTAGATAAGCATATAGACATGCTATCGAAGAAAGTGCCATAGTCTTTGGGATTCATTTTATTAACAGCAAGCGCATTGAATACGCGTGCTCCATCCAAATGTAGGGGCAAACCGATTGTTTTACAGAGTGTGCTAATTTTAGATAGTTCATTAATATCATATACTGCCCCTCCGCCTCTATTGGCAGTGTCTTCCAAGGATACGAGCTGTGTTATTGGGAAATGGACATCGTGAACTGGGTTAATCCACGATGCAATTTGATTTGCCGTTATTCTACCCCTGTCGCCGGGTAGCAGGCGCACTGATGCACCAGAATTTTTAGCTATACCACCTCCTTCATATTTGTATATATGGCTTTCTTCATGGCAAATAACTTCACCACCTGGTGTAACATGCACATTTATAGCAATTTGATTGGTTTGGGTACCTGAACTGCAAAACAATGCAGCCTCTTTTCCAAATAATGTTGCACCATATTTTTCAAGCGCAATTATCGTTGGGTCTTCTTTGAATACGTCGTCGCCTACATGTGCATTGGCCATCGCCTCTCGCATGGCTTGGCATGGTTGGGTCACTGTATCACTTCGAAGGTCTATCATTTTTGTACTTTTAACAAAAATACAAGAACCTTTGGATATCTACATGTTCTTCATAGCCCTTGTTGCTCCATTTATTGGTGCCCTTGCGACATTTTACACCGGATTTGGATTAAATACCATCCTTGTTCCCATATTTATGATCTATTGGGATGCTCCGTTGGCTGTTATGATGGCTGGATTAGTACATTTGGCAAATAATCTTGTAAAAGTTTCTTTAACGGCAAAATCCATAGATTGGCATTTATTTAGGTATTTCGGAATTCCAGCAATACTATTTGCATTTATTGGTGCATTTTTACTTAAATCATTAAATGATGCAGCACAACTGCTAATGGCTCCTATATTTGGTGCAATTCTAATTTTATTTGCTGTATTGGAGTTTTTCAAATGGAGACTTCCCTTAAAAGGCAATTGGTCCTTGGGTTTAGGAGGAGTAATGA
>Ga0222714_10001537_pt1 | contig 25930 bp, 26 predicted proteins | sample C33_3DmetaG_FD_165048 | JGI IMG/M metagenome (GOLD analysis project Ga0222714, IMG submission 165048) | Estuarine water microbial communities from San Francisco Bay, California, United States - C33_3D | ecosystem: Environmental > Aquatic > Marine > Unclassified | place: USA: California...
GTGAAGTTTCTTTCGACCTTGATTCAGTTACTGTTTCAGTTACAGAAAGAAAACTTAGAGCTCAATGGTCTCCTGAATTAGCACAAGACGTTGCAGCATTCCACAACATCGACGCTGAAGCTGAATTGACAGCTTTATTGTCTGAGCAAGTGGCTGCTGAAATCGACCGTGAAATCTTAAGAGATTTGAGAAAAGGTGCAGCTTGGGACTTACGTTGGGACTACAACGGATGGAAGAGATTAGCTCCTACTGGTACTACACCATACACACAGAAGGATTGGAACCAAACTTTGATTACTGCAATCAACCAATTGTCTGCTCAAATCCACAAATCAACTTTGAGAGGTGGTGCTAACTGGATTGTTGTATCTTCAGAAGTATCTGCTATTTTCGATGACTTGGAGTACTTCCACGTTTCTAACGCGGCTCCTGACCAGGACCAGTACAACATGGGTATCGAGAGAGTTGGTACATTATCAGGAAGATATCAAGTGTATCGTGACCCTTACTTCCCAGCTAACCAAGTGTTGATTGGACACAAAGGAACTAGCTTGTTGGATACAGGTTACATCTACGCTCCATATGTACCTCTACAGTTGACTCCAACTATGTATAACCCATTCAACTTTACTCCTATCAAGGGTATCATGACTAGATACGCTAAGAAAATGGTTAACAACCGTTTCTATGGTAGAATCACAGTTGATGGTGTTAGAACTTTTGACTTAAATGAATTGAGATAATAAATCTTTATTTATTTTTTATAAGGGAGGGTATAATACCCTCCCTTTTTTTTTTATCTGATATTTATAATGATATTATAATCTGAATGCCCACACCAACATTACCATCATATTGTTATTGTAGAAGAGTTTATTTAACAACATACTCGACAATAGTTATAAACTATCAAAAATGTTCTGACTTAAGTCAAGTAACAAATTTGACTATTGCGGCCAATTCAACAATTCAACTAAAATACGTTAATGGTACATTTGTAACGGCATTCCCTCAATCAGCATATAGTTTATCTACTGTTCAACTTTGGCCGATAGGATGTGGAAGTCCAACACCTACACCATCTATGACGGCTACTCCTCCACTATCACCAACGGCGACACCAACATTATCTGTTACACCTTCAATCACACCATCAGTTACGGTATCCATTACACCATCACCATCAGTCTCAATTAGTCCAACACCTTCTGTAACACAAACAGTTTCTCCAAGTGCAACTGCTTCAGTCACGCCATCAATATCTGTTAGCCCAACACCTGGTGTTTCTACAACACCTTCTACTTCCGTTTCGGTAACACCATCTATTAGTATTAGTGCAACTCCATCGATTAGTTTAACACCATCAATATCTGTTAGCCAAACACCTTCTACTTCCGTTTCGGTAACACCATCTATTAGTATTAGTGCAACTCCATCGATTAGTTTAACACCATCAATATCTGTTAGCCAAACACCTGGTGTTTCTACAACACCTTCTACTTCCGTTTCGGTAACACCATCTATTAGTATTAGTGCAACTCCATCGATTAGTGCAACACCGTCAATTAGTATCAGTAGTACACCTTCGATTAGTATTAGCGCAACACCATCTATTAGTATCAGTGCAACACCATCTATTAGTATCAGTGCAACACCATCTATTAGTATCAGTGCAACACCGTCAATTAGTATCAGTGCAACACCGTCAATTAGTATTAGTAGTACGCCTTCGATATCAGTAACGCCATCAATTAGTATAAGTGCAACACCATCGGTAACACCATCTATTAGTATTAGTACAACACCTTCAGTGACACCATCAATTACGGTGAGTCCATCTACAGTAATTTATCAATACTATGCGGATTTAATAAATTGTTGTGATGCTGGTTATGAGTTTGAGGGTGCTAAGATTCAAAGTACAAATGAATTACAAAGTTCTGATGTGGTCGTTGTAGATGCGGGTCTTGGGGACCAATGTTGGACTCTTACTAATGTAACAACAGATTCGTTTGTTACACCTGATTTTGTGATAACCCAATGGTATGCATCACCAGCCGATTGTAGTGTATGTGAAATTTACCATCCATGTCCTTCACCAACACCGACTCCAACATCTAGTGTGACCCCTTCAGTAACTCCATCGATTTCGGTTTCAGTAACACCAAGTATAACGGCAACTCCAAGTGTTACACCAACAATATCTTTGACACCTTCAATTACACCGAGTACACCTCCATTATTGAATCAGGTAATTAATTGTAGTACATCAACAAGCTATTTGGTAAACTTTAGCTTGATTGGTTATGTTCCAACAGGTCCTGTAACTTATTTAAGTTTTATTGGTGAAAGTGTTGCACCTTCAGGTTGTTATACTATAGTTCAAGATGAGCCACCAATTGGTTCTTCACAGGGACTTGTTACTGACATTGGTGATACTAGTACAACATGTATCCAATGTACAGGAAAACCAATTCCTTCGTTGTCTGTAACACCAACTATCAGTGTAACTCCAACTCGTACAATATCAATTACTCCTTCACCAACAAGAACACCGACAGTTAGTCCAAGTTTGACACCATCAGCATCTCAATCGGTGTTTACACTTACTTTGGCAACACTTACAGGTGCTGATACTTGTGCTAAAGGTGAATTGAGAATAAAGAAAAATGGTTCTATTGTTGCCAAATGGGATAAGAATCAAGGGTTTACAACGGTTGTACCATCTCAGAGTACTGTAACATTTACATCTTCAGATACTATGGTTCTTGAAGCATTCTCAGAAGGTGGTGGAGGTGCAGGTTGTTCTGCATTTAATGATACCATTGTCAGAGGTTATTATGGAGCTTCATTAGAAGTAAGTGCATCTACTGATGGTACTAATCCTGATACCTTTACAATCCCTAATGCAAATGCAACAATATCCGCTCAGTTCTTGGCGGTGTCTTAAAATTTTATGTTTGAAATATTATAGGAGGGATATTCCCTCCTTTTTTATTTCTTAGATATTTATAGTTTATATCAAAAATTAATGGAGATTTGCGTTTGTAGAAAAGTCGTATTTGAAAATATCTCAACTAAGGATGTAGTAATAAATTACACAAGGTGTTCAGACAACTATGTGGTTAAAAATTTATCAATACAACCTGGTAAGACAGCTGATTTATGGTATGTAGTTGGAAGTTTTTTTACCGCATTCCCATCATCATATTATCAAATGACAGATGCTGAAATTTGGCCAATCGGGTGTGGTATACCTACTCCAACACCAACATCATCCGTTACACCATCTGTAACACCATCAGTTACACCTTCTATTTCAATTTCTCCAACACCATCTGTTTCTGCAACACCATCAGTTACACCAACAGCCTCACCATCGGTTACACCTTCCGTTACATCCTCGGTAACACCATCAGTTACACCAACAACATCTCCATCTCCAACTCCTTCTGTGACACCATCTGTAACTCCTACAAGTAGTGTTACACCGTCACCAACATCACCATTAGTTGTTGGTAATTATTTTATAGCCAATAGTTTAGATGGGTTGTGTTATTCTTCACCGTCTAGTTTAACAATTTATGATAATGACCAACCTATAACGACTGGTGAGATATTATATAAGACATCAACGGCAATCCCTTACACATATTCTGAGTTGACAAGTACATACGGTGGTCCAAATCTTTGGATTGCAAGAGTTGCTGACCCATCAGATATTCATGAAGTTGGTAGTGATGGTAGTGGTTTTGCGGTATGTTCAGGTGCTACTATTTGTAATACACCAACTCCGACACCAACTGCGTCTCCATCGGCGACTCCATCGGTAACGCCTTCAGTAACACCAACAGCATCTCCAAGTATTACAGCATCTGTAACTCCATCAGTAACTCCTACAAATAGTATTTCGATATCTGCTACACCATCAGTTTCTGTAACACCATCAATTAGTATTAGTAATACTCCAAGTATTTCAATTACCCCATCAATTTCTATTAGTCCTACTTCATCAGTATCTGTTACTCCATCGGTAACTCCATCTGTATCGATTTCTAATACGCCGAGTATTTCTATCACTCCGTCAATTTCTATATCATCAACACCGAGTATTTCTATTACTCCATCAATTTCAGTTAGTCAAACACCTGCAGCTTCCGTAACACCATCGGTAACTCCATCTGTTTCTATTTCTAACACGCCGAGTATTTCTATAACACCTTCAATTTCTATATCATCAACACCAAGTATTTCTATTACACCAACAATTTCAATTACTTCAACACCGTCAATTTCAATAACATCATCAGTAACACCATCAGTATCAATATCTAACACACCAAGTATATCAGTGAGTCAAACACCTGGTGCATCTGTAACATCAACACCTACAATCAGTGTGACTCCTTCAGCTACTCCGAGTATTTCAATATCAAGTACTCCGTCAGTATCTCTAACACCTTCAGTTAGTATTAGTTCAACACCATCGATTTCAGTTACTCAATCAGTAAGCGTTTCTTCAACACCATCTATTAGTATCTCAGCAACTCCGTCAATTTCTATCACACCAACTATTAGTGTTAGTAAAACCCCATCTATTTCTATATCACCAAGTGTAACTCCAAGTGTAACACCGACAATTAGTATTTCTCAGACTCCTGGTGCATCTTCAACACCTTCACCGACAATTAGTGTAACTCCATCGATTACACCTTCAGTTACACCTTCTGTGACACCCACAATTAGTGTTTCTTCAACGCCAAGTATATCTATAACTCCATCTACGAGTATATCAGCGACTCCGAGTACGTCAGTTACTCCAAGTATTTCGGTAAGTAACACACCAAGTATTTCTATTACACCTTCACCAACGATTTCGTTGACTCCAAGTATATCCGTTAGTAATACACCATCTGTTAGTATTACAGCAACACCTAGTATTTCGATAACACCATCTATTTCTGTAAGTAATACTCCATCTATCAGTATCAGTGCGACACCAAGTATTTCTATCACACCTACAATTAGTGTTACACCAAGTATTTCTATCACACCGACAATCAGTGTAACTCCATCGATTAGTATTACTCCTTCGATTTCAATATCATCTACACCATCTATTAGTATTAGTGCAACACCAAGTATTTCTATCACACCTACAATTAGTATAACACCATCTCCAAGTAGAACTCCTTCAATTAGTATAACACCTTCAATCAGTGTTAGTAACACTCCAAGTATTTCTATCACACCTTCACCAACAATTTCTTTGACGCCAAGTATTTCAGTTAGTAATACTCCATCTGTTAGTATTACTGCAACACCAACAATTTCTTTGACGCCAAGTATTTCAGTTAGTAATACACCTTCAATTTCTATCACACCTTCACCAACAATTTCTTTGACGCCAAGTATTTCAGTTAGTAATACTCCATCTGTTAGTATTACTGCAACACCAACAATTTCTATAACACCATCGATTTCAGTTAGTAATACACCTTCAATTTCTATCACACCAACGCCAACAAGAACTATTACACCTTCACCTAGCTTAACTCCTTCACCAACAACAACATTTACGGTGTATGAATTAACTTTAGATGATTGTTGTAGTAGTAAATCTGAAATTTGGAATATAGCAATTGCTGATGGGTTTACAGTACAAATTAACGATTCAATTTATGTGGATGTTGGTTCAGGACCTCAGTGTTACACAATCTCTGAAAACGGAGGACCGATTGTAACAACTCCTGACGCTTATTATATAAATTATTACCAATCTGATAGTGCATGTACAACATGTACCACAGATAAGCCTTGCCCGTCACCAACTCCTACACCGACAATTTCTATAACGGCAACTCCATCAGTGACTAAAACCCCATCAGTAACACCGAGTACACCGCCATTATTGAATCAGGTAATTAATTGTAGTACATCAACAAGCTATTTGGTAAACTTTAGTGGGATTGGTTATATTCCAACAGGTCCTGTAACTTATTTGAATATGGCAGCTGGAAGTACGGCACCTTCAGGTTGTTATACTATAATTCAAGAAGAGCCACCAATTGGTTCTTCACAGGGATTTGTTTCTGACATTGGTAATAATAGTACGACATGTGCTCAGTGTACAGGAAAACCAATTCCTTCGTTGTCAGCAACACCAACTATCAGTGTAACTCCAACTCGTACAATATCAATTACTCCATCACCTACAAGAACACCGAGTATAACACCTACAAAGTCACCAACTCCGACACCAAGTATATGTACAACTCAAATAACAATAAATTGGGGAATCCAAAGTTGTGCTAGAGGTACATTCAACATTACCTCTGGTGGGTCAACTCTTTATACTAAAAATGCGATAGGCGTTGCTGGAAGTGGTTCAGATACAATTACAGTACCATATAATGCAACAATCCAAATTAACGCAACTGCAAGTTACCAAGTAAGTGGAGGTTGTTCAGGTACACAACAAAGTGCTACTCAGGCTACCGTGACAAATGGAGGAGGAGATGGTGTAACAAGAACTTGTTTCTCGAATACAACACCAATTTCATTTACATATAGTTACAGTAAAACTTGTCCAACAAGTGTAATTACTTTGGATTATGTAACAGAACCTTTGTAAATTAATTAGATGTTTTTCTTATAAGTTTAGAAACAATTTCAGTTTCTACCATTGAAAAGGCACCTCTTTGAAATGCGCAAGTAAGTGCTAAATTGCTAAAATAAGTGAGTTGTTCGTCAGTCATATTATCAATCAAGACATTTAACTCATCATTTGAGTGATATACAACTGAACCAAAAATTTCTCCTAAAATTTGTTCATTTTTTTCTTGGTTTTCCATAACATTATGGGGGTTTTTACTATTTATAGCAAGTATCGTCAAAAAATGGAAAAAAACAACACCCAACGTAATTTAAAAGAAGATTTAGCCGTTTGGTTCGGAAAAAAAAAGAAACCCAAAGGAAGTAAGCAACCCAAAGGTCCATGGGTAAACATTTGCCGTAAAGTTGATGGTAAACATCCACCTTGTGGTAGAAAATCTGCCGATGAGGGTGGGTATCCAAAATGTAGAGCTGCTGGAGTAGCGGGTAAAATGAGTGCTGCGGAAAAAAAGGCGGCTTGCGGACAAAAACGTAGAGCAGAAAAGAAGGATACTCAGACAGGTAAAGGGCAAAAACCTGTTATGACCTCATATAAAAAAAAGAATGAATCTGTATATAGACTAACAAAGTTAGTTTTAGAGAAATTTAAAGTTTCTCCAAGTGAGTATCTAAAATTACATGAAGATTCTGATGTGGTATTGGTCATACCAAATTCACACATGGCATCATGTAAGTATGGTGCCAACACAAAATGGTGTACTACAAACAGAAACGATGATGAATTGTTCGATGAACATTATTCATCAGGAGTTTTGGGATATATCATTATTAAAAACAAAGAGTTGGCCGAAGAAATTGGAGGACAGAAATTTGCGTTATATAAACAATGGGGAAACATACCGACAATTGTTTACGATGAAAAAAACATTGAGCATTTGGACGGTGAAAGTTGGATAATAAATGAGTTTGACAAATCAGACAACGAAAAGTTGGTATTGAAATTACTCATACTGTTCAACAAATATTATGAAGCTCTAACACAAGGTATGACAAAGACCTCAAGTTTTGTCAAAGAAAATAATAAACCTACTAAAAACAAAAACAACGAGATGAGACACTTGATAAAGTCCATCCTCAAGGAAAGAGTTGAAAAGAATGATATGATTGATTTGGGAACTATGGTAGAACTGGAGCACACTGACAGCAAAAAAATAGCTGAGAAGATTGCTTTAGACCATTTAAACCAAAACCCGAGATACTATTGCGTCTTGTTCAGAATTGGACTTATTGATGAGGAGGATGCGTTACAACTAGCCTCTAAGATTTGCCCTTCAATCTAATTTATCTGACAAGTTCTTTAATGAGAACTTGATGTTAGATGTTATTTCATCTTCCATTTTTTTTCTCTGAGATTCGATAACTTTATCAAATTCATTACAAATTGTTTTTCGGGTTTTCTCCGTCACAAAAACCGTATAAGAATATTGGTGATTCACAATATTGATAATATTGTTATCAATGGTAACAAGAACATCAAATTCATCATTTTTGATGAATCTTTTCTGTGTGATAGATGTCATTAATAAATGAGATTGTTCTTTGGATATTAATTTCAGACAAACGTTTTGGGCATCTATTTCATATCTCTGTTGCATACTTCGTTCATATTCTAAATTTTTTACAATTCGAATATAAATCTTTTGATACTGACGCTTGAGTTTATGAAATAGTTTTTTCATTTGACGTATTATTTAATACTCAAATATACAACTATTTTTTGCCTTTACAATAGGTTCCTGAACATCTTTTTTTACCATCAAGACCTGGCATTGTTCCTTTACAGACCTGAACCGCATATCCATTAGCATATGCTGAAGGGTATACCTCAAATTTTGCCTTTGCTGCAGATTTACCACGAGCACATAACTTAGTACCTGTCTTTTTCTTTCCTTCAGATACCTCCTCATTCATTTGACCATCAATTTCATTCATCATGAAATCAAAGACTTGGTCTAAATTTTCTTTGGCCACAGTAACATGGTCATCCGCCCAATCATGACCATTGTTCAATAATTCATTGATACTACCCTCATCCAAATCTAATAATAAATCGATTTGTCTTTTCATTTGATGTAGATTACCAAAAAACATGTAGTTCTCACTTCTTTGCTCCTCAAGTTGTTTTCTAACAACTCTCAATAAGTCTGATTCACTGATTCTAATTACTTTTTTCATTTTCTATTAACAATTTCAAAGGATAATACTCTTTGATAAGTATCCTTTTCACCACTAGTACTTACTTTGATATCAACATAATATTGATTAGGTAACTTATCCCTAGTATCAAACATAAAGTAATACTCATTTGGTGTTCTATTTATCGGAGTCCAATCTTGAACTTGTACTTCAGTTTGACCTTCCTTTACATATACACGATACGTAGCATCAATGTTTTGTAAAACATTCTGAGCAGTATAGGCTTTTTTGATGGTAACCATGACCTTTCTAATATCAGTACCCAATATCTTTTCATTCTGTTTGATACCTGAAAAATCAAACCCATATATCATAGGGTCTTTAGATTGAGAACTCAGATTAAAATAAGCTTTTTGACCTTGTAAAATGAATTCATTTTGTACATCATCAAGTTGATTTCCATCGGCATATAGGTCTGTCCACACATCAGTGAATTGACATGGGGTTGAATAACCCGAAATGGGGGGTATTACGACCTCGTAGACACCTTTTGTCCTTAAACATGTAGGAAGACCTATCATACCTGGTACGGGGTCACCATTTGGGTCAAAAATGTCTACTGTAGGATTTTGGTCTAAATTAAAGAAATCACCATTCGCATAACTATAAAGATATAGATTGTTTGGTCTTTTTACAACAAACGTATTTCTATCATCTTCAATTAAATCATTGTATGTTGTTTGAAGGTAGGGTTGATAGAATGTTTGACTATGTCTTGTAAAGAATCCAACAGAGTATGAAGCCGTCAGTCCTGTAATATTCTCAACTTCAGGAACATATGCAATCCCCCATCCTGTAACACCTGTCAAATTACCATAGATGATATCATTGATTTCATTAGTCATATCAAATTGAATATCTTCATTTCCATACTCAAAATGTTGTCTATCTACGATAGTTAGGGCTGAAAAATTCAATCCTGTTAAACCATTAATTGAATCAGTATTATCGTATAAACCAGGATAAGACCAATCTTCAATAGTTGTTGATTGATACCAATTTGATGGTCTCAAACTGTAGGCTTTGTTATTAGTCCATTCGGATATTACAGGGGCATCCACAAAATCGTATCCAACACCTTCGTCCCAATACTGAGGATTACCTGTTTGTCCTGAAAAATTAGGAATTCTAAAAAGTATCAAATCAAAAGATGTTGACCTTATTGAACTATCTGAAGCAGGGTCATTCAGTAAATCTTCATTGAAGGCAATTGTATTTGTCATAACCAAAGTGTGTGTCATTGCCGTTGTACACCCTGTTGAGATTGTGGTATCAGCAATACTTTGATTTAATAAATCCAAATCTAAATCAAAAATAAATCTTGTAAAACCGTTTGGAGTTGAATAAGAGTGTAAATCTTGTCCATAAAATAATTGCATAACAGGGTTTCTACCCGTGTTAACAAAACTGTTTGATGAAATAGTATTATTTCTACTATAATAAGACCTTAATATGGACATTTACTTATTTTTCTATATAAATATCAATTAATCCGAATATTTGGATTAAGAATCTTATTTGCGGCGTTTTGTAGTTCAAATAAAATTTTAGTTGCACTTGTACCATCGGTTGCAACAGGTACTGGTGCCATATTTGGAAGTGGATGAACGTGAGCAAATAAGAACCTCACAATTAGATTTAATAGTTCTATAAGTTCTTCACCTCTAACTGTTGAAGATGTATATGGTTGTATTTTGTTTTCAATATCATCGATAGTAAATCCATAGATACTATTTGTAAAATCGGTTGGTTTGTTTGATTTCTGTGACAATAAATAAACAGTCTCACCCCCCAACATGGCAACAGTAGATACTGAATCAACGGTACTCTTTGGTATGACACTTTCAAATTCGACTTTTACTGGTTTACCGATTTCATTTTTACTTCTAACGATTGCAAAATTGTAACTTGACGGACCAAGCCCTGCATTTAGGGTAACACCATTTAGGAATCTTGTTACATTGGCGTATTGAATACTTTGGGTATCTGTTAGGTTAGTATTTGAAATACTATCGGCATTTAGTACTTCTCTCATTTGTAAACTTGGTCTATAAACGAATGGAAACTGTGAAGTTACTGTTGGACCATTTGGAATCTGACCAACATTTACACCATTTATAAATTCATTGATTTTTTTCAGGGCGTCCACATATGATAGACCTATAAAATCTTGGTAATATTCCAAAGATTTTAAGTTCTCTAAGTCAGAGTCATAATTGATATTATCTGTCAGTACCTCTCTATTTGGTTTCAAAGAATACAAACGAATTGAACCTGAATATGAATTCATTACATTTTCTAAATTTGTAATATTCCATTCTATCAATTTTTTTGTTTCTTGATTGGCTGTCGAAGTTTTGATTAGAGTCTTTTTAGCTGATTTTACAGTTTTAGTGTCAAACCCACTGATTTGTAAAAACGCTCTATTTGGATTCGGTATTGGATATTGGTTTATATTTAGATTGTTTGTTTTTTGAGCTCTAAGTAAAACTGAATTCTTCTTTACAATAATATCCGATGCTCCTCTCCCTAATAATGCGTTGTCCCCTGGTTCAGGGAAAATTCCTTTTGTTTTGGTATTGGGATATGTACCATCTTTATTCCTTGGGGCTAATGATGATTGAACTCTATCTCCTAAAGATGTGAATTTATTAGATTGAGGTAAAGTTTCTAATGGAAACGCCATAGGACTCGAGAAACTCGCCTGTACATAATAAGTGTCTTGATAAGGAAAATTTGAGTTTTGATAGATTAGATTTACCCTTTCTTTTACATCGGGAACTTGTGATATAAATTGTGGTAATAATGGTAAACACACAAAAGGGTCTTTAGGTCCCCACATATCTTTGGGGGTATAACCAAAACCTTCTAAAGTTTGTTTTACATTTTTATCTAATGGCTCAGCACGAACTCGTCCCAACATCATCGGGTCGATATTGTCCACTACTCTTGCAGGGTATATAATTTTTTTTATCAGATTATTAGACACGTTTCTTATACTCTTTTAAAACAGAATTATATAGATTCTCTATGTTATCTAAATGTTTTGTCAATTCAACAATTAGATTTTTTGTTTCCTCAAAATCCTCACCCAAGTAATCCATTACTTGTACCAAGTCTTTATTACCTCGGTTTTGAATATCCGAAATAATCTCAGTCACCTGTTCGTAATTTATTTTATCACTTTTAATCATAGTGGTATTCCAGCTCCTGGCATGCTTATGGTAATTCCAATTGGTGTCACAGCACTTTCTGGTGACATAAATTCAATTTTACCGTTTTTATTTCTTTCTTCTTCGACTCCATCAATCTGTGCTTTGATTGATAACATAAATAGATTTGTACTTCCATCAGGTAGTACACCTGTATTAACACCTAATTCTTGTAAATTTTCAATTACTTCTAACCAAGCTCTTTCATTATTGAAACCCTCTCTTAATGGAGCTAATGCCAATAAGAATGGTGGGATTGGTCGATTGTAACCTCGGTACGCAAATTCAATGATGTTTAAAATATCGTCAATAACAAACTTACATTTTCTGTAGTCGTTTACCAAATTTGTTAAAATTAGTGCACCTTCTAATAGATAGGTTATTATTGCCTGTCTCTTAGTTGATTGGGATTTACGTAATTCTAAAGTCAAAGTTCTAAGATTTTTTCTAAGGTCTCTAACTATAATATCTCTTAAAGTTTTTACAAATAAAGCCCCAATTTTAGACATTAGTTGAATTGTAAAACTTCTATAAGTTCTCATGAATGTTTGAAGATTATATACTTCATTTACAACACTTTGATTTGTATTGTTCTGTACACTTTCTAATGCTTTTACCATGATGAAAAAAGGAAGTAAAATTTTTGGGGATATTATTGCCGCAAAAACAGCCTCAGGCATTTTCTTAATAACTTCTTCATCAATCTTAGCTCCAATCGACCAACTACTACCTAATGTTTTGTCTTTGATTGCTTGAATGGCTTCATCTAATATTTTTACATTTGATGCACTATCATTATTGTTTACCTCTAAGGTTTGTAATAAAATATTGAATACTTCCGTGCTATTGAATGGTTGTTTGATTGTTGAACATTCAATATATTCAAACACACCTTGTTGTATGTTTGAAACTTCTGTTTCTATTGTTCTTAAATCAACATCTGTTAATTCATAAAAAGTTTCATCAACACCATCTAAAGGTGCTACTTTGGCAATTCCGCTAACATCTATTTCAGTTTTTTCATCAAAACATAATCCTAAAATCCTATTTAGAATCTTTTTGAAATATGAATAATCTTCGATATCTCCAGTGCCTGAATTTAGAGTGATTGATGTTGCTCCAAATAGAATGTTCATCAATTGAAGAAAAACGTTTTTAGTGTCTAAAACATTTATTGTTTGGTAATAATCACTAATAAATTGACCTACTAAATTCTTTCCGTCTTTTCTATTTTTTAAATTAACCTTAAAGAAATTACCGGAATTTCCGTTTTGGTCTTGCGTTTCAAATGTAATATCAAATAAACTTTGAAGGGATTGTCCTAAATAATTTTGTCCGTATTCGTTTTGGTAAGAAGTTCCAGGGTTTTGAATTCGATGATATAACTGAGTATTCATCTTATACGGTTTTTGTTGTATTGCGTTAGAAGATGTAGTTCCCGTTTTTTCGTAGAATAATTTACCAAATGGAGTTTCAGGTGATTGTTTTAAGTATCCGAATAAATCTATACACTCAACAGGTATATAGATTCCTGACGCTAAATTGTTTACCGCTGTGTCATATGTCTGTTCTTGTGAACACCCAAGTTGTCTTATCATTTCCTCAGTTATCAATTGAGGAATTTGAGATTCAACTACTTTAAGAGTTTCAACAAAAGTATTTCTAATAATTTTACGACTATCAACAAATGTATCACCAGTAAAAGAAGACTGTGGTACCAAATTAGATAAACTTAATAATTTATCAATTTGGGTTTCGGCTTCTCTTTGATAACGTTTTCGCTGTTCTGTAACGTTAGTTAGTGGAGATAAACTAGTATCTTCACTCGGTTCTAAATTAGATTGTTGTTGGGATAGTATTTGATTTCTACCCTGAACCGCTTCATTATATGATTGTATTGCGGCTAATTTTCTACCCGTTCTTTTATATTGTTCATTCAGGTCTAATGATGCCATGACAATTTTACTTTAATGTGTATGGCTTATCCGTATCTATAGAATCAATATCCTTTTGAATTAATGATTTTAGCATTTCGTCATCTATGTCAGATAAATTCATACTATCTTCAGTTGTTTGAGATTTTTCCCAAATTGATGATTGTAATTTAGCTAATGTTAGTTTTTTTTCTACAACCTCATTAATTACTTTTTGTTGTTTTTCTAAGACAGGACCAATTAATGTCATATCTTCGGGGTCCTTCAACATAGATAACATCTTATTTTGAACTCTTATTGCAGTACTTCTTTGTTCTACAAGTTCATTATAGATTTCTTGCAAAAGAGCCAAGATGGAATCTTTACTCAGATTTATTTCTTTTTTCTTAGGTCTAGACATATCTATAAATATAAAATTAAATTATTTTCATTCAATCATATCCTTTACAACCAAATAGTAGAGTTTTTTGTATTTTTTCATGGCACTTCTTATCTCTTTCGTTGATAAGTTAGTCATTTCTCTAATTGATAATAAAATGATGTTTTTATTAAATTTATTATTATCAGTACCTAAAAAAATTGTTTTATAATTCTCAAATAATTCTAATAATGCGATACCCAACTTTTGTTCATTAGAATTTAGTTGTTCCTCCTCAAGTGTTTTTTTAAGTTCTTTTAAGAAATACTTGATTGTAGCATCCGCGTCTTGTTTTTCATATTCTAAATAGTAAATCATGTCAGGTCGTGTTTCTAAATGTGTAGAAATGTCCTCGTATGATATTTTTCTATTTTGTTCTTTTTGGTCCTTAATTATTTGACCCATCAAATAATTTTTACAAATAGTACCAAAGTACGAATATGCTTTTTTATTTTTATCAGGTTTGAATTTATCAACCTTTGTCATTAGGAAGGAATGAGTGTCGGTATGAATATCTGAAAAATCCATATCTTTACGATATAATTTATATCTTCTAATAATTGACGAAATCATTTTATCTAAAGGACCTCTCAAAAATTCATTATAAATTTTATTTTTTTCTTCGAAAGTTGTTGCTTTCAAATATTCCCTAACCGCATTCTCTTCCCTTACATCAAAATAATTGACATTAGTTGGTTTTCTACCTCTTTTAGCGATAGTTGTTGTAGTTGTTGTGGTTTCTCCGGACATTATCCATTTTCCACTTCAAACTTTATATTTCTATCTTCAGTGAAAAAATATTCTTTTTTTGCACTTGAAATCCAAAATTTAACTTCCTCATCGGTCATAACATCGTTACCATTTTTGTAGTTCCAAAAAATTGAACCTTCTCTCATTGCTGTATGTTTGTATCCTAATTTTGGGATAGACATGATAGTAGTTGAGTTATATGTTAGTCTTAGTAACAATTCATAAACAAAGGTTAATTTGAATGATGGTTTGAACATTCCATAATCAACAAACTTTTCTTTTTTGACAACCATACCAGCAGTTTGGAAGTTTTGATAATCTAAAAGAGTTTCGTTACTTAGATATCCCATTTCTTGTGCAAAGTTAGCCGCGAATGTAGCTTCATTTGTGAATCCTGCAAAAACCTCTTTAGAATCAACATCAACTACAATAGGTAAGAATGCGTCTACTGAGGGATATGCTTTAGAATACTTTAGAACATTCTTGAACCAAATATTTGCATATTCGTCATCAAATTCGAAGAAAGAAATCCATTCACATGTTGAGTTTTCAGCACCAAAATTAACTTGAGATTGATAATTTGGTTTATCTTTCCATTCTAAAAGTTTTACATTTAAATCTCCAAAATCATAGGATTTTAGTAAGGTTACCAATTGTTCTTCAGATGTGTGTACAATAATAAGTTCTTCGATACCAACAGTTTGTTGTTTTAATGATATAATTGCTTTTTCAAAATATTCATCAAATGATTTAACTACCGCAGATTTAATTGGTAGGATAACTGATACATTAAATTTTTCCATAATTAATTTTGTTTTTCGATTTGAGATTCAAAGGCCTCTTTACGTTTATCTGAAAACTCAGAAAAGATTGTAACTATTTTATTTTCAAATTCTGTTCTATTTGAAAATTGTTCAGCGGTTTTTTCACCCTCAGTGTATAGTTCTTCCAACATATTGTCTTCAAGCCAAGTTTGGACAATATCAGCAATAATATCTACCATGTGATTTGGATTATCAGTCCATACACCATTTTTTTCACTCATCCAAGAAGGTTTCAAATAAGGAATTTGTCCTAATACTGGTACGTTACTTTTCATACATTCTAATGGGAATGTACCGAATCCTGATGTTGGGTCCACCCAAACACCTAAGAAACATTCTTGTAATGTATTTGCAAATTCTTCACGAGAGAGTCCTCTTAAATCTCTGAAAGTGAAAAATCTGTATTGAGGGTATTTTAGATAGAATTGTTTGATAATATTTATTCCCACTCTTTGTTCTCTAGATACCATACCAATAATAGGTTTAGGTGGTAATTCTTGTTTTCTAAAAGATTCATAAATCACGGGTTCAACAATATCTATTGTGATTCGTTTCATAATCTTTTCAATTGATTCTTTTTGAGTTTCGGATGTTGTGATACATTTCATAAAACCAAGTTGATTCCAATTCACACCTGGGTTTAGAGTCTCTAACATATGGTCATACGCTTGACACAATACAATCTTGCCACATGGAAGATTTTTGACTTGTTCCATGATATAACCAAATATTTCAGGTACAACAATAATATCCTCAGGGGAAATTTGTAAATTAGTACCTTCTACTGATTGATGTGTTAATTCTCCATATGACTCACCCATCCATGATGTGACAGGAATAAAGTCATTTTTTTCGTGTAACATAATTACATTAAAACCATCATTTTTTAATGTTAGTGCCATTTCATACATGTAGGCTAACGACGCCTTAGCGTTACCTCGGGTATCTTGAACAAAGAAATATAACTTGTGTTTCTTTTGTTCAATATTAGTAATTGACCCTTTAATTTTTTCGATTAGTTCTGTTTCCATTTTTTTTTATAATTTTTCAATAAGATTGTATCGGAGTAAAGTATTCCAAGACAACTTGAAAGGTATTGAAAGTTCTCTCGAACCTTTAGCCCCTAATTTATCATCAATTTCATTCATTTCACTCAAAACCACTTCTGAAAGTATTTTGATTAGTTCATATTTCATGATAGAAACTTTTTGTTCTTCTCCTTCTTCTGTATTTGAGCTCAAATTACAAAAGGTATCTATTTTTTCAATATTCAAATAATAATTTTCCCCAAAAATATCAATCATCATTTCTTATAATTTTAGTTAGTGTTGATTCTAATTCTTTTATCCCCTTGATGATGATTTCAGAATTTATATTTGAATTATATGAAGTTTCATACTTAATTGTAGTTTTATCTTTATAAAATTCAATCAATGATGGACTTGCTGCGACAAGAATGTCAAATTCATTAGTAATTTTTTGAATATTATTTTTATTATAGAAAATAATTTTATCAATTTCGCATCCGAATTTAGAAATAAAGAATAAAGTTGCAGGTCGTGTTTTAGCGATTTGTTCACTTACTAATACAAATTCAAATTCTTCTTTTAGATTTTTAACAATACTATTAAATTCTGTAAATGTGGAAAGCTCTGTAGACGGTGCGTGTCCAAAAATTTGCATAACAAACTCTTCATACATAAAAGAATAGTATTCTTCATCTGTTTTGAATGCAAAATGGTTTTGAACTTTTTCAGTGTCAAATGGTTTTGTAATATTATATTGGAAATCTTCATCAACTAATTCTAATTCATCGATAAAAAACTTTTGATATAACTGCTCAATTTTTTCATAGGTATCTCTGAGTACCCCGTTTATTTCAATTGCAACTCGTTTCATTCTTCATACTTGTCTAAAATCTTATTGATGATTGGGTTTCTAACAATATCTCCATCCTCAAACTCAAAGATACCAATATCGGGTATATTTGTAAATTTCTCAATAGCATCCCACAATCCTGAATGTCTTTTGTCTTTATATCGGTCAGTTTGTTCTAAATCACCTGATATAAAAAATTTACTATTAAATCCAATTCTTGTTAATAATAATTTCATTTGTTTTGGTGAACAATTTTGAGCTTCTTCAAAAATCAAAATAGAATTATCAATATTCATTCCTCTCATGTAGGCTAATGCAAATATCTCAATAGCTTCGATTTCTTTCAGTTTTTCTCTTGATTGTTTTCCGATTATCTTATTTAGAAGATAATAAGATGGGAAAATATATGGGTCTAATTTTTCTTCTACATTACCTGGTAATGAACCTAACTTTTCTTCAGCTTCTACTGCAGGTCTTACAATAATAATTTTTTCATATGAATTCGTTGGGTCTGACAATAAATCAACAGCCGCTTTCATTGCAATATAACTTTTACCAACTCCTGCAGGTCCTGAACAAATTGTTATTTGATTTTTGATTAACTCTTCATAGTATTTTTTTTGATTTGTAGATAAAAATTTTTCTCTTGTTTTTCTTGGTATAATTTGATTTATGATAGATTTTTTTGTGTAGTTATTTGGATTATTATTTTCAGTTTGTCCACTGACTCTGGTGGTCTTCTTACGCATATTATTTATTTTATTAATTTAGAACGGAGTTGATACCCCTTTTTTTGCAACTACAATAGATGCCATATCATTGGCAAAATCTAAAGAATCTGTTATTGATTTTGTATCAAGATATTTTGATGTAAAAGCCGCCACAAAAGTGTCACCGGCACCACTCACATCAATTGTTTCTTGTGGGTGTTTTGAACTAAAAATTTCACTCATAAACATAGCACCTTTTGAACCTAATGTTACTATGAATTTTTCAGGATGCCCCTCAATTAAATTCTTATTATTATTGTACTCAATTTCATTTTGTTTAATAAATGAAACATTCTTAATTGTTTCCCAAGATAACAGTTTCTTTGTATCCAAAATAGTTAATTTGGCGAGTTTACTAATTTCATCAATCAATTGCTCGTTTATGTAACCTTTGTTGTAATCACTAATAACCACAACGTCAGATTCTACAATTGTATTTCTTTGTTCAGGTGATAAAAATCCAAGACTATCACAAGGTTCCAACTCACCATCATCTACACGAGTAATCATTTGATTACTTTTCTTTTCAACATATCTCGTTTTCTCAATTTTATTGGTTTGATGCCAATGTATGATTTCACTATCGGATAATAGTGATTTTAGATTTTCAACAACATTTCCCGCCATACCGTTGTTTGTTGTTATGTATACAGGATTTAATACAGGTACTGGCGCTTCAGGACACAGTCTTTTGATGTCACAATATACAAATCGGTCAACACACAATTCACCTATTACTAATATCTTTGCCATAATTAATTATTTTTGTTGAGGAGTAACCATCTATCTTATCAAAGAATAAGACTTGTTTACAATATTGTGAACCTATAACAGGTTTATCTTTATAATCAGAACCTACTACAATGTATTCTGGATTCCATTCTTTAATTTGGTTTTCAAGTTCTTCATCACTACCAAATCCCACTACAGAATCTACGTGAATAATACTTTCCATAAAAAATCTACGGTCGTTCCATTGATTTATAGGGCGAGTTTCACCCTTTAATGATTTAACTCTTTCATCGTAATCAATTCCAACTCTTACTTTACCAAATTTGGACGCGTAGGTAAGTAGTTCGACATGTCCTCTATGTAAAACATCAAACGTGCCGTTCACCCAAACTCTTAGTTCTGTGTGTCCCCTTTCCATACTCGATAAGAATCTGAATCAAAGTGTTGGGTTGATACTTCATAGATTATACCCTCTGTTAGAGCTTCTAATTGGTGTGGTTGACCAGGTAATTGTCTTACTGAGTCACCCGGTGTAAGAACTTCTTGAACCACCTCAGCGGTTTCTGTATCAATCCATCGGTAGATAAATTCACCTTCTTGGACATACCAAGTTTCATCTTTTATCATGTGGTAGTGCATTGAGAATTTTGCTCCTTTTTTGAAACATAATAACTTTCCACAATATAATTCGTTGTTTTCGAAAATAATCTCATGTCCCCATCCTTTTGGGATGTTACAACTTGGACATTCTATCGCGTTGATTATAATTGGTTTTTCCATTTATTTTACAATTTTTAATTGGACGGGTGTATACATTTTTCGTTTAGTTACGGTCTTCCCACCGTCAGGGGATTCAAAAATCCATTTGGTTTCATTAGATTGTTCTGATATCCACTCATAAGTTTTTTTAATACCTTCTAACAAAGTCATCTTTCCTTCCCAACCAACTTTATCTTTAAATAATATGTTATTTGAGTTTCTCCTTCTCACACCCAAAGGATTTGAAAAACCATATTTTTCCCAAAAGTCGTCACCTCTAAGGTTATATATTGAAGAATTTTTCTCTGAAATATCAATTACCATTTGAGCCAGTTTGTTGATAGTAATTAATTCTTCCGAACCAATGTTCACAGGACCACTAAACTCTGAATCCATTAATTTTAAGATTGAGGTCACACAATCATCAACATACATAAATGACCTTTCTTGAGTCCCATCACCCCAAACTTCAATATCCTCACCATCAATTGCTTCTATAGTTTTTCTACAAATGGATGAAACAACATTTTCTTTTCCACCATCCCATGTCCCTTGTGGCCCAAAAACGGTATGAAGTCTTCCTATTTTAACATTCAAACCATAGTTTCTTTTGAATGATAAAAAAAGTCTTTCAGAAAATATTTTTTCCCATCCATGTTCTGATTCAGGATTTGCTGGGTAGATTGAGGATTCTTCAAAATTTAGGGTGTTAGAATATACAGAACCCGAAGAGGCATAAAAAACTTTTTTTATTTTTTTTCCGACACACTCGTTGAGCACATTCAAATTTATAAGTGATGAGTTGTACATGATGTCCGCATCATTTTCTCCTGTGAGAATGTAACTCGCACCCCCAGTGTCAGCAGCCAATTGATAAACCTCATCAATGGTATCATCGATGATGGTACTAACCACTTTGGGGTCTCGTAAATCACCTACAATAAATTCGTGGCATATATCAGAATGGTCAAAATACTCGTGACGTTTGATATCACATATTCTGACCCAATTACTATAATCTTTAAGTCTTTTTGCTAAGTGACCACCGATGAATCCACCACCACCTAAAACAACAACTTTTTTCATAGTTTTTTTCTAATAATAGTAAAACTAAATAATAATGTATAGATTATAAAGGGATTGTATATCCCTGTACTTTGGAACCTTTGTTATAGAATTTTACATTATCACCGAAATCATTTACCATTTCCTTGGGGGTTTTACCACGAATAAAATCCTCAGATTCCACAATGATTACCTTATATCCCAAGGAGATTATTTCCATAACAATACGATGTTTGTTGTAATCAACAAAACTGGAATTGGGATAACAAATACCTTCTACTATAATCTCAGTATCTTTAGAGATATCTGATTTTATAAATTCTGAGATGATAAACTGAACATTTGTTCGTTTCTCATCCTCAACCCTTTTTGATACATTGTTGGGGATATTCTTAGTTGTTATGTATTTGCACATAACTTCATTTCTGAGAATATCCTCTTTGTATTCTAAAAATGTTTTGTGTTCTAAAAAAGACTCAATTAGTGGGTATTCTTCTAAAATAGAATTTCTTGTTAAAATATTTTTATAATTTATAAGTTCTAAATTATTGGAGAGTTTGGTAACGGATAACCCTAAATTTATAATTTCAGATGTTGTAGATGTCATACTGTAAAGATGGACATTGTCAAAAAAAGTTTTATTCAAATAATCTGAAATTATTGAAACAACTAATGGATTTAATGTACCAATCGGTAACTGTGGGGGTTTGATATTTGTATTGTGTAAAGGAATGAAACAGACATTTATATTCATTGGATTTAAAATCTCATGAATTCTTTTTGTGTCTCCTGGGTTGGTATCACAACATATTACCAATACTTTATCTGTCACAGATATGTCATTTTCAAAACAGTACCCAAACAGTTCTACAATTTCGAATAATTTTTGTGTGTCAAACCATCCGTCAGAAGTCAAATAAGAATCTTGAAAGTAAAAAAATATTTGGTTTTCATCTATGATGGATTCATCTTTACCCATGTTCACTGTCAAATTTTTTTTCAGTGCTGAATTAATATATTTTTCAGATATTGAGGTATTACCCCAGATTATAACATCTTTATTCAATTTTTTCATAGTTAAAAACTTCAAAATCCTTGTGAAAATATTCGTTGATTATTTTTATATGTTCTTCGGTGAATACACTCAAATCATTTTTGTTTTTTGATTGGTTGGTAACAGGTAATTCTTTGTTAATTCTCATTACCGTTTTGAATTCATCGTAATTTTCTTTTAAGGTATCTAAATCAAAGAAATAATCAACATTCAACAAGTCTTTTTCGTTGTCATAGATATAATAATGTTTATGGGTTAGACCAAGACCGTGTCTTTTTATATATTGCGGAGTGCGTTTTCTTAATCCCCCATGAGCAATACTATATTTAATATTATCATCGGTGATTATTTTTAATAATTGGGATAAGTTCATAGATGAGCCTTGTCCTTTTATCATATAATATAATGATAAAATTCTGTAATAAGGATTTCTTACAATTGTAACTTTAGTCGATGTTTTCCACCTATCTTCCTTAGAGATTTTGTGTAACTCATCGTTATTTGGAATTGTGATATGGGAATATCCAAATACTAGTTTTTTTATACTAGTAGTTCCACATTTATTTATTGGGATAAATAAAATATTATTTTTTTCCATTTTTTACCATATTATAAAACTTACTAATATGTTGAGTTTCATAGTGTGGTGGTGCAATAAACATTAGATTACCATATATTTGAGTTCTTTGTTGTTTCAAATGGTTATAATTTAATTTTACGGCATGTAAAGAATAATTAGAGGGTTTAAAAATAACTAAACTGTTATTTTTGCTAATCGTTTTCTCAATATTACACCAATCCCAAGACACCCAAGCTCTATTTTCTTTTGGGTTATTTTCCCAATACTCATAGATAAATTTATAATCTTCTTTTAATTTTAAAAGATGAGTGTGGATGTCTAAATTTTCAGATTCAGAATTTTTATTTATGTTCAACAAATAAGTTAGAGATTTTTGTCTAATATCAGGATGTGGAGAAATTTCATAACCTGTAAGATACTTTTGTATTCTTGTTGTTACTCTAGTACTTTCTTTTATATCAAATTTATCACACAATGTTTTGTGAAAACTACCACCATTCAAAAACGATAATAAATCCTTGATAAATACGTTATCGGTGTTTCCTAAGTTATATGCAATTCCAACACCTTCAGAATCCCCTTCTGTTTTAATTTGATTAAGTTTGTTTTCTTCTAACAATTTGAAATATAAATTTTCGTCAGTCGTACATCCTGGAAATGGTATTGGACTAAATTTATTTTCTGATAATTTTCTACGTAATTGATTGTTATTGGTAGTCTCGTCAAAATGTATTTGTTTATCATTTAAGATGATTTGAAAATGTTCTTCAGTAAAAAAATTCTCAATCACAATATGTTCGAATGGTTCTGAAACGAATTCGGCATTTTTTATTTTAGATAAAATGTAATTAAACTTTTCCATAATTTTTAATAAAATAATTTTTCATTATCTGGGTCTAACCAAGGTGCATTGTTTAGTAATTTATCACCATCCCAATTAATTACCTCATTAAAAAATAATGATTCAATTTCTGAAATCTTTGTTTTTTCAGTTAATTGTAATCCATTATCCTCAGGTCTCCCTACAGATAAATAATAGTCATTGAATTTAAAATTACCACCTATCAATTTATTTGAAATATTAACTTTAGCATTTGGTATCCCATAAGCATCTGCTGCTATTAATCCATGAAGACTTGATGATACTACGGTCTCAACTTCTAATAATTCATCAATGAATTTTTGTTCACCTGAACATACATCAATAATTTTTACTCCTTGACCTTCTAAATTTTTAATGATTTGTTTGTCAATGTTTGAGAAATAATCAATATAGTGTGGTATAATACCCAATTTATATTTTTTCTCGATTTTAGGGTTGTAAATTTGTGGAAAAAGTAATGCAGGGTCTCCATATATTTCAGGACAAGATATACCTCTTTTATCTAATTCTTTTTTTGTTAATGGACCTCTGACCGCATATATTTTTTTTGGTGTTTGACCAATACGACCAGGTGCAATACATCCTGTCCCCCATACAATACTATCAGGTTTAGTGTATAACATAACACTACCTGTAGAATAAATCTTATATGGTTTTTGAGGATATTTTACGCTAAAAATATCTTCATTAGTGAGCTTATTACTTTTAGAAAAAAAATTGATAATTGTTTTGGGTATTATATCACCCCAGTTCATTGTACTATCAGGTCTTATATCCCTATCATTATATCTTACAGTAAAATTTCCTCCTTCTCTGTTCATAATTAATGTGCTACAAAATAATAACTATCTTTAGTTACTGTGTAATTAGACGATTTGTTTATTAGTTGACCAATCATGTCAAAATCCTCACCATTTCTATTCGTTTTGAAATATATGGTACCAATTTTATTTCTATTATAACAAAATGAAATTCCTACATTACCAAAACGTAAGGTGTTATTATTAGGTCTGGGTATTATATTACCATTTTTAAATTTCATTCTCCAAATAACAAAGTCGTTATCAATAAAATCGGTCTTAAGTTTTTCTACATATTCAGCGTGAATAGTATCATCATCGTCTAAAAATCCGACCCACTCAGTGTCTACTAATTTTAATCCCGCATTTCTTACTAAACCTGATTCTCCATGAATAGCACCTTCCTTACCTGTTTTGGGTATACTGATAGAGGTTATTCTTTTATCAGGAAATTCAATTTTTTCTATTCCGTCAAAAATTATAATAGCTTTCCATTCACTATTAGTTTGATTGATAAGTGAATGTACAGTACGATTAAGTGTGTTTCTTCCTATGGTTGGAATTATAAAGGTTATTAACGAGTCCATAATTATTACTAACTATTAACTATCTCAATATATTTGTGAGACTGTTTATTGTTGACAATTCTGGGTATTATTACCTGATAATCTAACATTTCGTTTTTTGATTTTTCAGGTGATTTGTTTCTAGTTTGGCTCTCATAGTGATAAGCAACAGCATCCCCCAAAAATATGTTTTTCTTATTTATTCGAAGGAGTTTATTATTTAGGTCCACATCCTCAAAACATTCTTGATATGAAGTATCAAACATCCCAATATGATTGAATAACGTTTTATTTATCATCATTAAGGCGGCTGTATTTCCAAAAACTTCTTTGTTTCCTTCGTGAAACTTATATCCGGTATTGATTCCAAAATGTCCTAAAGCAACTCTATTATTTAATTGAGCACATATCACACCAGAATGTTGAATTAAATTATTTGCAAAGTGTAACCTTGCACCTATTGTTCCAATTTGATTTTTATTTGTGTTATAATATGATACCATTTTGGATATAACATCATTTAATATTTTGATATCGTTATTCGAAAACAATATCAGTTCGGTATCTGGTGATATATGGTTGGTTACAATATCATTATTATTTGTTGCAAAATGATAATGATTAAGCTCGACAATTCTAATATTTTCTTGTTGGTATCGTTGTTTGAATTCTTGGATTTCTTCTTCCGAGGAACCGGTATCACCAACGACTATTTCATAATTTTTATATTGACTCTTTTCTAAAAAAGAATCAACACAATCAAACAATAAATTGTTTGCTGATTTACTTAGTATTATTACACTAACTTTTTGTTCTTTTTTTATTTTAGGAACA
>Ga0222714_10001538_pt1 | contig 25927 bp, 21 predicted proteins | sample C33_3DmetaG_FD_165048 | JGI IMG/M metagenome (GOLD analysis project Ga0222714, IMG submission 165048) | Estuarine water microbial communities from San Francisco Bay, California, United States - C33_3D | ecosystem: Environmental > Aquatic > Marine > Unclassified | place: USA: California...
AGATTCCCTCAGATTTCTTTAAAAAAGGAGAAACTGTAAGAGCCGTGGTTTCTAAAGTTGATATGCGAAACAGCACCCCGGTGATTATTTTATCAAGAACAGCCCCAGAATTTTTGGAGCGATTGTTTGAATTAGAGGTTCCAGAGGTGTTTGACGGCTTAATTACAATTAAAAAGATTGTTCGCGAGCCAGGTGAGCGTGCGAAAGTTGCTGTTGAATCTTATGATGATCGTATAGATCCTGTTGGGGCTTGTGTCGGAATGAAAGGAAGTAGAATTCATGGTATTGTTAGAGAACTGCGCAACGAGAATATTGATGTAATTAATTACACATCGAATAATCAGTTACTCATTCAACGAGCACTATCTCCAGCGAAAATAACGTCAATGGAAATTGAAGAAGAACAAAAACGGGTGAAAGTGTTCTTGAAACCAGATCAAGTATCTTTAGCTATTGGTCGCGGAGGCAACAATATTAAGCTCGCCGGCAAATTAGCAGGGTATGAAATAGATGTTTATCGAGATGGTGAAGTAGATGTGGAGGACGTTGACTTAGAGGAATTTGCAGATGAAATTGACGGTTGGATTATTGATGAATTAAAAACCATTGGTTGCGACACAGCAAAGTCTGTGCTCGAAATGAATATTGATGAATTAGTTAAACGTACCGATCTAGAAAAAGAAACAATTGAAGAGGTATTCAAAATATTGAATGCGGAATTTGAATAATTTTGAATTACATTAGGGAATAATATTATGGCAGGGAAACCCATTCGTTTAGGAAAAGCAGCAGGAGAATTAAATGTTGGATTGCCAACGTTAGTGGAATTTTTAGGATCGAAAGGCATAACCATCGATTCTAATCCAAATACCAAATTGGACCCAGAACATTTTCAGATTTTATGTACTGAATTTGCTGCTGATCAAACGCTGAAAGAACAAACAAAAGGCTCGGCTCAAAAAGAGAAAAAAGAATCGATCTCATTGAGAGATACACGGCAAGATACATCGGTTATTCAAGAAAAACAATCAGAAGAAGATGAGGGGGATGACATTAATCTAGAAGAAATTAAACGTAAGGTGCTTGAAGTCGAAACGATAAAGCCGAAATCTAATGTTAATGTAGTAGGAAAAATAGATTTGGAGGGTTTAAAACCAAAGAAAAAGCCGGAAGAGAAATTACCGGAACCAAAGGTGGAAGCCCCCAAGCCTACCGAAGCCAAAGTAGATGAAAAACCAGTAGCTCAAGTAATTGAAACCCATAAAACGGAACGCACAATATTGTCGGGACCTACTGTGCTTGGAAAAATTGATTTGCCAGCAGAGCGGCCTAAAACAAGTGCCTCAAACCCTTCCTCAGAAGAAGAAAAGCGCAAGCGAAAACGTATAAAGAAGGTTGAAACACCCGGTACAGGTGCCAAATCGCAACCCGCAAAACCTGGTGCATTTAAGGTAGAGAAAAAGGAAATATCTGAACAGGATATTCAAAAGGAAATTAAAGAAACTCTCGCAAGACTTTCTGGTCAAGGATCTAAGTCTAAGTCTTCGAAGAATCGAAGAATTAAAAGAGATAATGTAGCCCAACGACGTCAAGAAGAATTGCTTGCCGCAGAATTGGATGATAAGGTCCTCAAACTGACCGAGTTCGTTACGGTTTCAGAGTTGGCTAGCATGATGAACGTACAGCCCACACAGGTTATTTCTGCTTGTATGACCTTAGGGATTTTCGCTTCAATTAATCAGCGTTTAGATGCTGAAACAATCCAGATAGTTGCGGATGAATTTGGTTTCGAAACAGAGTTTATTAGTGCTGAAGTTCAAGACGCGGTACTCACCATAGAGGATTTACCAACAGATTTAGTTCCTCGGCCTCCTATTATTACAGTAATGGGTCATGTGGACCATGGTAAAACTTCACTATTGGATAGAATCCGAAATGCAAACGTTACAGATGGTGAGGCAGGAGGAATTACCCAACATATTGGTGCGTATTCGGTCACATTAAAGGACAGTCGTAAAATGACCTTCCTGGATACCCCAGGCCACGAAGCATTTACCGCAATGCGTGCTCGAGGTGCTCAAGTCACAGACCTTGCAATTATTATTGTTGCTGCGGACGACGATGTCATGCCTCAAACAAAAGAGGCAATCTCTCATGCGCAAGCCGCCAATGTACCCATGATTTTTGCAATAAATAAAATTGATAAACCAGGGGCAAATCCAGACCGTATCCGGGAACAATTATCCCAAATGAATATTTTGGTAGAAGACTGGGGAGGAAAATATCAGGTACAGGAAATTTCCGCCAAAAATGGTTTAAACATTTCTGAATTGTTAGATAAGGTATTGCTTGAGGCAGAATTACTAGAGCTTACAGCAAATCCAAATAAAAATGCAATAGGAACAGTGATTGAATCTTCGTTGGATAAAGGAAAGGGGTATGTTACGAATATCCTAGTTGAAGCTGGCACGATGCGGATCGGAGATGTGGTACTTGTTGGCAGGCATTACGGGCGAGTTAGAGCAATGCATGATGAACACGGGACAGCATTGAAGGCTGCCGGACCGGCACAACCACTATCTATTTTAGGAATCAATGGGGCGCCGAGTGCAGGGGATAAATTTCACGTTTTAGATGATGAAAAAGAAGCAAAAGCTATTGCGGCTAAACGAGAGCAATTATATAGAGAACAAGGCCTTAGAACGAATAAACACATTACTCTCGATGAAATTGGACGTCGTTTAGCGATTGGTGATTTCAAAGAATTGAATATTATTGTAAAGGGAGACGTTGATGGTTCTATTGAAGCACTTTCAGATGCATTACTTAATTTATCAACGCCAGAGATTCAGGTAAATATAGTTCTAAAAGGAGTTGGAGCAATCTCTGAAGCGGACATTAACTTAGCTTCAGCATCGGATGCAATTATCATTGGATTCCAAGTTCGACCAACCGTTGGGGCAAGAAAATTAGCAGAAACCGAACAAATCGACATACGCCTATATTCCATTATCTATAAAGCGATTGAGGAAATTAAAGCAGCGATGGAGGGAATGTTATCTCCGGATATTGAAGAAAAAGTCACTGGTACTGCTGAAATTCGTGAAACATTCGAAATCACCAAGGTAGGCACAATTGCTGGGTGTTTTGTTGTTGATGGAATTATCAAACGCTCATCCAAAGTTCGGGTCATTCGTGACGGAATCGTAATTCATAATGGCATCTTAGGGTCACTTAAACGGTTTAAAGATGACGTAAAGGAAGTCAAAAACAATTACGAATGTGGATTGAATATCGATAAGTTTAACGACATTCAAATTGGAGATTTAGTAGAGGCTTACGAAGAGGTTGAAGTTGCAAGAAAGCTCTAACACATTGCCTATTTGAATTAGAATTCCGTACCTTTGTGTTTAAACATTCTTAGTATGCAAGAAATCCAACACGCACAGCTTTTTTCAGGGGGTCATATTATCCTGATTTTACTTATTGTTTTATTGTTGTTTGGAGGAAGGAAAATCCCAGAACTTATGAAAGGCCTCGGTCAAGGAATTAAGGAATTTAAGGATGCTTCTAAAAACGAAGAGAATAAATCTAATACTTCAAGCGAAAAACAAATCGAGGAGAAGTAGTCCATGTTTAATTCGATTCATGAAAATAAATCGGCTTTAGAGTCGGGGACATCCTTGTTGGATATACTAGAACATTATTTGATTCAAATTGAGGCTAATCAACATTTAAATGCTTATCTAGAAGTTTTTGAAAAGTCGGCTCGTGAAGCAGCTATAATAATTCAAGATAAAGTTGCCCAAGGAAATGCAGGAAAACTAGCCGGGACTTTTGTTGGTATTAAAGATAATTTATGTTATAAAAATCATAAAGTTTCTGCTTCGTCGCGAATGTTAGAGGGTTTTGAGTCGCTTTTTACCGCAACAGCAATTCAGCGTCTTATTGATGAAGATGCAATTATTTTGGGCCGATTGAACTGTGATGAATTCGCGATGGGAAGCTCTAATGAAAAATCCGCTTATGGCCCTGTGCATAATTCAATTAATCCAGATTATGTCCCCGGAGGGTCTTCTGGAGGTTCGGCAGTGGCGGTATCTGCCGGTTTATGTACCGTTTCCCTTGGTAGTGATACAGGCGGTTCGGTTCGTCAGCCCGCATCATGGACCGGAACATATGGCCTAAAACCAACCTATGGAAGGATAAGCAGATATGGCCTAATTGCCTATGCCTCTTCTTTTGACCAAATTGGAACCTTCACTACCAATGTAACTGATGCGGCCATATTGTATCAAATAATGGCAGGAAAAGACCCGAAGGACTCAACCAGTTCATCAAATTTAATCGATGGCGATGTAAGTCATTCGGCACCAATGCGATTTGGCGTTTTAAGTGAGTATTTGAACCATCCTGGAATAGATTCAGAAGTTAAATCTGCCTTAAATTCCTTATTGGATACTCTTCGGAGTAAAGGACACATTGTCCAGCAGTTTTCCTTTCCTTTCATGGATTTTGTAGTTCCAGTATATTACGTATTGACTACCGCAGAGGCATCTTCAAACCTGGCGCGTTTCGATGGCGTACATTTTGGGTATCGATCGCATGTGGCGGAAGGAGTAGAAGATACATATATTAGGTCCAGAAATGAGGGGTTTGGTGAAGAGGTTAAACGAAGAATCATGACGGGCACATTTGTTTTATCGAATGAGCAGTACGATACCTATTATCGAAAGGGTCAGCAAGTGAGAAGATTATTGCAAGATAAAACGTCTGAAATTTTTTCTCAGATAGATTGTTTGGTAATGCCCACAACGCCTTCCACGGCATTTAAACTTGGCGAGGTTAAGGATCCAATTGAAATGTACTTGCAAGATATTTTCACGGTACATGCAAATCTAACGGGGAATCCTGCGATTAGCGTTCCGCTCGGAACACATTCAAATGGCTTACCATTTGGTGTTCAATTAATGACCGATTTATTTCGGGAAAAAGAATTGTTCTATGCAACGGAATTGGTGGAAACGATTACAGCTTAAGATTGCCGTATGGCATCTATTCATTGTGTTATCCTTCTACGGATTTGGACAAAAAAACCCCTACTTAAATAATCCAAACGACACACTCAACCCGGACCCATTTTTAAATACCGTAGAACAATCACTGAATTATTTCTATGCAGATTATGCAAACACAAAATATTCTGATTCTATAATCAAATCCCTTAATTATGAGCCATCAACCATTCCGCTTTTTGGCGATGATGTATATTGCTCACGTTTGAATGAAATGAATAATCAAAGTCCTTTTGGTTTTGATTGTAACGCCATTACCCTTTCTTCAATCCGATATTTTGCTGAAAACAGGCGATCTTTTGTGAAAATAGTTTTAGGGCGATCTGCCCTATATTTTGATATGTTTGAAGAAAAACTATCCGAATATGGCCTGCCGTTGGAATTAAAATATTTAGCTTGTATTGAAAGTGGTTTGCGCCCTCAAGTTAAATCTCGAGCGGGCGCTCTTGGTTTGTGGCAATTTATGTATAGAACAGGGTTGTATTATGGACTTGAAGAAAACTCTTACATCGATGAGCGCATGGATCCACAAAAAGCAACAGATGCCGCTTGTAGATTATTAAAAAAATTGTACGGCATTTATGGAGATTGGAATTTAGCGCTCGCGGCGTATAATGCAGGTCCAGGAACGATAAATCGTGCAATTCAAAGATCTGGAAATCAACGCTCATACTGGGCTATTAGACCTAGCTTGCCGAGGGAAACTCAAGGGTATGTTCCAAATTTTATTGCTGCGGCTTATCTCATGACCTACCACGCAGAACATAACTTAATGCCAGCCCCTGCAAAAATCCATAATGCTCAATTGGATACGATGTGCTTGAAACGCGGATTACATATGAAGACAATTGCCGATGCATTAGATTGGGATATTCAACAAATCAAAGACTTAAATCCACTTTATAAAACGGAGTATATACCACTATCCATTAAAAAACGCTGTGTAACGGGACCCCTAGATAAAATTATTTTGTTGGTTGGCTATGAAGATTCTTTATACCTCCTAGAAAATCCAACCCAATCCATTAATCCTTTGACTCCCGACACTATTTCACATGAGTTAGATGCCTCATTGCCAGATTCCTCTGCCGGACAGTATGGTTTTCATAAGGTAAAAGCAGGGGAATCCCTCACAACCATTGCACAAAAATATCAAGTATCTACTGAGCAATTAATGGAATGGAATGCGCTTCAAACCACCAATGTTTATGTAGGTCAGCGTCTTACTTTACATGAGATTAATACCGTTTCCCCGACACCAGCTAAACCAGTAACACCGAAAAAATATTACACCGTAAAGGCTGGAGATAACTTAAGTAAAATTGCAGGCCGTTATGGCCTTTCCCTTGTACAATTGAAAAAGCTGAATCCGGGGGTAGGAAATGTGATTCATGTGGGAGATCGAATACGAGTAAAATAACCCATGAAAATTAGCGCAGCAATTATCACACTTAATGAAGAACGTAATATTGCGCGATGTATAGATTCATTAAGGGATATTGCAGACGAAATCTTGGTAATGGATTCTGGGTCAATTGATCGGACGGAAGAAATTTGTAAAGAAAAAGACGTTAAGTTTTTTTTTCAGCCTTGGTTGGGTTATGCACAACAGAAAAATCACCTCAATAAACAAGCTTCCTACGACATGATTTTGTCAATTGATGCAGATGAAGAAATATCCCAAGCATTATCCATGGAGATTCTGGCCTTAAAAAAAGAGTGTACTCATGGCGTTTTTGCCTTAAATCGATTGACTAATTATTGTGGAACCTGGATTTATCATTCTGGATGGTACCCAGATTTTAAAGTTAGATTGTTTCCTAAAGAGTATGTTTGGGAAGGTGATGTTGTACATGAATCACTTAGGGTTCCTAAGGGAATTACCCCTGTTTTTTTAAAAGGGCATTTAAATCATTATTCATATTATTCGCTTGAACAACACAGAAAACGAGCTGATTATTACTCATCACTAACGGCAATAAAATATGCCAACGAAGGGAAAACAGTATTTATTGGTAAACCAGTGTTGAGCGCAGTTTTTCGCTTTTTCGCAATGTATTTATTTAAATTTGGATTTTTAGATGGGATCGCGGGGTTCCATATTGCTCGAATAAGTGCCGCTTCGAATTTTTATAAATACAAAGAAGTCCAACGATTGAAAAGTGAACTTAAGTAACACACCTCGAATTATTATTTCTCGCACCGATAGCATTGGTGATGTGGCACTTACCCTTCCAATTTGTCGTTGGCTTAAATCAAAGTATCCGGAATCCACTATTGTTTTTCTTTGTAAACGATACACCAACGAAGTAGTACAATGTTTTAAACCGGTAGATGAGATTTTACTGTTGGAGGACCTTGAAATAGCACCGCTTAAAACTCGAAACACCTTACTTCAAGGAGACATTATTATTCATGTTTTTCCAAATAAACGAATTGCATCATGGTCAAAAAAAGCAGGAATACCTTATCGCATTGGAACAAGTCATCGATGGTTTAATTGGCTATATTGTAATTTTCGTGTTTCATTCACAAGAAAAAAATCATCGCTTCACGAAGCGCAACTCAACTTTAATTTACTTAAACCTATTGGTCTACAAATGCTACCCACATTTGATGAAATTAAATCTGTTGATTCGAGTTTTTCGATACCTGAGATATCGAGTATGCCGGATGGTGGCTATGTTGTGCTGCACCCCTTGTCACAAGGAAGTGCGATAGAGTATCCATTATTTCGCTATATAGAGCTCGCTCATTTGCTCTCTCAGGCCAACATTCAAGTACTGATTACAGGGACAGCCCAAGAAGGAGAAAGAATTGGGGATGCTTTTGATGGAATTTCAGGAGTTGAAAATGTATGTGGAAAATATTCGCTTGGTGAGCTTATTACATTGATAAGCAAGGCGCAAGCCCTTGTTGCATGTTCTACGGGACCGCTTCAATTGGCAGGTCTTATGAATATCAAAGCAGTTGGTCTTTTTTCTCCACGCACCCCAATTCATCCAGGACGATGGAAACCGCTGGGAATGCGCTCTATTGCTTTGGTAAAAGACCCGTTCTGTAAGCAATGCGGAGCACAACAGGAGTGTTTGTGTATTTCTGAAATTACTGTTGAACAAATTTTTCATGCTGTCAAAGATTGAACCATTATTATTAGGATTTTCGGCTTTTTTATTTGCCTATTCGCTTGATCAATCAACCCAACCCTTATATTGTTTATTTGTCGGGACATCAGTATTTCTATATTATGTAATTCCAAGAAAACCCCAATCAATATGGATTTATTTGAGCTTAGCATTATTCCTATTTCTAATTCTGCACTTCGGAAATTACAAGATTCCATTTCCGTTTTTAATTCCATTGGTGTTGTTAAGTGTTTTATATCCATGGCTCAGAGAGATTACAAGCGTCAAAACGCCAATTATTGCACTCAGCTGGACCTTTATAATGATGAGCGCGTGGACACAGATATTGGGTTTTGAGACGCTTATTAAGGCCACGGTCCTATTTCTGTTTTTCTTAGTTTTAGCAGTATCTTCAGATGTTAAGGATCGTCATAATGATGCCCCATCGCTCGGGACAATTCCACAAATTATTCCATGGTACATGTTGCGATGGGTACTTCTTAGTTTGATTTTCATACTCATTTTACTTATATGGATATGGGTGCCGCAATGGAACCTTGGGGTTGTTTTTTTTAGTCTATTCTCCTCATTTTTTATCTTAAAAAACTGGAAACAGCCTTTTGCGCTTCCATTAGATCCAGGGTTATTATTGTTTGCATTGGGGAATCTCATTGATTATCTATAAGAGTGCTTTTCGTATCTTTGTTTCTTATTAATATCCATGGAATATCGTTTTCAAGAAATTGAAAAGAAATGGCAACATTTCTGGCAATCGAATCAAACTTATCGAGTAGACGAAAATTCAACCAATCCTCCGTATTACGTGTTAGACATGTTTCCATATCCTTCTGGGGCAGGGTTACATGTGGGGCATCCGCTTGGATATATTGCTTCAGATATATACGCAAGGTATAAAAAACATACAGGGTTTAATGTGCTGCACCCAATGGGCTTTGATTCTTTTGGCTTGCCAGCGGAACAATATGCGATTCTGACGGGACAGCATCCAGCGAAAACAACAAAAGAGAATATTGCAAGGTATCGTGAGCAACTAGACAAACTTGGATTTAGTTATGATTGGTCAAGAGAGATTCAAACGTCTTCGCCATCCTATTATAAATGGACTCAATGGATTTTTATTCAATTATATAACAGTTGGTTTAATCCAACAACATCTAAAGCCGAACCGATTAGCCAGCTCATTCAATTTCTAAATGAAAATGGATTATCATCAGCATTTTTAAATGAGATCCCAGGAATAATGGATGCTGACATAAAGCCTTTTACGGTAGCGGAATGGAAGGGATTTACTATAGAACAACAGCAGAATGTATTAATGAATTTTCGTTTAGCCTATTTAGGTGAATCTTTTGTTAATTGGTGTCCTGAACTAGGAACAGTGCTGGCTAACGACGAGGTAGTGAACGGATTTTCAGAGCGAGGAGGTTATCCTGTTGAACGTAAACTGTTAAAGCAATGGAGTATGCGTATAACCTCATATGCTCAACGATTATTAGAGGGATTAGATGCCTTGGATTGGCCTGAAAGCATCAAGGAGACTCAGCGAAATTGGATTGGTAGAAGTGAAGGGATCTCTGTTCGATTCCCTTTAATAAAGCATGAGGGATGGATCGAAGTATTTACAACACGGCCAGACACCTTATATGGAGTATCATTTCTCACCATTGCTCCCGAACATGAAAGGGTAAGCGCGTTGTGCACCTCCGAACAATTAGAGGAAGTAGAGGCATATATTGCTTTATCAAAGCAAAGAAGCGAACGTGAACGAATAGCAGATGTTAATACTATATCAGGGGTTTTTACAGGATCTTATGTGGCGCACCCTTTTACTAAAGAGCCTATTCCTATTTGGATCGGTGATTATGTGTTGGCGGGTTACGGAACAGGGGCTGTAATGGCGGTTCCTGCTCACGATGAGCGAGATTTTAAATTCGCGAGCCATTTTTCCCTCCCAATAAAGCAGGTAATACAACCTCAAGAATCCCATGATTTCAATTTGGGGGCATGGACAGAAAAATCAGGAGTCTTAATTAATTCTCAACTTTTAAATGGCCTTTCTGTGTATGAGGCAATACAAATAATTACCGAAAATATAGTGAATGAGGGGCATGGTTCAAAACGAATAAACTATAAATTGAGAAATGCCGTATTTGGTAGACAACGGTATTGGGGAGAACCCATACCTGCATATTTTAAAGGAGATCAACCTTACATGATTCCTGTTGAAATGCTACCATTGAATTTACCAGAGGTAGACAAATATCTCCCAACAGAAGATGGTGACCCTCCCCTTGGAAGGGCAGCAAACTGGAAATTTCAAGACTTATTTGAATATGAAAAATCTACAATGCCGGGTTGGGCAGGAAGCTCTTGGTACTATTTGAGATATTTAGACCCTAGCAATGAAAATATGCTCGCAGCGCCTGATAAAATTGCTTATTGGGGAAGTGTAGACTTATATATGGGGGGGGCAGAGCATGCAACGGGTCATTTGTTGTATGCGCGTTTTTGGTGTAAGTTCCTTAGTGACCTTGGAATAATTCCATTTGAAGAACCCTTCAAGAAGTTGATAAACCAAGGGATGATTTTAGGTAGAAGTAGTTTCGTATATCGTGTTGAAGGAGAACAAACCTTTGTGAGCGCTGGTTTAAAGGATGCATATCGAACCACGCCAATTCATGTGGATATTTCTTTAGTAACCAATGATCGATTAAACATTGACGGATTCAAATCGTGGCGAAGTGAATTCAAGAATGCCAAGTTTATTTTAGAACCTTCAGGCGAATACCTGTGTGGTTATGAAGTAGAAAAAATGTCTAAGTCTAAGTACAATGTACAAACCCCCGATGAGTTGGTTGAAAGGTTCGGTGCAGACACATTAAGAATGTATGAAATGTTTCTTGGTCCTGTGGAGCAAAGTAAGCCGTGGGATACAAAAGGAATTACCGGAGTACAGGGGTTTTTGAAAAAGTATTGGCGCTTATTTCATCTAAATGGTAAATTTGAATTGAATGAAGCTAAACCATCTAAGGAACACTACAAAATACTACATAAAACTATCCGAAAAATCAGAGAGGATTTAGATCGATTTTCTTTTAATACTGGCGTTTCTAATTTTATGATTTGTGTTAACGAACTTACCGAATCTAAAGGTAATTATCGTGAAATTTTAGAACCATTAACGGTTTTACTTGCGCCATTTGCCCCGCACATTACGGAGGAACTTTGGGAGAAACTAGGTAATAAGCCCGGCTCATTGTTTAATGCGTCTTATCCAACATTTAATCCAGATTATCTAGTTGAATCTGATTATGAGTACCCGGTATCTTTCAATGGAAGGATGCGGTTTAAAATATCTTTACCCTTATCATTGAATACAGAAGAGATACAAGCTAACGTTTTATCACAAGCGGAAACCATCAAATGGCTCGAAGGTAAATCACCAAAAAAAATAATTATTGTTCCGGGGAAAATTGTAAACTTGGTGATTTAACTAAGTTTAGCAAATCTTCAGACTGTCTAAGCAGGGTAACTAACGAACCTACTTTTGCTTGATGTATGCCTAGCTGTGCACCCCCCGCAATAATTGAGAGTTTTGGAAATTGCCGACGAAGCTGAGAAAAATACCCAAAAATAAATCCTTCATCTACAGAGGTTAGCCAAGAGGTAACGATGCAACGCGGTTGAACTTTATTAATACTTAATACCAAAGCCTCATAAGGTAAACTTTGTCCTAAATAAAGCGAATAAACCCCTTCACATCTTAATAAATAATGATAGAATAATAGGCCAAGTTCATGCCATTCATGCTCTGGAAGGTAAAGCAATATCGGATATTGTCGTTCACTGGGCACGGCTAATTTATCGATTTCCGAAACTATTTTTTGACGGACTAAAGTTGAAATGAAATGTTCTTGTGCTGGGTTAATGGATCCTGTTAACCACATCACCCCAATCCGATCAAAAAAAGGAATTAAACACTGTTTAAAGGTTTCTTCCAACGATGTTTCTTGTACTAATTCGTTAATAGTATTATGAAATACTAATTCATCCATTTCAACTAAGGATAAAATCAGCTTTTCTTGAGCGCTTCCTGAGGGTGTATTGAGTTTAATTTCAGCCACCTTCGCGCGAATTTCCGAGGGTGAAAATTCAGATATCCTAGAAATTTTCATTCCATGGTCAAGTAAAATCCTAATATTTAATAGATATACAAGCTCTTCATCGGTGTAGGTTCTAATTTTAGTTTCAGTCCGATCTGGTGCAAGTACTTTATATCGTTGTTCCCAAATACGCAAAGTATGCGCTTTGATTCCGGTCAAAACCTCAACGTCTTTGATTTTATAAATTCCCATAACTTTTAAACATGAGAACAACAATTTTGTTCAAGCCCAATCTAAAGGTTAACTTTGGAATATGAAAATAAAAACCGCTGAATTCCTTATTTCAAGCGCCGACTACAAAGGCTGTCCAGAGACAGGCTTTCCAGAGTTTGCATTCATCGGTAGATCAAATGTTGGTAAGTCTTCTTTGATTAACATGCTAATGGGAAATAAAAGCCTAGCTAAAACTTCTGGTACTCCAGGAAAAACACAGCTAATAAATCATTTTATCGTTAATGAAAAATGGTTTTTGGTGGATCTTCCTGGATATGGTTATGCCAAGGTATCTAAAAATCAACGGGAAAAGTGGCAGAAAATCATTTCAAACTATTTATTAAAACGATCCTCGCTTACCTTAGTATTTGTGTTATTGGATTCAAGGTTAGACCCGCAAAAGATTGATTTAGAGTTTATCAACTGGTGTGGTGAAAATCAGGTGCCTTTTGCTATGGTTTTCACAAAAATTGACAAGCTTTCCTGTACAGAGTTAAATAGGAATTTAGCCAAGTACAAAAAACAACTTTCAAAAACCTGGGAAGAACTCCCGCCATTATTTGCCACTTCATCCACGACTGCCAGTGGAAAAGAACAAGTATTAAACTACATCAGCATGGTCTTGACACAGCTATAGCTGTTTGAAAATTAGCATGGATTATCTTACCTTTGTAACACAGCATTGTACTATGGGAAGAGCATTTGAATACCGAAGAGCCGCAAAGGAAAAACGTTGGGATAAGATGTCCAAGATGTTTCCTAAATTAGGAAAAGCCATTACAATGGCTGCAAAAGAAGGAGGAATGGACCCAACTGCTAATGCTAAATTGCGCACTGCGATTCAGAATGCGAAGTCTGAGAATATGCCGAAAGATAATATAGAAGCGGCAATTAAGCGTGCAGCACAAAAAGATATAGCATCCTTTACTGAGGTTAATTACGAAGGGAAAGGGCCCCATGGCGTACTCGTTTATGTAGAGTGTGCTACGGATAATCCTACCCGTACAGTTGCTAATGTGAAATCATATTTTAATAAGTCTGGCGGAAGTGTGGTTCCGAATGGATCTATGGAATTCATGTTTGATAGAAAAAGTGTTTTTGAAATAAGTAAATCTGAATCCATTGACCCCGAAAAGTTAGAATTTGATCTAATTGATGCCGGATGCGAATACATTGAATTGGAGACGGAAATGATAATTATCTATGGTGATTACACTGCTTTTGGCACCTTGGCTAAAGCTTTAGAAGATATGCAAGTTGAAGTGCAAAAGTCAAGCTTAAAGCGTCTCCCAACTTCGCCTGTTGAATTTTCGGAAGAACAACTCGTGGACATTGAGAAAATGTTGGATAAAATTGAAGACGATGATGACATACAACAAGTGTTTACCAACATCGCATAAGTAACAATAAAAGGCGGGAAGATACGTTCTTACGCGCGCACGAATGAAGAAAACAATATATCCATACATTAAAGCAGTTCTATTATTATCTCCTATAGTATTGGTGTTTTGCACTACCAACAAGGATGCTTTTTTGAATCGGACTTATCATGGCATGACGGCTAAATATAATGGGTACTTCAATGCCAATGAATTATTAACCTTGGGCATCAATAGTTATGAAAAGAATCGTAAGGAAGACTTTTATGATTGGTTGAGCATCCAACCCATTCCCAGTGAAGAAGAATCGAAATTAATGTATTCAGCTATTGATACGGCAATCGTTAAGTGTACTAAAGTCATCAGAAACCATTCTATGCCTTCTGCGGATAGCCCGAAGGAGGCCGAATATAATCCTTGGATTGATGAGAATTGGCTTACCATCGGAAAAGCCTATTATTATCGCCGTGATTTTGAAAAAGCACTTAAAAACTTTCAATTTGTAAAACGGTTTTTTCAAAAAGATCCATCAAAATATTTATCTGAGTTATGGATTGCAAAAATTTATATTGAAGAGAATAGGTTAACTGAGGCCCTTACCATTTTAGACGAATTACAAGAAGTAGCCCTACTACAAAAAAAGAAGTCCATTTTTCAGAAGCTTATCAAAACAAAAGCGAAAGATAAAAATGACGATGACTATCGACCAGAAATGAATGAGCTCATCCAATTTGAAATTTATAAAACAAGAGCGGATTTATTCATGCGTAAAAAACAAGCTCAAGAAGCATTGTTCCCTTTAACTATGGCGGTTAATATGTGCAAAACCAAACGGGAGAAATCTAGGCTTTCTTTTATATTAGGACAATTATATTTGAGTAGTAATCGAGTTGATTCTGCCCTAATTTCTTTTAAACGGGCAATTTCGCCTTCTACGACCTATGACATTAGTTTCAATGCTAAATTGTCCTGTGCTGTTTTGGGTACGGAGGAACGAGATGTAAAAATGTTAGAGCGAATGTTAAGGGATGAGAAAAACGCGGGATACAAAGACCAAATATATTTTGCTAAAGCTCAATTAGAGCATTCAAGATCAAACATTGCTATGGCAAAGGTCTATTACACAAGAGCGGCATTTTACTCCACCAAAAATAAAAGACAAAAAGCATTAGCCTACGAAAAACTTGGGGATTTAGCCTACACGGAAAAATCATATTTGTCAGCTCAAAAATATTATGATTCTTGTGCTACGAACATGCCTGAAGGGTATCCAAATGGTGATATTATCAGAACAAAAGCCTCTAAGTTAGCGAATTTAGTGTCTGCTATGGAAATTGCTATGCACGAAGATAGCGTGCAGCGAATCGCGAAAATGGACCATAAAACACAAACGGCATTCATCAAAGATGTAATTAAACAAATAAAGGAAGATGCCCAACGACGAAAGGAATTGGAGGCTGCAAAATTGCGGGCCTTACAAGAACAAGCACAAACAGGCTCAAAGTTAGGAGCTGGAGACAAATGGATTTTTAATAATCCAAAACTGAAGCAAGAGGGCTACGATGAGTTTAGAAAGCAATGGGGAGACCGAATAAATGAGGATGATTGGCGTCGTTCCACAAAACTGAACATGGCTTTAGAACCTTTCGGGAATAATCTAGATGGGGATTCCATAGCATCTATACAAACACTAAGTGAGAAAGAAGACACCTTGGATTTGGAAACTATGAGGAACCGTTTACCGCTTACTGATAGCTCTTATTCGGCATCGGTTATTCGTGAAATTGAGGCCAGATATACTGCGGGGTCCCTTTACAAAGATTTATTAGAAGAACCTTTGTTGGCCTCTGAACAATTCGAACTAATCTTGTTGGAAGAAACAAGAAATGTAACTGATTTATCCGCAGCGTATCAATTATATAAAATAAATGAGTCTTCCGGGAAAGAAAAGCCATACAAAACACACATTTTATTGCATTATCCGAAATCTGACGCCGCAAATTATTTGCAAGACCCAGCCTTCTTTGAAAAATTGAAAGAAAATAGAGTGAAAGCGGAAAAAGATTATTTAATAGCACTACACGAATATGAGATGCTTAATTTTCAGGGAGCTTTTGATCTTACTGAAAATGTTGTACAAACTGATAAGTCAAATGCATTTCGAGCGGAATACTTGCTATTAAACGCATTAGCCAAAGGCCAATTAACCACCAATAAAAACGATTTGATACCAATACTTAAGAATATTGTTGAAGAAAAGCCAGGTACGCCACAAGCCATTCGGGCTAAAGAACTACTTACAATTTTAGAAAAAGGGGTGTCAGTATTTCAGCCTTACGTTGCAAAATCTAACGGAATTTTTGTCTATAATGATTCTGTTCCTCAGTTTATTATGGTTTTATTGGACGATGAAGAGGATTTTGATGATTTAAAGGCGACCGTTTCCGATTTTACATCCAAATCGTATAAAAAAAATAAATTAAAAGTAACGAGTGCATTAAGTACCAAAGAAACAAAAATGGTCCTAGTTGCCGACTTTAAAAGTAGTGCATTAGCCATGGATTATATTAATCTGTATAAGGCGTCAATAGACGTTTTAGGTGAATTCCAAAACAATAAAATCTTAATAATTAGTCAAGAAAATTTGAAAAAGTTGATTGAATCCGATAACTTTGAGGGTTATAAGACATTTTACGATCTTAACTACTGATTCAATGTTAAAGAGAAAAGACTTTTTTAATAGCACTTCCCAGTATGAGGAAAGCACAGATACGAATAAAATTGTTGCTGGAACGGAATTAAGCGGGGATATTGTTTCTGACTCCAATTTTATTTTAGAGGGCGAAATGAATGGAAATTTGTCCTGTTCTGGAAAAGTAATGATTGGTTCTACAGGAAAATTACGGGGTAATTTAGTCTGTGTCAATGCAGAAATCAACGGTACCGTTGATGGAGAAATCACCGTTGAAGGGTTGTTAACCCTGAATGAAACTGCTCGAATTAACGGGGACATCCAAACCACTAAATTAATTATCCAAGAAGGGGCTATTTTTGAAGGCTCTTGTGTGATGAAGTCTCCTTCAACCCATACTACATTTACGGCGGACGTATCGCTAGATGACTAACTCTAACCCCTCAAAAACACCACATAAATTCATTCAGTATTCTTCAATAGGCTTTCAAATACTTGCCTTTATGGGGATTTTCGGGTATTTGGGATATCGTGGAGATTTGTATTTTGACTTTAAAACCCCTTATCTGTTAATTACTGGTTTAGTGTTTGGAGTAATTGGTTCTATGGTATACATTATCCGCGCCCTAAACCGCTTAAATTAATCGTATGTATTTTGTTGTGGGCTATGTTTGGGTTTTAAGCATCTCAAGTATTCTAGCGCTAATTGGAATTGGAGAATACAAAATAGTTTTACCAATAAATTTAATGTTGCAGTCTAGTTATCTCATTACTTTTTTACGCGTTTATAAACTGAAAAAACGAGAAATAATAATCCCTGCGCTTGCTTTGGTAACGATTCAAGTATTTACCTTTTTAACCGTTCTTTTTGTCGTTATATCAAATGATTGGGCAGTAAAACCGATGCTGTATGTCCTCATTGTGTTCTTCATTACATTATTTATTCAAGTTATAGAACAAATCCGTTACTTAAAACGATTGGAGAAACCTTAAAAGTAAATAATGCAATTGGTCGAATTTATTAAAGGTTAACATGGCAGATTTATCATTTACGTCATGATAATTTTTATTTGGACCCATTGTATAAATAAAAATAGCAGGAATTCCCGCTTCTGAAAATGGATAATGGTCGGAATTAGCAGCTTGCCCCCTCGCTTTAATTACACTTACCGATTCCGTGAGCTCATTTAAATTAATAAGCCGTTCAAATAGATCTTTTTGAATGGCTCCATTAACAACAGTAATACCCTCTTCTCCACTACCCATAATGTCTAAGTTTAACACACAAGAAATTAGTTTTAAATCAAGTATTGGTTGATTGACAAAAAACTGCGAGCCCAAAAGCCCTATTTCTTCACCAGCAAAGGCAATGAATAAAACATTATGTTTTACAAGGGGCTGTTGTTGTATTTCTTCGGCTAAACTAAGCAACATGGCTACACCACTTGCATTGTCGTTTGCCCCAGGAAAGTAAGTGTTTTTTCCCATTCGGCCCAAGTGGTCATAATGGGCACTAACAATAATAAAACTGTCACTTGGCTGTATAGCTTTTACGACCCCTAGGATGTTCGAAACCTCATAATTCTCTTTTAACTCAGCGTTTAGTTTGATTTTGAATTTGTGTAGCTGTATTCGACCAGAGGTATCGAACACTTGAATGTATGGAAACATAAATTGCTCAGAGGATACGCTCCAAGTGAGTTTGCGGTGTGTATATTCAACAACTGGCACTTGAATTCGAGCTAGTTTTTCTAATTTTGCCCGAACCATTAGAAGGGTGTCTCTCGAGATTTGTTTAGGTTGAATAAATGCAATGCCTTGTTTCGGGGGAAACGATTTAAATGGTAAGCTTAGAATTTCTTCGGCACTGATTGCGGTCAAGGATAGTTTGCCATGGAATGGGGCACTACTGGGATGGATCAAATAGTCTATTCCAGGAATTTTTTTAGTACCATTTATTTTAATTTTACATGCTCCAGGGAATCGATTTACATTAATATAAAAGGGTTGGTTTTTCCATCCATTCATCGGTACTAAGCCAATACGCTCAAATTCATTTAGTAGATAAAACCCGGCTTTATTACATCCATTATTTACATACCCACGACCATCCATAAGGGGGGAACATAAAAGGTCTGTATGAGTTTTCGCATTAGAAGTTAAATTCCGTTGAGACCAACAAGTAAGCAATATTCCAAAAACGCAAGGAAGTAAGGTAAGTTTAAGCATATTTAGCTACAACTTTTTCAATGAATTTTTTTAATGTGTCTTGGTTTGCCGTAACCCATTCATTGGTAACAGATAAATAATTTAATGTAGGCATTAATTCTTGAATGCTTGAATTGGCATCAATTTGTTTTATAGCAGCCCCAAAGGAATCACTTGAGCCCTTGAAGAGATCGTTGATGAATGTTATTTTTTCTTTTAAAGAGTAGTTTCCATTGAGTTTATCGATCTTTTCATGTTTTCCATAAGACTGGGAGATTATTTCCATTAAATCCATTGTATCCGAGGATCCCATTGGGATTTCAGCCTGAAACCCTTGGCCTTCAGAGTCAGATTCCACCGTTACATTTTCGACTATTTCTGATAATGATTCTTGGTGTTCTATTGAGTCATCAATGTCTTTCATGGTTTCTTGTTCCTGTTCTTTGGATAATGGGAATTCCGTCGTCTCTTCTTTCGGCACGTTTTGAATATTATGATCTTGGTTTACAGCTTCATCACTAAACAAATCCGTAGTGGCGGATTCGTTATCTTTAGCAAGGTCAATTTCGGGAAAATCCTCTGTTACCGGTTTAAAGAGCCCAGCTTCGTAGGCCTTGTAGCGTATAATAAACAGATTTTCGAGCAATTCCTGGGCGGTGGCAATCGCCCGATCTATGGATTTTGCATCACCCGACCCAGAGGTGAATTCTTGGATTTCCTCAATTAATCTTTTGCCTATGGTTTCCATATTATTAACAATTTAAAAAAGTATGTGAACAAATTTACTTGCTTATCTTATTACTTATCTCCTCGAATTAAGTTTTAATTCAATTAAATTTGTTAAAAACAAAATGCCTATGTTTCTTGAACAATTTCCAACTGAACATAAAACCAATGGATGGGTCGAAGTGATTTGTGGTTCTATGTTTTCTGGTAAAACGGAGGAGTTAATTCGTCGTGTAAAAAGAACTCAATTTGCCAATCAGAAAATGATTTTATTTAAACCTGAAATTGATAAGCGTTATAGCGAGGAGGATGTTGTAAGCCACCAAGGAACAGCTGCGCCAGCAATAATGGTTTCTACTTCTGCTCAAATTTTAGATATTGTTACGGATGAGCGAATAGTAGCCATAGATGAAGCTCAATTTTTTGATGAGGGTATTGTTGAGGTGTGTTCGATTCTTGCTAATCGTGGAATCCGTGTTATCTGCGCAGGTTTGGATATGGATTATTTAGGAAATCCATTCGGCCCGATGCCCTCCTTGCTTGCAATCGCAGAATATGTCACAAAAGTTCATGCCATTTGTGTTTCTTGCGGAAACTTAGCGCAGTTTTCATATCGATTTTCTGAAGAATCGGGTCAAGTATTAGTAGGTGCGGTTGAGCGATACAAGCCGTTGTGCCGTTCCTGTTTTAATTTAGTAACACATTGAAATTAAACTATTGGTCTACAGATTTCATTCAATGGATACAACCTAAAAAAGTATTAGGGTCAACAACCCTCCCCATTGATTTTGTAAGCATCGATACGCGAAATTTAATTGGTGCTGAACATGGTTGTTTCATTGCCTTACCGGGTAGTTTTCGCTCAGGATTGCAATTTGTTGATGCAGCTTACGAAAAGAATATTAGGGTATTCATTATGACTGAGCCACCCACCATTCAGCATTCCGATGCGGTTTATTTGCTTGTAGAGGACCCAATATATGCCTTGCAAACCTTGGCGAGTGTCCATCGTTCTAAGATGGATTTCCCAATCCTTGCTATTGCTGGAAAAAACGGAAAAACAACGGTAAAAGAATGGCTTTATGAACTCATTAAATCTTATTATCGTGTGGTCCGGAGCCCAAAGAGCTATAATTCTCAAATCGGGGTTCCATTATCCTTACTGGAGCTTTCAAGGGAGGCTAATTTTGGAATTTTTGAAGTAGGATTTTCCTCTCCGCAAGAATTAAGGATCCTTTATAATTTAATCCACCCAACCCATTTTTTGGTAACTAGCTTCTTCCATGAAGAAGCAACGGATCGTGAGCTAATGGAATTATTGGAGCTTGTAGGAAGTGGATTTACTTGGGGTCCTTGTGAGGCATGTCCACCAGAAGTAGTGCTGTTGGATGAGGAATTTGCTCGCCCTGAATTAGAGTATTTTACTTTCAATGACGCCGTTTCTATTAAGGCAGCAGCAATTGCTGTAGGTATTTCAAAGCACTTAGGCATTCCTTCTGAACATATCTGTAATCAAGTGTCCGCTTTACAGCGTTTGGCATTGCGAATGGAATCGTTCAATGGTAAAAACAATACCCTTATATTGAACGATACGTATAATTTGGACATTGATGCGTTTAAGTATTCTTTAGCCTATTGGGCAACTTTAGATCCTTCTAGGCCCCATGGCATATACGTTGGCTTAGACACAAGCTCTTTAGAAAAGAAAAGTCAGTTAGAAGCTCTTATTAAACCTTATTGCCCAGATTTTTTGGCAATTTGCGATCCCTCCTCATTGCCCACTACTATTCCGGAAAATTCGATTATTCTGCTTAAAGGTACGCGTAAAGCGAAAATGGAAAAATTTGCAGCCCTCTTACGTGAAAAACAGCATCAAACTATTCTTGAAATCAATTTAACAGCATTGCGAAATAACTTGGTAACCTTTAAAAAGCTTATTAATCCCGAGGTGAAACTTTTAGCGATGGTTAAGGCACAATCCTATGGTTCTGGCTTAGAAAGGTTAGCTGAGTTTTTGGAAGCGCAAGGCATCGATTATTTAGGTGTAGCGTTCACTTCAGAGGGGGTTACATTGCGTAAAGCTGGAATTAAAACACCGATCTTAGTGTTGAATCCAGATCCAAACAGTTATACGGATTGTATTGCCTACGAATTAGAACCTACGATATTCACGTTTCGTCAAGCAGATTTATTTATTCGAGCCTTGATAGACCAGAATATTAGACAATACCCTATTCACATTGAAGTTGATACGGGTATGCGAAGGTTAGGATTTGACCCTTCAGAGATTAAAGACTTGGTAGAATTATGTCAAGCGCAGCCTGAAATTTACATTAAGGGTGTTTTTTCTCATTTTGTAGAATCAGATCAAAAAGAAAATCAGGACTTTAGCCTTAATCAAATCAATCGTTTTAAGGAGGTTGTTTCAGAAATTAAACAGCATGTTTCACATGAGCTTTTGTGCCACTTGGCGAATTCTGAAGGTATCGTGAATTATCCAGAATCACATTTCAACATGGTGCGTCTTGGTTTGGGGATGTTTGGTCTGACGAATTCCCGAATAAAAAATCAATTACAACCCGTAATGGCCTGGAAAAGTGTAGTCTCGCAGATCAAGCACGTTAATAAAGGAGAAAGTGTCAGTTATTCCCGAAGCTTTATTGCCGGTCAAGACATGAAAATAGCCATCATTCCTTTGGGCTATGGAGACGGTTTTTCACGAACCCTTAGTAATGGTAAAGGGGGATTGTATATTCAAGGAAAACGTTGCCCAGTTGTAGGATTAGTATGTATGGATATGATTATGGTCGATGTGTCACTAATAAAAGATTTGAAAGAAGGGGATGAGGTCGTGGTATTCGATAACGCGGTATCATTGGAAGCGTTAGCTAATCAAATGAATACAATTCCATATGAAGTTATGACGGGTATTTCTGAACGGGTCCATCGAGTTTATTTTACTGAATAGTATTACCTTTGAGTTGTATGATACGAATATAATCTAAGTGGTTTCAGGTATTCAAGTAAAATTATTCGAGCTGATTAAACAATCATTACGAGAAGACGAATCTATAGGATTAGTTGTTTCGGAGGTACTTTCATTGAGTACTGATGCCGTTTATAGAAGAATTCGTCAAGAAACAATCATGACTATTGAAGAGGCGCGCAAACTATGTGTTCATTTTAATATTTCGTTTGATGCACTAATGGACATGAAGGCTGGAAATGCGATATTTTCATACCAGAATCTTAAAGAAGGACAATTTACAATAGAAAAATATTTAGAAGGGATTTTGAATGGCTTAAGTCGCCTAAAATCGGCAAAGGATGCAACCATTTATCTAAGTGTTAACAACGTGCACTTTTTCCAAGCATTAAATTTTCCTCAAATAATCCGTTTTCGTTTGTTTTTTTGGGCAAAAACGCACCTCATGTTACCTGAATTTAAATCAAAGCGGTTTGCACATGAAAAAATAAGTAGTGAAGCATTTTATATGGGAAGAGAAATATTGTCGGCTTACAATCGGATTCCAACGAAGGAAATTGTGGATGAAGAAATGATGCACGGGTTTTTGAAACAAGTTTTATATTATTTGGAGTCAAATTTGTTTGAAGATCCTAATTATGCTATTTTTCTTGCCGACCGTGTAGTGATGTTATATGAACATTATATGGTTCAAGCAGAAACAGGAAAAAAATTTATTTATGGGAACGAAAAACCAAGTTCTGGTAACGAATTAAATGTTTTTTTAACCGGAACAGTCAATACAGACTCCACCATCTTATATGAAACATCAAAAACAAGTGGGGTTTATCTAACCCATAATATCATGAACTATTTACACACTATGGATGAGGAATATGTTGCCGATTCAAAATGTATTTTGCAACGGCAAATTGAAAACTCGAGTCCTTTAAGCCAGGTTAACGCAAAGCAACGAAGTCAATACTTTTATTCGATGCATCAATTAGTAGGTAAATATAAGCAGCGCTTTGAGAATATCATTAATAATGAATAACCATGAGGATTGGCGCTGATTTTGAAAAAATACCTTGGGATTTTTGTGGTTATCATTTACTTGAACCGAATGCATTGCTCGGTGATTCTTTGCTTTTCGCTTATTCTTTGTTCGTATTTTATCGATTAAAACCCTTTAATTCCAACTCATTTATTCGGCATTGGAGAAAGTTTTTCTTGTTTTTCGCATTTTCCTTTATTTTGGGAGGATTAAGCCACGCGTTTTTTAACTATTGGCATGTCTTCGGGCGAATTCCCGCATGGATTATTGGAATTATAGCGCCTTTTTGGGCAGAATGGGCGATGATTTCTCTATTTCCTAATCAACGACTTTTAAAAGTGTTTAAATGGATAGCATTAACTAAAACTACTGTATTTTTTTTGGGGTTGATGATATATGTTGCATCAAATTTTTATAATCTTTCCGTACCTAAAGGCATGCGGTTTCCTACATTAAATGCCGTTTTTGGTCTAGGAGTGGCGTTATTTGGTTTGGCAATTTATTATCAGCGAGCATATACTTCATGGTTTAAATATTTTTGGATTGGTGCGTTGTTCTATGTGTTTGGAGGGCTTGCACAAGCCTTGAAAATTAATATTTCGCCCTGGTTTGATCGTAACGATTTGACCCATGTTTTTTTATATATTGGTCTTTTTATCAATTACTTAGGAATTAGAAAAACGTTAAGTGCCACTAACAAAGCTTTAGGAATATCCTAGTAGTTTTGAGTTTTTGCCCCCCTTCTTAAACCCTTAGCTTAAGAATCTTTTGTAACTTAGTTCAAAAGTATATAACTATGAATAAGCAAATAGAAGCCGCTTTAAATGATCAAATTAGCAAGGAGGCATCGTCGTCTCAATATTATTTATCTATGGCATCGTGGGCCGAAGTCAACGGACTTTCTGGAACTGCCTTTTTCATGTATTCTCATGCAGATGAAGAACGGTTTCATATGTTAAAATTGGTCAAGTTTGTAAATGAGCGCGGTGGACGTGCAGTAATTCCTAAGATTGCCCAACCGCCCTCTGATTTCGACTCCGTTCATCGAATGTTTGAATTATTATTGGCACACGAGCTTACTGTAACAGCAGCCATCAATGAAGTGGTAGATATCTGTCTTAAGGAAAAAGACTATACAACACATAATTTTATGCAATGGTATGTTTCTGAACAAATGGAAGAAGAAGCTCTTGCCCGTTCGATTTTGGATAAACTAAGGTTAATTGGAAATGAAAAAGGTGGCATGTATCTGTTTGATAGGGAAATTCTAGAAATTGCGAATTCAACGGAAAATGCTCCAAAAATTAAGGGGTAGGAACGCATGTTTGGCAGTTCTTGCCTTCGTACTCCAAATAAATTTCTGTTTTTCTCAGACGAAGTTAAATTTTGAGCATTACAAAATTGCGGATGGACTTTCTCAGTCAACGGTTACTTGCATCGTTGAAGATGCAAATCAGCAATTGTGGTTTGGTACTCAAGAAGGAATAAATCGATTTGATGGGATTTCATTTGAGAGCTTTACTCGTCAGAATGCCTCAGCACTAAATAACACATACATTTATTGTAGCACTAAGGACTTTCGAAATGACCTGTGGTTTGGTACTCGTAACGGCATAGTTAAGTTTTCTTTTCGACATGGAAAATTTACTTCGTTTCTTTTCGATGCGCATCATCCGAAAGCGGTTCAACAAATACAAAATCTTTCCCAAAATAAACTTTTATTACTCACCAATAAAAAGGAGCTTTTCGTTTATAATAAGTTATCGCATGCGCTCGTTCGAATTCATATAAGCACCCCAATTCAATCAATAGTTCGTGTGAACGAAGTAATTTATGCGTTGGGAACCAATAATGTCATTTACAAGATTACTAAAGAGGAAAAGGTCATCCGGTGGTTTTCAGAAAAGTCCACAATATATTCTATTCATGTTTCTAATAAAAAGTTATTTGTAATTACGGCAAATGAGGTGTTTACTTTGAACCCATTGTCCTCTTCCCCTAAACGGGTTCCTTTAAATTGGAAATGGCCCGATATTAGCCCTTCCCAGATCACTTCCCTAGGTTATATGTCGGGAATTTATTATATAACTACCGCACAGCAAGGCTTAGTTACCATAAATCAACAAGGAGAAGTTACAAGACATCTGGCAGATTTGTTTCAATTAAATAAACTCAACTCCAATAATTTAAACACACTTTTTTTATCGAAGGAACATGTACTTTGGTTAGGCTCTGATAGAGGGATTTCATGTGCTCTGCTCTCAAAACCAGGATATACAATCGTTGGAGCATCAAAAGAATTTAAT
>Ga0222714_10001539_pt1 | contig 25916 bp, 22 predicted proteins | sample C33_3DmetaG_FD_165048 | JGI IMG/M metagenome (GOLD analysis project Ga0222714, IMG submission 165048) | Estuarine water microbial communities from San Francisco Bay, California, United States - C33_3D | ecosystem: Environmental > Aquatic > Marine > Unclassified | place: USA: California...
TTGCCCGGGACCTGCGCGGTGAGCGGCGGGCGGAGTGGGAAAAGACCGCGTTTTCCACCTCTTCCCACATCAATGCACCATCGGATCCGCGGGCGTACCGGTTAGGGTCTGGAGGAGGTCGGAAACGCGAGTCCGAAACTCACGATCGTCTTCCATGCGCTGCTCGACCTTCCGGATGGAGTAGAGCACGGTGGAGTGATCGCGACCGCCGAAGCGATTCCCGATTTCGGCCAGGGGAAGCTCGAGGACGTGGCGCATGACGTACATGGCGACGTGTCGGGCCTCCGTCACGCTGCGTGTGCGCGTCTTGGCGGAGAGAGCATCGGCTCGGACTCGCCAGGCCTGGGCGGTCTCCTCCTTGATCCGCTCGGGACTGGTCTGCGGCTGGCGAGGCTCGCGCTCACGCCGGCGCAGGTCGAGAACACGGCGGGCGAAGTCCGGCGTGATCTCTTTGTTCCAGACGGAGGATACGGCAAGGAGCTTGATGACTGCACCCTCCAGCTCGCGGACCGAGGTCGTGCAGGAATGCGCGATGCACTCGATGACGTCCGGATCGAGGACGAGGCCCTCGTCCTCGGCCTTTCTGCGAAGGATCGCGATGCGGGTCTCGAGGTCCGGTGGGCGGAGGTCGACGGCCAGGCCCCATTCGAAGCGTGACACGAGTCGTTCCTCGACGCCCTCCATCTCCTGGGGAGGACGATCCCCGGTCAATACGATCTGCCGATGGGAATCGTACAGGGCATTGAACGTGTGGAAGAACTCGTCCTGGGTGCTTTCCTTCCCCTTGAGGAACTGGACGTCGTCCACGAGAAGGACATCCATTTCCCGGTAGCGAGCGCGGAACTGGGCAGTCGCTCCCCGCTGGATCGCCGTGATCATCTCGTTCATGAACTGCTCGGCCGAGACGTATGCGACGCGGGCGTCCGGGTTGTTCCGGAGGACCTGGTGCCCGATGGCGTGCATGAGGTGAGTCTTTCCGAGCCCCACGCCGCCATAGAAGACGAGGGGATTGTAGAGACGCCCGGGCCGGTCGGCCGCTGCGCCGGCCGCTGCGGTGGCGAGCTGGTTGTTGGTCCCGACGACGAAGCGCTCGAAGGTATAGCGTTGGTTGAGCGACGGGCGCGGCGACCGGGCGTCTTCCAAGGGCATCGACGGCCCGGGGTGTGCCCACGAACGGGGAGCGTCGCGCGAGCCGTCGGGGGCGGTGGACGCGTGGGCCGGCGGGTCGAGTCGCACCGAAGGGGGCGCGAACGCGTCCGGTGACGTCGAGGCCCGAACCGTGACCTTGAGGCGGCGGCGCAGGATGTCCGTTCCGCGAGCCTCGAGCAGTTCTCCGTACTTGTCCTCGAGCCACTCGGCCTTGAACCGGTTGCCGGCCTCGAGCACGAGCTCGTCGTCGGTCAGTGCGAGGGCTGCTACGCCGCCGATCCACGACGCGTAGGCGTGGTCGGGAATCGACTCGCGCACCGCGTTCCGAATGTGCTCCCAGAGTTCAGCCGCGGTCATTTCCACCGGTCGGCCTCCGGCCCCTCGGGTCCTTCGATCGCGCGGAAAGGATCGCGGTTCGGGGTCTGTAGCGGGGGCATCCGAGGGGCTGTCCGGGGTCTCTGGCTCAGTGCGTGCGTGCGCTCCGTTGCATGAGCGGGGGGTCGATTCTACCCATGGCTCGCGAAAAAGTCAAAAATGGCGGAACGGCCTTGTTTCATGCGGCTTTTCGGGGTGCGGGCAGGGTGGCGTTGACCCCTGCGGCGACCCTTGGCTATCTTTCCAAGCTCTTCTCTATACGTCGCGTACCATGAATCGGGCTGGCAGGAATGAAGCCGACATACAAGCCCCGCAACCGCAAGCGGGTGAACAAGCACGGATTCCGCGCTCGCATGAAGACCGTCGGGGGGCGCAAGACGCTCAATCGCCGTCGCAAGCGTGGGCGCGCTCAGATCGTCGTCGAGATCGGCGGGAAATAGTCGGCGCGACCTCCGGGCGGGCCGAAGCGTTCCCGCGTGAGGCACGCATTCGACTCGGCTCGGAAATCCGTGCACTGTTGGAGCGGGGGAAGCGAAAGAGGACGCGAAGTCTCGACGTCTTCTTCGGAGCTTCCCCCGTTTCGCATTCTCGGGTTGGACTCGTGGTGCCGAAACATGGACAGCGGGTCGTGGATCGAAATCTGCTCAAGCGCCGACTTCGGGAGATTCTCAGGCGGGAGGTCCTTCGTCTGCTTCCGGAGGGTGAGCGTTCCGTGGATCTTTTGATCCGAGCACGACGGTCCGCCTACGAAGTGGGTTTCGCGGGGCTCCGGGACGAGCTGGTCGGGACGGTGGAGGACGAGTGCTCGCCAGGCCTCTGATCGCGCTCGTCCGGCTCTACCAGGTGGCGATCTCGCCCTGGCTGCCTCCGTCGTGTCGGTACGAGCCGAGCTGCTCGACCTATGCGATCGAGGCGGTGGGCCGGCATGGGGCGGGACGGGGTTCGTGGTTGGCGCTCCGTCGCCTGGGGCGATGCCACCCGTGGGGCGGGAGGGGTTTCGATCCGGTACCGCCAGCAGCGCACACTGATGACGAGGTCGGCCGGGATTCTATGGAATCCATGGCCGGCCCAGACCACATGATGGCCGGATGAAGACAGAAGCCCGTTTCCTGCTCGCCGTCTTTATGATGCTGCTCGTTCTGGTGGGGACGAACCGCCTCTTCCCACCGATCGTGCCCGAGGGCGCCGGCCTTATGGGGGACAGCGCGACAGCCGCGTTGGAAGGGGAGGATGCCGAGGGTGTCGCGGCGATTGGGGACGCCCTGGCGATTCCGTCTTCGCTCGGCGTGGGTGACACGGGTGTGGAAGTCGCTCAGGAGCTCGAGGTTTCGGTAGTCGGGCCGCTCTATCGGTTCGAGTTCACTTCGGTGGGAGCCCGGATGGTGTCGGCCGAGTTGCCGGGTTTCGAGAATCTGAACCGGGGCGGCGTCGTTCAATTGATACCCGACGGCGCGGGCCCCTATCTCGGGCATCGCCTCGTGGTCGGCAGGGACACGCTCGACCTCGGCTCAATTCCTTTCAAGGTGGAACCGGAGGCCGGCCTCAGGCTCACCGACGAGGGAGGGCCGCAGTCGCTCCTGTTCACCTACGCGGGCCCGACCGGAGGCCTCACCTTCGAGGTGGAGTACACGTTCCATCCCGATCGGTACATCGTCGGCGTGAGCGGTCGGGTGCAGGGCACGGACCGCGCGCTTCTTCTGACGGACCTGGGCGAGGGCATCGCGTACGTGGAAGCCGACTCCGCACTCGAGGCGCGGTCGATGGCCTACGTCCACAACCACAGAACGGAGGGAATCGTATCCCGGCCGCTGGCCAAGGCCGAACCGGCAGTCGTGAACGGTCCGCTGGTATGGGCGGCCTTCCGCAGCAAGTTCTTCGTCGTCGCGATGCTGGCCGGGGAGCGTGAAGATGTCATCGCGGACTCGGATCTCCTCGGTGGGCTCCTCGTGTCGGAAGGTGAACTGGCCGATCGGGTCCGCGTCGAGGCGGCACAGACGGTCGTGGCTGGAAGTCCCTATGGCTACCGGCTCTTCATCGGGCCTCAGGACTACGACCGGCTGACCTCGCTGGGTGAGGGAATGGAGGAGGTGAACCCCTACGGATGGAGGGTCTTCCGACCGATCATCCGACCCATCGTCGGCGTCATCATGTGGGTGCTGGTCTTCCTGCACACGAATCTCAGCCTCGGTTACGGCTGGGTGCTGATCGTTTTCGGTGTGATGATGCGCGTGGTGCTCTTCCCGCTCAACCACAAGGCGATGAAGGCGCAGCTGCGCAACATGGCGGTGCAGCCGCTGGTCAAGGAGATCCAGGACCGGCATAAGGACAACCCGGAGAAGCTCCAGAAGGAGATGATGAAGCTCTACAAGGAGCACGGCTTCAACCCCCTCGCGGGCTGCCTGCCGATGCTTCTGCCGTGGCCGGTTCTCATCGCGCTCTTCTTCGTTTTCCAGAACACGATCGAGCTGCGTGGCGTGTCCTTCCTGTGGCTGCCCGACCTGTCGGCCAAGGACCCCCTCTACATCCTGCCGATCATCCTGGCGGCATCGATGTTCCTGATGCAGTGGGTGAGCCTGCGCTCGCTCGATCAGGAGAATCCGCAGATGAAGATGATGATGTACATCATGCCGCCCATGATGCTGTTCATCTTCCTGAACCTCGCGAGCGGTCTGAACCTCTACTACGCGACGGCGAACATCGCGACGCTTCCTCAGCAGATCTGGATCGCGCGCGAGCGAGCTCGAATGAAGCAGGGCCCGCCGCTGTCGCTGTCGAGGGACTGAACTTCGGGTTCGGGGACGCGGATCCCCGAAAGGGCTGAGTCGAAAGCGCATGATGACGGACGTCGATACGATCGCCGCGCTGTCGACGGTGCCCGGGCTCAGCGCGGTTGCCGTCATCAGGATATCCGGACCCGGCGCGGCGTCGGTGCTCTCCTCGCTCCTCCCCCTGGGCTGCGCGTTGCCCGAGGAGAGACGCGCGACGCTGGTGGAGCTGCGAGACCCGGATGACGGGTCCACGCTGGACAGGGCGCTGGTGACGCGATTCGCGGCACCAGCGAGCTACACCGGGGAGGACATGGTGGAGCTTTCCTGTCACGGTGGATGGATCGTGCCGGGTCTCGTGCTCGATGCGTGCCGCAGGGCGGGGGCACGGGAAGCCGAAGCGGGCGAGTTCACCCGTCGGGCGTATCTCAGGGGCAAGCTCGACCTGGCACAGGCCGAGGCGATCGCAGACGTGATCGAAGCGCGGAGCAGAGCCCTGCATCGGGCGGCGGTTCATCAGATGGATCGAGGGCTCTCGGACCGTATCGCAGACCTGCGTGCGCGCGTGGTGCGAGTGGAGGCGCTGCTCGCGCATCATGTCGACTTCCCCGAGGAGGACGACGCACCGGTTCCGCTGGACACGGTGGCAGCCGAAGCGCGGGGCTTGTGGCGGGAAACCGACGCAATGCTCGCGACCGCGCCGGAGGGAGAGCTCTTGCGGGAAGGGGCGGTTGCGGTGCTGGCGGGGCGTCCGAATGCGGGAAAGTCTTCTCTTTACAACGCGCTCCTGGGAGAAGAGCGAGCGATCGTGACGGAGGAGCCCGGGACGACGCGGGACGCGCTGATCGCGTCGGTGGAGCTGGGCGGCTTCCCCTTCCGACTGGTCGACACGGCGGGTCTGCGGGGTGACCCGGGCAGGGTGGAGGCGCTGGGGATCGAGGTGGCCCGACGCTGGCTCGAAGCGGCGGACGTGGTTCTCTTCTGCGTTCCGGCGCAGGAGGGGCTCACGGAAGAGGACGAGGCCTTCCTCTCGGAGGTGCGCGGTGCTCCGGTGGTCTTGATCGAGACCAAGGCCGACCTGGCGTCCGACGGCTCGCCCGCGGGACGGGGCGCGCATGCCGCAGTGGCGGACAAGCTGCGCGTGTCGGTGCGCACGGGGGAAGGACTCGGCGTACTTCGAGAGCGGGTGCGGTCGCTCGTGTACGGACGGGTACTCGGGGCCGGGGTGGACGTGCCGGTCCTGACGCGACGGAGGCACGCGGATGCACTGCGTGTTGCGAGGACGGAACTGGGCGTATTCTGTGAGGCGCTCATGAGTGGTGTGCCTGCGGAGATGGCGGCAACCCACCTGCGGCTGGCCGAGTCGGCTCTGGAGGAGGTGGTGGGCGTTGTGGTAGCGGACGACGTGCTCGACGTCGTGTTCCGAGAGTTCTGTGTGGGGAAGTGAACGGTGAGTGCCGCTGAAAGAGCGCATACGATGCGGGAGGTCCGGGGCTATCGCGTCACTGGGATGGTCCAGGGTGTTGGGTTTCGGTGGTGGACGACGAGAGAGGCGGCTCGGCTCGGCGTGTTCGGGAGCGTCCGCAACCACGAGGATGGATCGGTGGTGGTGGTGGCCGCGGCCTCCGGCGAGGTGCTGGACGAATTCGAGGAGACGCTCGGGCGCGGGCCAGCGCTGGCGATGGTCGCACGTGTCGATCGGTTCACTCCGGCCTTCCCTCCGGAGGGCGGGGCGTTCGTGGTCGAGCGGTAGGTAAGCGGCGGCAGGCAGGATACCGGAGTCAGGAGACAGAGGCAGGATTCATGCGTTCCCGATACGACGTGATCGTGGTGGGGGGTGGGCATGCGGGGGCGGAAGCTGCCGCGGCGTCGGCCCGCGCGGGGGTGCGCACCCTCCTGCTCACGCCGGATCTCGGCCGTGTGGGTCAGATGAGCTGCAATCCCGCCGTCGGTGGGGTGGCGAAGGGGGTCGTCGCGCGCGGGGTGGACGCGCTGGGTGGGGTGATGGGGCGGGCGACGGACGCCTCGCGGATCCAGTTCCGGATGCTCAACCGGTCGAAGGGGCCGGCGGTGTGGGGTCCCAGGGCCCAGTGTGATCGTGCGATGTATCCGGTGGCGGTGCGGGCGATTCTCGACGAGCTACCGATGCTCGACCTCTTTCAGGAGATGGTCGACGACGTGCTGATCGACGGGGGGCGCGTGGCCGGGGTCCGGACTCGCGGCGGGATGAACCTCGAGGCCGGCGCGGTGGTGGTCACGACGGGCACCTTCCTTCGAGGGCGCATCCACATTGGGGGCGAGGCGGGTCTTTCCGCCGGCCGCGCGGGCGAGGCACCGTCCGTGGCGCTCGCGGAGGGGCTGGAGCGTGCGGGGCTCAAGGTGGCGCGCTTCAAGACGGGGACGCCGCCGAGGATCGACGGCAGGACGGTCGACTTCTCGCGTACCGAGCGGCAGGATGGCGACGAGATGGAGTATCGCTTCGCCGCCTATTGCGACGAGGTCATTCCGGCCCAGCGTCCCTGCTGGATCACCTGGGCGGGCGACGGGCTCAAGCAGGTCGTCCGTGCGAACCTTCGGCGGAGCGCGCTCTACGGCGGGGAGATCGCGGGTCGCGGCCCACGGTACTGCCCATCCATCGAGGACAAGATCGTGAGGTTCCCGGACGCGCCGCGGCACCAGGTGTTCCTCGAACCGGAAGGACTGCGTACCACCGAGCTCTACGTGAACGGGCTCTCGACGTCGCTGCCCGCAGATACGCAGCTCGAGTTCCTCCGGACGGTGCCGGGACTCGAGGACGTGATGATGACGAAGGTCGGGTATGCGATCGAATACGACTATTTCCCCCCGCATCAGCTGCGGCATACGCTGGAGGTACGCGGCGTGCCCGGTCTCTTCTTCGCGGGGCAGATCAACGGCACGACGGGATACGAGGAGGCGGCGGGACAGGGCATCGTCGCAGGGATCAACGCCGCCCTGAAGGTGCGCGGAGAGGATCCGTTCGTGCTCGAGCGGGACCAGGCGTACATCGGGGTGCTCATCGACGACCTCGTGACGCGAGGGGTCGACGAGCCCTACCGGCTCTTCACGTCCCGTGCGGAGTTCCGGCTTCTGCTGCGGCAGGACAATGCGCATCGCCGTCTCGGACCACTCGCGAGGGACCGGGGCCTGCTCACGGACGAGCAGGGGGTGCGTCTGGCGGATCGACTGGAGGCGGAGGACCGGGTGCTGGTGTGGTTCGAGGAAACGGTGGTCACGCCGGAGGTGGCCGCGCCGGTGCTCGCGGACGCCGGTTCCAGCGAACTCTCGGAGCCGACCCGGGCCATCGAGCTGCTGAGGCGGCCACGCGTGGGTGCGGCCGACGTCCTCAGGGCGGCGCGGCCGGAAGGAGGGGACGTGCCGAGAGCGGATGTTCTCGCCACCGTGGAAGTCGAGCTGAAGTACTCGGGGTACGTGGCCCGGGAACGAGCCCGCGCGGACCGTCTTCGATCGCAGGCCGATTTCGCGCTCTCCAGAGATCTTCCGTACGAGGGGTTTCGCACCCTCTCGTTCGAGGCGCGGGAGAAGCTCGCGCAGGTGAGACCGGGCACGCTCGCCCAGGCGGGCAGGATTCCCGGTGTGTCGCCTGCGGACCTTCAGAACCTCGTGCTCGAAGTGCGACGGCTCGCCGGGGCGACCTCATTCGTGCCGTCTGGCGCGGACGGTTAGGGGTGTTTCACGTGAAACCTTGAGGCTGGTGCCACTCTTCGTGTCTCCGGGGACGTCCCGTGCGGCCCCGGACGGCGCGTTTCACGTGAAACATGACCGAGGAATCAGCGCCGCTCCAGCTCGATATAGGCCTGACCCGGGTCGAGCTCTCCGGGCCGGAAGGGAAAGCACGTCGGTCCCGGACCCAGGATGAGGTAGTCGGAGCGCGTGAACTGGTAGCGCTGCGGAGCGACGGGGCAGGGGGGCGTCTGGTTCGGCCGGAGCGTGACGAATCCGCCGGAGACCGTGAGCTGCCCGATCTCGACGATCGGGGTAAGGCCGGCGAACACCAGGGTGGCGGTGTACGTGCCGCTTGGCTGAACGTTGATCACGAACGACCCGTTCTGCACGAGATCGGCGACGATCGTCGTGTCCGCGTCGGCGGTGACCGTAAAGACGCGGGCGTCCCATGTGCCGACGAAGGGCTCGAGATCGGGGTTTCCGACGGAGCCGGTCACGGTCCTCTCGCCACACCCCGCGGCCGTGAGGGCCACGAGGGCGGCGATCGCGAGGGAGACGTACCGGCTTCGGCGCATTCGTTCGAGCTCCTGGCTTCGTTCAGCGCCGGCCGGCGCCCGGGTGGGCGGTCTTCGCGGCACCGGCGACGTGGCAGTGTCAAGCTCTGCGCGGCTTTCGGGCAGGTCAAGCTCTTTCCGTTTCCCGTCACCCCCGACTTGTCTATATTGCCCGCCCGTTCGAGTCACCATGAAGGATGTGCATGGCCCACGTCATCGCGATCGCGAATCAGAAGGGCGGCGTCGGCAAGACCACGACCGCCATCAACCTCGGCGCGGCGCTCGCGGTCGCGGAGCGAAGGACCCTCGTCGTGGACATCGACCCGCAGGGAAACGCCACGAGCGGCCTAGGGGTCGAAGACCGCGCGTCGCGGCCTACTATATATAGTGTACTGATCGGCCAGATCCCCTTGCCTGAGGCGATCGTAGAGCGCGTCCACCTCCCGCTTCTGGATGTCGTGCCGTCCACACGGGACCTCGTGGGCGCCGAAATCGAGCTCGTTTCTGCGCTCAGCCGCGAAACGATCCTCCGCCAGGCCCTCGAGAGCGTGCGGGATCGATACGACTACATCCTGGTGGACTGCCCTCCTTCGCTGGGCCTCCTCACCATCAACACGCTGACAGCTGCCAACTCCGTCCTGATTCCGATCCAGTGCGAATTCTACGCGCTGGAGGGGTTGAGCCAGCTGCTCAATACGGTTCGCCTGGTGCAGCGCGGTCTCAACCCGGGACTCCACGTCGAGGGGGTACTCCTAACCATGTACGACAAGCGGCTCAATCTTTCCCGTCAGGTCAGCGAGGAGGCACGGGAGTATTTCGGTCCCAAGGTCTACCGCGCGGCGATCCCGAGAAACGTTCGTCTGGCAGAAGCCCCGAGCTTCGGGCAGCCGATCATTCTGTACGATCTGCTCTCGACCGGGGCGCAGGCCTACCTCTCCCTGGCGCACGAGGTCATCGACCGGCGCGCCCGGTCCCAGGCGGCCGTAACCACAGGGGTGTCGTCATGAGCCGCGATCGACTCGGCAAGGGCCTCGGGGCACTGCTGGGAGAGTATCTCGAGCCCGAGGTCCGGAGCGGGGAGGTACGGAGCCTGCGAGTCACGGCGATCGTTCCGAATCCCATGCAGCCCCGCCGTGTGTTCACGGATGCGGAGCTGTCCGATCTAGTGGACTCGATCCGTGAGAATGGGCTTCTCCAGCCGCTCGTGGTCCGCCCCGCTCCCGGCGCTCCCGATCGTTACCAGCTGGTCGCCGGTGAGCGACGGTTCCGGGCGCTGAACAAGCTCGGCTGGGACGAAGCGCCCGTCGTCGTTCGCGAAGCGGACGACGAGACGCTCCTCGTTCTGGCGCTCGTGGAAAACCTGCAGCGAGAGGCGCTCAATCCACTCGAGGAGGCCGAGGGCTACCAGGCGCTCGCCGACCGGTTCGAGATGAAGCAGGCCGACATCGCGAAGTCCGTGGGCAAGGATCGCTCGACGGTCGCCAACATGCTGCGGCTGTTGAAGTTGCCAACGTCCGTTCGGAAGCTCGTCGAGGACCGCTCCCTGACCCAGGGTCACGCTCGAGCCCTGCTTGCCGTGGAAGATCCCGTTCGAGCGGGCGAACTCGCGCGAAAGGCGGCCAGTGAAGGCTGGTCGGTCCGGGAAGTCGAGCGTCGCGCGGCGGGCGCCTCGACGACATCCAGGAAGAAGGTGTCCGGCGCCAAGGATCCCGTCGTTGCCGCGCTCGAGCTCGCGCTGCAGGATCACCTCCAGACCCGCGTCTCCGTGCACGCGGGTCGAGGCGGAAAGGGTCGAATCGAGGTGGCGTATCACGACGACACCGATTTCGAGCGTGTCTTCGAGCTGATGACCGGGCGTTCTGTGGCCGAGGTCGTCGAGTGAAGGCGTCGCGCGACGGTCGGAGCCTCACGATCATGCTCGTGCCCGATGGGGGACGGGACACTCGGACCTTCGTGGTCTCGTATCGGGCCCTGCGCGCATATGCTGCGGGCGTGGCGGTGCTGGCCGTGGCGCTCACCATCATGGCCGGCTCCTGGTGGTACCTCGCGGCCCGGGCCGCGAGGACGGGCGCCCTGGAGCGCGAGGTCGCGGTCATGACCCTCGACCGCGCCCGCGTCGGCGCGCTCGTACAGCGCCTCGAGACGATCGAGGGGCAGTACGGCCAGTTGCGCTCGATGTTCGGCAGCGCTCAGACCGAGGAGCTCTCCGGCGTGTGGCTTCCGCCCGTCTCCCCTCCCCGCCGTCGGGGCGGTAGTCGTCCCGCCCTCGGCCCAAGCCGCCCTACGCTGTGGCCCCTGACCGAGCGCGGCTTCGTCACGCAGGGGCTCCACAGCGCTGGAGAGGCCGAGGACCATCCCGGCCTCGACGTCGCGGTTGCCACCGGATCGTACATCAGGGCAGCAGGCGGCGGTTCGGTCGTGGACGTTGGAGATGACGCGGTCTACGGACGTTTCGTGGTGATCGACCACGGGGACGGATATGCGACCCTGTATGGTCATGCATCCGACACTTTCGTCACCCTGGGTCAGCGGGTTCGCGAACGGCAGGTCATCGCGCTCAGCGGCTCCACGGGTCGATCCACCGGCCCGCACCTCCATTTCGAGGTCCTCATGGACGGCACCCCGGTGGATCCGATGGACCTGGTGCAGCAGCCGGGCTGAGCCCATCTGCGTTGCGGGGATGGTCGGCTGTTGCGACTCCGCGATACATTCGATCCCTGAATGACCGACACGAAGCGAGGGCATATGGCACGCGACCGAGACAACGGAGCCCAGGCACCCGAGTCCGTGATCTCCATCATCGGCCCCGGAATGACCATCGTCGGGAACTGCGAAACCGGCGGGACGATCCGCGTCGAGGGTTCGGTCGAGGGCTCGATCAAGGCGGGCAAAGCCGTCGTGATCGGAAAGCAGGGCGTCGTCACCGGTGACATCATCACCCAGGATGCCGTGATTTCCGGCCGAGTCGAGGGCACCGTCGTCGCCGCATCCCGCCTCGAACTGCAGGCCACGTCTCATATCGAAGGCGACGTCCACACCCGGCGGATGCAGCTCGAGGAGGGAGCCGTCCTCAACGGCAATGTGCACATGGGCCAGGATCCCTCCCTGGCTTCAGGCAACCCCTCGGCGACGGCGGTCCGCCCCGAGCCGCATCCCGCCGGCACGGCGTTGGGATCCTGACCTCCAAGCCTTTTCCCCAGGGCCGGCGATGCCACCGTGCGTCCCTCGGCGGCCGTAGGGTCGGACTCGCCAAACCCTTGCTGTATATGGGCTTATGGACCCTGCGCTGCGCTTCCGGGATGTGGCTGCAGGGCCTTCAGAGCCCGACTCGGTCCAGGGACTCCACACGTTTTCCACACGCCGCGTCATGAAACTGGAATCTCTGCTCCAATATCTGGAGCATTACCTGTCCCTCTCGGGATACCCCGACTACCCGACCGCACTGAACGGGCTCCAGGTCGAGGGGCGCCCCGAGGTGACGAGCATCGTCACCGCCGTCGACGCTTCCCAGGCGACGATCGATGAGGCCGTGCGTCGCCAGGCTGATCTGCTCCTGGTTCACCACGGACTCTTCTGGGACGGCCTGAGGCCGTTGACAGGCCGATCGTACCGGCGTCTGAAGGAACTGATCCTCAACGGCGTCGGGCTCTACGCGTGTCACCTTCCCCTCGATGCTCACCCGGAGGTGGGCAACTGCGCCCTCCTGGCGCGAGCGATCGGGCTCGAGCCCACCTCGCGGATCGGGAGTTACAAAGGGGTCGACCTCGGCTGGAGCGGCACCCTTCGAGATGCCGTGACTCCGATGGCCCTCGTCGAGCGGGTCACCGCGGCCGTAGGGGGTCCCGTACGCCTCCTCGAGGGCGGACCGGACATCGTGCGCTCCGTGGGTGTTGTGACCGGCGGGGGCGGATCCTTCATCGCTGAAGCCGCCGCCGCGGGGCTCGATGCCTTCGTCACCGGCGAGGGTGCCCATCACAACTATTTCGACGCCGCCGAATACGGCATACACGTTCTCTTTGCAGGCCACTACGCCACCGAGACATTCGGCGTCCGGGCCCTCGGAGATCATCTGGCCGAGCGATTCGGGCTCGACGTCGCCTTTCTCGATCGACCCACGGGCCTTTGAGCCAGGCTGGGCGAAGGCAGAAGCGCCCCGTCGACCGAGTCGCCGGCCCCGGAACGCAGAGCCGGTACCTTTGCGTCTGGCCCCCCGGTGCATCCGGGTCCGCACGCCGACCTTTTGCGCAGGGCCCGCCGTCGGCGCGACCTTATCTCCCCCTCTATATCTGTTACGATCACCAGGAGTAGCCTGATGAAGCGTCGTGCCATCGTGGCACTGTTCGTGGCCTCGGCCTGCGCCGCACCGATCCGGGCGCAGTCGGTGCCCACGCCGACCGAACACTTCGGCTTCCCGATCGGGTCCGATCGGAAGCTGGCAGACTGGGACGAGCTGACTTCCTACTTCGAGCGTCTCGCCGAGACCAGCGACCGGGTCCACGTAGACACGCTCGGCCCCACGACTGCGGGTCGGCCCTTCGTCATGCTCACCATCACCAGCCCGGCAAATCACGCCCGACTGGACGCGCTCCGGGAGATCCAGCGAAAGCTTGCGGACCCTCGGCTGATCGCGGACGCGGGCGAGCTCGAAGAGCTGTTCGACGAGGGGCGCGCCGTGGTGCTCATCACGCAGGGGATCCACGCCACCGAAGTCGGGGCGAGCCAGATGTCGGCGAACCTCGCGTGGGAACTCGCCACGTCGGAGAGCGAGGGCGTCCAGGAGATCCTCGACAATGTCGTCGTCCTCCAGATTCCGTCTCTCAACCCCGACGGGCTCCAGTGGGTGGCGGACTGGTATATGAGCCACGTCGGGACCGAGTACGAGGGGGCGCCGCTTCCCTGGCTGTATCACTACTACGTCGGTCACGACAACAACCGGGACTGGTATGCCTTCACGCAGGACGAGACGATCCTGACCGTGGCAAAGGCGCAGAACGTGTGGAAACCCCAGATCGTCCACGACGTCCACCAGATGGGTGGCAATGGCGCTCGAATCTTCTTCCCTCCCTACATCGAGCCCTGGGAACCCAACGTCGACCCGGCGCTAACTTCCGCCGTCAGTCAGCTCGGCGCGTACATGGCCGCGGAGCTGACCGCGCAGGGCAAGCCAGGCGTGGTCATCAACGCTCAGTACGACGCCTTTTCGCCGGCGCGGGCTTACATGCACTACCACGGTGCCGCGCGCATCCTCTCGGAAACCGCGTCGGCCCAGATGGCCACCCCCGTGACCGTACTCCCCGACCGCCTCGGCCCGAACCGCGGGTACCATGCGGGAGAGAGGTCCTGGAACTTCCCACTGCCGTGGGAAGGCGGTGAGTGGGGCCTCCCCGACATCGTCGAATACCAGAAGGCGGGCGCGATGGCGCTCCTGACCAATGCCGCGCGAAACCGGAGATTCTGGCTGGAGAACTCCTACGGGGTGAACCTTCGGGCAGTGGAGAAGTGGCCCTCATGGCCGGACGCGTGGGTCATCCCCGCCGGACAGGACAACGCCCCCGGGATCACCTACGCGCTCCGCGCCCTCACGCTCGCGGACGTGGAGGTCCACCGCGCCGAAGAGTCATTCGTCGTCGAGGGGATGTCCTTTCCCGCAGGGAGCCTGGTCATTCCGATGAACCAGCCGTATGCGAGCTTCGCGAATACGATGCTGGAAGTGCAGCACTACCCGGATCTCCGCGAATATCCGGGAGGGCCTCCGCAGCGCCCCTACGACGTGACCGCGCACACGCTCGGCTACCTCCTCGACTTCGATGCCGTCGCCGTGGACGGTGAGATCTCCGTTCCCCTCTCCGACCCTCTGCCCGTCCCAGAATTCGACTTCCGTCTCCCCCCGCACCTGTCCGGGGTGGACGCGCCGCGGATCGCCATGTACAAGTCGTGGGACGAGCCGATGCCCGAGGGGTGGCAACGCTGGGTGTTCGACAGGCATGAGATGGCCTACGACACGCTCCACGATGCCGCCATCCGGGATGGAGCGCTCGGGCGATACGATGTGCTCGTCTTCCAGGCGCAGTCGGCGCGGTCCATTCTCGAGGGTCTTTCCGCCGACGAGGTTCCCGCCCCGTATGCGGGTGGGCTCGGACCCGAGGGCGCCGAGGCGGTCCGCGCCTTCGTCGAGGCCGGCGGCCGCGTGGTCGCGGTCGAAGACGCTACCGACTTCGTGCGAGACCTTTTCGATCTCCGAATCCGCGACGTCACGCAGGCGCTGCGCAACACCGACTTCTACATCCCCGGTTCGATCCTTCGCCTGGAGCTCGATTCGGCCTCGGCCCTCAGCGCCGGGATGCGTTCGGAGACCTCCGCCTGGTACTGGCGGTCGAGCAAGGCGTTCGAAGTCGACGATCCCAGGGTCACGGTGGCCGCCCGGTACGGTTCCGGCGACCCCCTCCTGTCCGGATGGGTACTCGGCGGCGAGCATGTGGCCGGCCGACCGGCCATCCTCGAGGCAGACATCGGCCGGGGTTCGGTGGTCCTCTTCGGCTTCCAGCCGAACTATCGCGCCCAGACCATGGCCACCTGGCCTCTACTCTTCAACGCCCTGAGCAAATGAGCGATCAGACGAGAAGCCGCTCCTGCCCGGAGTGCGGACAAGGCGCGTCGGGAAACTTCTGCCAGCACTGCGGCTCTGCCCTCGGCGGCCGGTTCTGCAACCAATGCGGCGCGCAACTTTCTCCCGCTGCGAAGTTCTGCAGCGAATGCGGTGGAAAGACCGGAGCCAGAAGCGCGGCACCGAGTGGCGCGGGTGGTAGCGCACCTGCCCGGGCAAGCGCCTCGGGACCGGCGGCCTCCACCGACCGAGGCGCGCGCCGTGAAGCGGCCCGCGAGGCGCTCGGCGGCCAGAACCTTCCGTGGTGGATCGCGGGTGCGGCCATGTTCGTCGTGATCCTCGTGGTCGGACTGAACATGGTTCGGCCCGGTCCGGGCCCCGTTCCCAACGAGGGCGGCGCGGCCGGTACGGCGGCCGCAGCTCCGGGCGCCGCGCCCGACATCTCCCAGATGACGCCGATCGAGGCTGCGGATCGGCTGTTCAACCGGGTCATGACCTCGGTCTCGTCCGGCGATTCTCTGGCCGCTCAGCAGTTCATGCCGATGGCGATCGCCGCGTACCAGCGTGCCAGGCCACTGAACCTGGACGGGCTGTTCCACCTCTCCATGCTCAACCGCACGGCCGGGAACTACGAAGCCGCCCTGGACAACGCGGTCGAGCTCCTGGAGCAGGACGCGAACCATCTGCTTGGGCTCGCCGCCGCGGCCGAGGCGTCGGTGGAACTCGAGGAGCTCGATGAGGCCGAGCGTTATTACCGGAAGATCCTCGAAATCTTCCCTTCCGAGCGCGGGTCAGGGCGGGAGGAGTACCAGATGCACGCGACAATACTGGAACAGCTCGAGGCGCAGGCGGAGGCCTTCCTGGCCGGTCGCTGACCGTGCCCTCCCGAAACGGATGCCCGCCTCGACTCCCGCCGGCGTGAGAGACCCGTGCGCGTCTTCCTGACGGGAGGAAGCGGCCTCCTGGGCTCGCACGTAGCGGCCCAGCTGAGGGCCGCGGGCCACGGAGTCGTCGCGCTCCACCGCCGCGGCTCGAACCACCGCTTTCTGTCGGATCTGGGGTGCGAAGCGGTGACGGGAGACGTCCGGCAGGGGCCAGACATCCTTGCCGCCGGCATGGACGGTTGCACGCACGTGGTGCACTCGGCCGCCCTCGTCTACGCCGGCGGGTCGTGGCCGGAGGTGCGTTCGGTGAACGTGCACGGCACGGAAAACGTGCTCCGCGCGGCGGCGACGGCCGGGGTGAGGCACGCCGTGCACGTCTCGTCCGTGGCCGTCTACGGCACGGTCGACGGGACAGTGAACGAGGCCGACGCGCTCGACCGCGCCCTCCCGGCCCACGACGTCTACGCCCGTTCGAAGCGCGAGGCCGAGACCGTGGCACGCCGGCTGGAATCCGACCGGGCACTGCCCGTCACCGTCGTCCGACCGTCCGCGGTATACGGAGAGCGGGATCGACTCATGGTGCCCGCCCTCGCCCGCATCCTGCGCAGTCCACTCGTCCCGCTCTTCGGGCCGGGTGACAACACGCTACCGGTCGTATATGCGGGGAACGTCGCCAGCGCGATCGTCCTGGCCCTCGAGGCGGAGCGGGGTGCCGAGACCTTCGACGTGGGTCTTGATTCCCCCCTGACCCAGCGCGAGCTGTTCCAGGGGCTCGGTCGCGGTCTGGGACGCCCGCCCAGACTGTGGCGCATCCCCGCGTCGCTCGTTCGCGCCACGGTCGGAATCCTCACGCGTATCGGCCTCGGCACGCCGGGCGCCCCCCACCTCCCGCTCGACCGGGTGGCGCGTCTGGCGCTCGGCGAGAACCCTTATCCCTCGGTGCGCATCCGCGACGAACTCGGATGGAGTCCGCGGCACGCGCATGCGGAAGCGCTCGAACGGACGGGCCGATGGTACTCGGCACTCAACTGACGGAGACACCCCCTCATGCATGACGCCTACGATCCCTCGATCGAGCCCGGCAGGCCGCTGCCCCACGAGAGGCAGACCGAAGACGAGCGCCTGCTCGCGAACATCGCGGAACTCGACGAAATCGGTCGGAATTCCTGGCGAATCTTCAGGATCATGGGCGAATTCGTCGAAGGTTTCGAGCGAATGGGCAATATTGGAACCGGCGTTTCGTTTTTCGGATCTGCCCGCGCGACTCCGGACGATCCGATGTACGAGCAGTGTGTCGAGACTGCACGGCTGCTGGGCGAGGCGGGGTTTCCCATCATCACCGGCGGGGGGCCGGGCATGATGGAAGCGGCGAACAAGGGTGCGCAGCTCGCGGGCGTCCCCTCCATCGGCTGCAACATCGAGCTTCCCTTCGAGCAGGCGAGTAACCCCTACCTCGATCACGACATCGACTTCCGGTACTTCTTCGTCCGCAAGACGATGTTCGTGAAGTACGCCTGCGCCTTCGTCATTTTCCCCGGCGGCTACGGGACGATGGACGAGCTCTTCGAGGCGCTGACGCTCATCCAGACCAACAAGGTCCGGAACTTTCCCGTCGTCCTCTTCGATTCCAGCTACTGGGGCGGCCTCGTCGGATGGATGCGCGACACCATGCGCGCCCAGGGCAAGATCGCCGAGACCGATCTCGACCTCCTCTTCGTGACGGACGACCCGGAAGCCGCGACGCGGCACATCACCGATCGGCATGCGGATTACCTCGCTCACGAGGCCCTTCGCTTCCGTCGGCGCCGGAGTGACCGACCCGGCTGACGCCAAACCTCACGGCGGCCTTGTGAGGCCCGCCCCGTGGAGCTTTTTTTCTATGCTCTGCCCAAAACGGACGGCGGCGGAAGGGCTCGAAACGGTGAGAAGGCCGTGAGCATAGATACCGACACCCCCAAGGGATACGCGCCCGCCGGCAAGAACACCGGCGTCGTGAAGCCCAAGGGTTCTTCCAGGATCCGGGCCCACGAGGGCCTCGAGACGATCGACATACGATCGCGGAAGCCGTCGTGGCTGAAGGTGCGCTCCCCAGGGGGAACGAACTACCTGCGCTTGAAGAAGATGATGCGCTCCGAGGGTCTCCACACGGTCTGTGAGGAGGCCGGGTGCCCGAACATCGGGGAGTGCTGGGAGGCTGGAACCGCGACGTTCATGATTCTCGGGGACGTCTGCACACGCGCCTGCAAGTATTGCGGCGTCGCCCACGGCATGCCGACGGGTCTCGACGAGGACGAGCCGCGCCGCGTGGCGCAGACCGTCGCAGAGATGGCCCTGGAGCACGTCGTCATCACGAGCGTGAACCGTGACGAGCTGCCGGACGGCGGCGCAGGCATCTACGCGGACACCATCCGCCGCATTCAGGAAGCCGTGCCAGGCTGCTCGGTCGAAGTCCTGATTCCGGACTTCAAGGGCGACGAAGACGCGCTGAAGATCGTCGTCGACGCCAGGCCCTCGATTCTGGGTCACAACCTCGAGACCGTGGACCGGTTGCACCCCGACGTGCGACCGGGTGGGCGTTACTGGCGATCGATCTCTTTCCTCGGGGCAGTGAAGCGCCTCGACGCGGGGATGCTCACGAAAACCGGCATCATTCTCGGCATGGGCGAGGAGGAGCACGAGCTTCGCCAGGCGATGGCCGACCTGCGTGAGGCCGCGGTCGACATCCTTACCCTGGGGCAGTACCTGAGACCGTCTCCCATGCACATTCCGGTGGCTCGCTGGGTTACCCCGGACGAATTCGCCATGTGGAAGAAGGTGGGCGAGGAGGAATACGGGTTCCGGCACGTCGAAGCAGGCCCGCTCGTCCGCTCCAGCTATCATGCGAAGGAGCAGGCGCGGGAGGTGGAGGCGGGTGGTCCGGGGACCATTCAGAACGTGATGGAAGCGGATATCCCCGCTCCCGGGGAAGTCCGTCTGGACCTGGTTCAGATCGAGCTCGGCCGGTCCGGTCGGGCCATCAACGGAGCGTGAGGGACGTGGCCGAAACGAAGACGAAGGCCCGAAGGAATCCGAAGAAGCCGGACCCACTCGTCCAGTTCGGGATCAGCGAGGAACTCGCGCTCAACCTGATGCGTGACATGCTCGTGTACCGGCGCTTCGAGGAGAAGGCCGAGGAGGCCTACGCCATCGGAAAGATCGGCGGCTTCTGCCACCTCCACATCGGGCAGGAAGGCGCGGCCGCCGGCAGCATCAAGCCGCTGCGCGACGACGACTACGTCATGAGTGCCTACCGCGAGCACACGCAGGCGCTCGCCAAGGGTGTCACGCCGAATGCGGTCATGGCCGAGCTCTTCGGACGCGCGACGGGCTCGTCGGGCGGCAAGGGCGGGTCCATGCACATCTTCGACGCGAAGACCCGCTTCATGGGTGGGCATGGCATCGTCGGCGGCCAGGTGCCGCTCGCGACGGGCATAGGCTGGAAGATCAAGTACCGGGGCGAGGACTCGGTCGTGATCGTGTACATGGGCGACGCGGCCGTGAACCAGGGTGGTTTTCACGAGGCCCTGAACATGGCCGCGATCTGGCAGCTTCCGGTGATCTATGTCGTCGAGAACAACGCCTACGGCATGGGCACGGCTTTCTCCCGGGTGTCGACCACGGACATGGTCGACAAGTCGCGTGCCCACGGCATTCCGGGCCATTCCGTGAACGGACAGGACGTGCTCGAGACGTACGCGTTCTTCCGGGACCTGGCAGCCGAGGTGCGCGGTGGTGCGGGGCCCCAGTTCGTGGATCTGCGCACGTACCGCTTCCGCGGCCACTCCATGTCCGATCCGGTTTCCGGTACGTACCGATCGGTGGAGGAAGTCGAGCGCGCCAAGGAGCAGCTCGATCCGATCGCGATGCTGCGCGACACCCTCATGGATGCGGGAGCGATCGACCAGGCCGCCCTGGAGGAAATGGACCAGGACGCTCGGCAGATCGCTCAGGACGCCACGGATTTCGCAGACGCCTCGCCCCTGCCCGGGCCCGAAGCCCTCTACGCGAACGTCTGGGCGGAGATCAACAAGCACGGCCGGCTGTTCTTCGACGGCCGCGGAGCCGAGGGAGGGACGCCCTGATGGCGGTGCTGACCTACCGCGAGGCGCTCAACGAGGCGCTGCGCGAGGAGATGGAGCGTGACCCGGACGTCTTCCTCATGGGAGAGGAGGTCGCCCAGTACGACGGTGCCTACAAGGTGTCGAAGGGCCTGCTGCAGCGGTTTGGATCCGAGCGGGTCGTCGATTCGCCGATCAGCGAGCTCGGCTTCACGGGTCTCGGCGTCGGTGCCGCGATGGCCGGCCTGCGCCCCGTGATCGAATTCATGACCTTCAACTTCGCCTTCCTCGCGATCGACCAGGTCATCAACTCGGCCGCCAAGATGTACTACATGTCGGAAGGCCAGTTTCCGATGCCGATCGTGTTCCGCGGTCCGACCGGTGCGGCGCTGCAGCTGTCGGCGCAGCACTCGCAGGCATGCGAGACCTATTACTCGCACGCACCGGGGTGCAAGGTGGTCACTCCTGGAACACCAGCGGACGCGAAGGGACTTCTGAAGGCCGCCATCCGCGACAACGACCCGGTCGCCTTCATGGAAGGAGAGCTGCTCTACAACCTGAAGGGCGAGGTTCCGGACGACGACGACTTCGTTATCCCCCTCGGAGTGGCCGATCTGAAGCACGAAGGCGACGACGTCTCGATCATCACGCACGGCAAGATGATCCACGTGGCGCTGCAGGCCGCCCAGAAGCTGGAGAAGGACGGCATACACGCCGACGTGCTCGATCTTCGGACCATTCGTCCCCTCGACATGGATGCGATCCTCGCGACGGTACGGAAGACGAACCGCGCGGTGTACCTGGAAGAGGGATGGCCCTACGCGGGCACGGGGGCGCAGATCGTGTCGATGATCCAGGAAGAAGCGTTCGACGATCTCGATGCACCCGTCCTGAGGGTCACGCAGGCGGACATCCCGATGCCGTACGCGAAGAATCTGGAAATACTCGCGAAGCCGTCGGCCAATCACGTGGTCGAGGCGGTCAACAAGGTGCTCTACCGATGACGTACAAGACTCCGTCCGCGGCCGCGGACGAGGGGAGCCGATAGATGGCGACGAAAGTCCACATGGAGGCGCTTTCTCCCACCATGGAGGAAGGCCAGCTCGTTCGGTGGCTGAAGTCGGAGGGCGACGCGGTCACCAACGGTGACGTCCTCGCCGAGATCGAGACCGACAAGGCGACCATGGAGCTGGTAGCGCGCGGCGAAGGCGTGCTCCGCCGGATCTTCCTGCAAGCCGGCGGCACCGCGCCTGTCGGAGCGGTGATCGGCGTGATCGGAGGAGCCGACGAGGACATCTCCGGAGTGGAGGGCGTCACCGGTGGGGCTGCGGCCCCGGCCGCCGAAGCCACCGAACCTGTGGCTTCGTCCCCGGCTTCGGTCCCGCCGCCGCCGCCGGCACCCGCCGCGGCCCCAGCGAGCCCGGCGCCCGCCGCCGGCCAGCCGGAAGGGGGGCGCGTGAAGGCCTCGCCGCTCGCACGGCGGCTGGCGGACGAGATGGGCGTGGACCTGTCTCACGTGTCCGGCTCCGGTCCGGGTGGTCGCGTGGTCAAGCGGGACGTCGAGGCGGCGCGGGGAGCGGGCGCGAGCGCGCCGCCCCCGGCCACCGGCTGGGCGCCCGATGCGGCCGAGTTCGAAGACGTTCCGACTTCGCAGATGCGGAAGACGATCGCCCGCCGCCTGGTCACGTCCATCGGGCCGGTGCCCACCTTCTACCTCACGGTGGACGTAGACATGGGGCGGGTGATCGAGGCCCGCCAGAGCATCAACGCGATGCTCGAGCGGTCAGGCACGAAGGTCTCGATCAACGACATCGTTCTGAAGGCGGTGGCGGCCGCACTCCGGCAGCATCCGAACTGTAACGCGCAGTGGCACGACGGATTCATCCGCCGGTTCAATGCAGTGCACCTCGGTGTCGCGGTGGCGGTCGAGGACGGCCTGATCACCCCGATCGTGCGGAACGCGGACCGGAAGGGAATCGTCCAGATCGGCAACGAGGTCAGAGAGCTTGCCGGTCGAGCGCGGGAAAAGAAGCTGACGCCCGAGGAATACACGGGCGCCACGTTCTCCGTCTCGAACCTGGGGATGTTCGGCATCCACGAATTCACGGCCATCATCAATCCGCCCGAGGCTGGCATCCTGGCCGTCGGCGGCGTCGAGGACACACCGGTGGCGGTCGACGGTCAGGTGGTGGTGCGTCCGCGCATGAGGATCACCATGAGCTGCGACCACCGGGTCATCGACGGGGCCCAGGGCTCGAGGTTCCTTCAGACGCTCAAGGGTATGCTCGAGGAGCCCACGGCGATCCTTCTCTGAGCGGGTGCCCGCGCAGGTCGAGGGGTCCCGGCGCGAGTTCGAGCACCGGCTGATTCCCGCCTCCGCGCGACGCATGAGAGAGTCATTCAGGGGCGTGAGCCTCGGTGTCTTCAGCGCGACGGTGCGAACATGGCGAATTCGGTGTCGGCCCGGATGAGCAGGGCGATCATGTGCGCCGCGGCGTGCGTGTCGGCCACCGCGTGGGGTTGCGGTCCCGCTGTCGATCCCGCGGAGACGGTGTTCGTGGGCGGCCCGATCGTCACCCTGACCGACGCGGCGGTCGTGGGCGGGCTCGCGGTCACGGGAGACCGGATCGTCGCGGTCGGGCCGGAATCGGAGATCCGCCAGATGGTCGGGCCCGACACGCGTGTCGTCGAGCTCGGCGGTCGATCCCTCCTGCCCGGCCTCGCGGACAACCACCTCCACTCGATCGGCGGCGGACCCGGGGTCGACCTCTCGAGGGTCCGCTCGCTGGACGAGCTTCTCGACGCCATCGCGCGAAGAGCGGCGTCGACTCCACCGGGCCAGGTGATCGTCACGAACAGCGACTGGCACGAGGGGCAGCTGGCCGAGCAGCGGCTGCCGTACCGCGACGATCTGGATCGTGCCGCGCCCGTTCATCCTCTCGTGGTCGTGCGCGGCGGCCACGAGTATATCCTGAACAGTGCGGCGCTGCGGCGCTGGGACATCGACGAGTCGACGCTCGACGTCGCGGGCGGGAAGATCGGCCGGTACCCGGGCGGCCGCCTCAACGGGGAGCTCGTGGACCGTGCGAAGGAGTACGTCCAGCTTCCCGCGGCTCCCCCAGTCGAACGGGAGGCGTTGAAGGACGAGCTGGTCGAGCAGTACGTGGTGCTCAACCGCCGGGGGCTCACGAGCGTCCGACACCCCGGCGGGTCGCCCGAACAGCTCGAGCTCATCCGCGAGCTGGAAGCGGAGGGGCGTCTGACGATGCGCGTCGACTTCCTGTTGCGCGCGCCCCGCTCGGGGTCACCTGAGGAGCTGGAGGCCGCGCTCGCACTTTGGCCGACGGCGCTCTCTCCCGAGCAGATGCGTGCGCGCCCGCCGGCGCAGATGGTGCGTGTCGACGGGGTGAAGCTCGGCGTCGATGGGGGCTTCGAGGGCGGACTGATGCGCGAGCCGTACGAGGAGCCGTGGGGGGAAGGCGGAAGCTTTCACGGGCTCCAGACCGTTCCCCGTGACGCCTTCCTCGCGACGGTGCGCGCGCTCCGCCAGGCGGGGTGGCGTCTGGCCACCCATGCGGTCGGGGACGCGGCGATCGATCTCGTACTCGACGCGTACGAGGGCGTGGACGCCGACCGCTCCATCGCGGAAGATCGTTGGGTGGTGGAGCACGGGTTCATTCCGCGCGAAGACCACTTTCCCCGCATGCGCGCCCTCGGCCTTGCCGTGTCCGCCCAGGATCACCTGTATCTCGCCGCACCGAGCCTGGTGGCGTACTGGGGGCCGGAGCGCGCGGCGTGGACGACACCTCTGAGGGCCTACCTCGAGGCCGGCATTCCCGTGTCCCTCGGAACCGACGCACCCGTGGTGCCCTACGATCCGTGGTGGGTGCTGCACCACTTCACCACACGCGGCACCATCAGTGCCGGGGTGCTCGACGACACGCAGGCGGTCGGCCGGGAGGAAGCCCTCCGGGCGATGACCGCGGGGTATGCCTGGCTGACCTTCTCCGAGCACCAGCGTGGAACGCTGGCGCCGGGCATGGTCGCGGACCTCGTCGTCGTGGACGGGTCGTTCCTCGACTGCGCCGACCCGTGCCTGGAGACCATGGGCGTCGATCTGACGATGGTCGGGGGCAGGATCGTACACGAGCGCTGACGGGTTCGGACCCCTGCGCGGGGTCCGGATCGTCCGCCAGTGCGTCGAGAGCGCCTCGGAGGTGACCCTCGGGCCCGCGCCCGAATGCGACCACTGAACCACGGGTCCCACACCACGCTGCCGATCAGCTCCGAGAATCGTCCTCCGGGTCCGCACGCACCGTGTCCCGCTCGTAGATGCGCCAGCGCTTGTGTGCTCGCAGGCCAATCGCCTCGAGAGGGGCGGTCAGCGCCGTGTTGCCCTCGAGCACCCACGAAGCCTCCGCGCCCGCGAAGCCGTCTCGATGGGCCAGGTTGGCCGCCTCCCAAGCGAAGAGCGGGAAAAGCCCACGGTGTCGGTGTGCCCGGCGCATGCCCAGAAGCACGATGCGACCGACCCGCACTCGTGGAAGACCGCGTGCGAGCTTGAACAGTGTCGTGGGCCAGAGTCGCCCCGACGGAACGTCCTGGAGAACGCGGTTGAGGTCGCGGACGACCATCATGAACCCCACGATTTCCCCGTCCGCTTCGGCCACGAAGGAGTACTCGGGAAGCAGCACCGGTTTCAGGTCGCGGGCCGTATGCCAGAACTCTTCCCACGTGGGGGGGGTGAAGCCCCAGTTCCCCTCCCACGCCTCGCAGTAGAGTTCGAGGACCTTCCTCGCTTCGGACTCCAGTGTCTTCACGTCGAGCCTTCGGAAGGTGATGCCGGTGGAGCGGAGCGTCCGTTCCGCCAGCCTGCCGACCCGCTCTGGGATGGGGAGATTTCCGTCGGCGGGAATTTCGAACGCCAGCAGGTCACGGGCGGGCGCGTACCCGCTCGCCTCCACGAGTTCGCCGTAGTACTCCGGGTTCCACGGCGTCATGATCGCAGGGGGTGCCTGGAAGCCGTCGACGAGGAGGCCAGACTCGTGATTCATGGACGGGCTGATGGGCCCGCGCGCCCGGTCGAGGCCGCGATCCGCCAGCCAGCGCTCGGCGCGCCCGAGGAGGGCCGCCGCGGCTTCCGGATCCCGGGCGCAGTCGAAAAAGCCGAAGAACCCGACGCGGTCACCATGGTGCCGATTGTGGGAGCGGTTCTCGATCGCGGCGACCCGTCCTACTGGCTCACCGTCCCGCTCCGCGACGAAGAGCGCCCGCTCGGCGACGCGCCAGAACGGGTTCGAGGAGGCGAGCGTGTCGCGTACCATCACGCGCAGCGGCGGCACCCATCCCGCCCATCCGGACGGGTCGCGGTCGCGCAGACGGAACGGCACGTCCACGAAGCGTCGCAGTCCGGCTCTGCCGTCCACCTGCCTCGTCGTGAGCGTCATCTGCCGCGTGCTCCGCCTCGACTGCCGCCGTGGGCCGCGCGCTCGATGGCCTCGACCACGATGGCGGGTGCTCGGCCGGTCCGGTTCCGAAAGGCGAGCACGGCTCGGCGGAGGTGGCCGGGGCCCGGCGAGTCTCGCAGTGCCAGTTGGCGAAACACGTGGTTGTGCGCCATCGCGGCCACGGGCGGACCTCCGCGCCCTTCTCCCAGGACCACGAAGGCGACCCTCAGTCCGGGCACGTCGCCGCCCCTGGGTGCTCGCCTTTACCCGCTCCCACGGCCCCCCTACTTTCGAGGGTTCCGAACGCAGGGGAAACATCGGATCCCGAGTGGGTCC
>Ga0222714_10001540_pt1 | contig 25915 bp, 21 predicted proteins | sample C33_3DmetaG_FD_165048 | JGI IMG/M metagenome (GOLD analysis project Ga0222714, IMG submission 165048) | Estuarine water microbial communities from San Francisco Bay, California, United States - C33_3D | ecosystem: Environmental > Aquatic > Marine > Unclassified | place: USA: California...
TAGCATCATTTCATATCCACCTGATGCGTGTATCGTTAAGTATCTTACATTGGTTAAATCTTTTAATGAAAAAATTGCTGAAGAGACAGTATTAGGAATGTCCATTAACTTTAAATCTAGCCAAATAGAAATATTTTTAGATAATTGCGAAATAAAATTTCTTCCCTGTTTAGAATTAAAAAACTCTAAGCCAAATTTATATCCAATGTTTAATTTTGAAGTATTACTTTGATGAATAATTTTTTTTACTTGAGATAAATTGGTAGTATCGCAGGCAATAAAGATATTATATTTTTTCTTGATCAATTTCTTTTCTTTCTTGATTGATAGCTACGTTTAATAATTTAGAACTTTTCCAGCTAATTTTTCTTTTGGCAGGAACTTCAACTTTTTCTCCTGTTTTTGGATTTCGAGCGATGCGCGGTTTCATTGTTTTAACCTTTAGCATTCCAAAACCTCTAATTTCGATATTGTGTCCCGTCGCTAATTGATTAGATAAATATCTAAAAACACTTTCAACCATACGCTCAATGTCAGCATTTAAAACTTTGGGATATTTGGCTTGAAGTTTTTGGATTAATTCTTTTTTAACAAAAGTTTTTTTTTCCATGAAACATAGAATAGACTATTGATTATAAAGAATAAATAACAAAAATTATTGATGAAATTAGCTTACTTGTCTTCTTCTTTTTTCTTTAAAGCTGTTCCAAGTATATCTGCAAGAGAGCTTCCTGATGTAGCTGAACCATATTTTTCCACAGCTTCTGCTTGTTGCTGTTTTTCTAGTTCTTTTATAGATAATTTAACTTTTCTATCAGAATTGCTCAATTCAACAATCATTGCATCTAAAGTGTCGCCAGCAGCAAATCTATTGGGTCTTTGATCTGCTTTTTCCAATGCAATATCTGCCTTTTTAATAATAGTTTGGAATCTTTCCTCTCCCACATTAACTTTTATGGCATTATCTAGAATTTCAGCAACTCTAACGGAAATAATGTCTTTAACCTTTTTATTCTCGAAGAAATTAAATGGATCTTTTTTGAGAGCCCTTATGGATCCATTTACTTTATCATCCTTAATATCAATAATCTTTACCTTAACCGTATCTCCTTTGTTATAATCATCTAAATCTTTAGATGTTTCTGCAAAAGATATTTGTTTATAGTGAACAAAAATATCGATGTCGCTATCTCCAGTGTTTAAAAATAATCCAAAATCTTGTTTGTTTACTAATTTAGCATCCACAATCGTTCCAACGGGATATTTTGCAAGAAACTCGCTCATAGGGTTTGGTTGAGTATCTTTATAACTAAAACTGATTTTTCTTTTTTCAGTATCTACTTCTTTTAGCCTTACTTTTGCAACGTCTCCAATTTTAAATATTGATTTTGGGTTAACATTTTTTTGCATATGTTTCATTTCACTAGAGTGAATTAGTCCAACCACTCCTTCATCTAATTCAGCAAAAGCTCCAAAGTCACTTAATTTAGTAATTTTTACTTCATAATCTGATCCTACTTGATATTTTTCACCGATGGTCACAAATGGATCTGGCAACATTGCTTTAATAGATAAGCTAATTCTTTTAGCTTCATTATCAATTTCGATAATTTGAACTTTTACAGAATCCCCAACATTGAACATCTCATTTAGATTTGTAATTTTTAAATGGCTAACCTCACTAGAATGAAGCAAACAATCTAAGTTTTCTATACTGACAAATAAACCATAGCTGGTTATTGCTTTTACTTTTCCTTCTACTTTGTCTCCAACTTTATATTTTGAAATAACTTCATCTTTATTTTGGTTTTTAACTTCCTCTAGAATTGCTCTTCTTGAAGAAATGACATTCATTCTCACGTTATCAATTTTGATAATATAAAATTCTAATGGTTTATTAAAAAATTCACTTGGACTTTTAATAGGTCGATCAGATAGTTGGCTTGATGGACAAAAAGTAAAAATACCAAATATTTCTACTATAAAACCACCTTTTACTGAATTTTTTACTAGGCCAGATACTTTTTCTTTTTTAGAGAAAGCATTTTCAATTTTTTCCCAAGATTTTGCTCTTCTTGCTTTTTCAACACTTAAAACTATATCTCCAACTTTATTTTCAACTCTTTCAACATAAACCTCTAGCTCAGCTCCAACTTTAAGATTTTCTAATTCTTCTCTAGATAGTTCTGTTTTATCGATCATTCCAGATGATTTTCCTTTGACATCTATCGTGATAAATTTTTCCTCAATTTTTTCCACCCTACCTTTGACGATAGTGTTTTCTTTTACAGATCTTTGGGAGAGGTCTTTATTTAATAATGCTTCAAACTCAGCGTTATTATTATTATAAACTTTCAATGGTTGCTCAATCAATATTATTTACTCTGAACCTTTCTAATTAATCTTTGTATTTTTACAAAGGTGGATCTTATATTGTGTCCTGTATTATTAATCAAGACTGAGTCTTTAGTTTTTATAAGAGGGCTGGTAGATCTTGTTTTATCCAAATAGTCTCTATTTTTGAGTGTTTTTAATACCTCTGCATAGGTTATTTTAGGATTTTTCTCTTTTAATTCATAGAATCTTCTCGTTGCTCTAATTTTAATAGGAGCATTCATGTAAATTTTTATATCTGCGTTTTGAGCAACTTTTGAATTGATATCTCTACCGCTAACAAAAACATATTCATAATGATTATTAAAAATAATATTTCTTTGGATTGGTAAAAGAGCTGTTCTTATTTTTTGAATTTTTGCGATAGTAGAAACTAGGTTGTTAATTTTCTGAGTGTGTAAATCTGAAGACTTAAGATCATTTAAGGTTATTGAGTTTGCAATTTTTATTAAATAATTAAGATTAATTTTTTTATTTTTAGTTTCTAAGTGTTTTTTTGCTAGAAATCTGTAAAGCAGACCAGAGTCTAAAAATATACTATTTTTAATTTTTGATACGGCATATTTTGCAACAGAGGTTTTTCCAGATCCAACAGGACCATCAATGCCAATAATAATTTGTTTAAAATTTTTATTATTAATTTTTTTTACATCATTTAAAAAACCGGGATAACTTACATTTGCTGAATTAAAATCTTTTATTACAATTTTTTTTTTGGAAGACATTGCAAGAATCGCAAAGCTAAGTGCTATTCTGTGGTCCTTAAAGCTATCAATTTTCGTAATATTTCCAGAATAAAATTTGTCACCAAGACCCAGGATAGTTATGTCATTGTTTTTTCTTTTAACTAATACACCAACTTTTTTTAAATTATTTTCCATTACAGCTAATCTGTCAGATTCTTTGATTCTTAATTCGTCAAGACTTGGAAAGAATGTCTTACCTTTGGCAAAAGAAGCGGCAACCATTAAAACAGGAACCTCATCAATTATATTGGGAATAATTTCTTTGTTAATTTTAACTCCTTTCAAGGAAGAGCTGCTTACCAATATTGTTCCAGTTATTTCACCATACTTTATTTTTTTATTTTTAATTTTAATCTTAGCTCCCATTTTTTTTAAAATGTGTAAAAATCCAATTCTATTAGGATTTAATAAAATATTTTTTAATTCTAGCTTGCTATTTTTCGTCAGCAATGCCAGTACTACTAAAAATGCAGCAGAAGAAGGGTCTCCAGAAACGATATAATTTTTTTCTGAATTAAGGAATTGTTTTCCAACTATTTTAATAATTTTTCTACGGCCTTTATTTTTAATACTAATTGGATACTTTAAGTATTTTAACATTCTCTCCGTGTGATCTCTTTGTGTATTTGGAGCCTCTATTGTTGTAATTCCATGACTATTTATTCCTGCTAAAATGCAAGCAGATACAATTTGCGCAGAAGGCTTATTAATATTAATTTCTGTTTGAATTGAATCTTCGTACCCTTTTATTTGAATTGGTAAAAAATTTTTATTTTTAGGATAAAAACTTGCTAAAAATTTTTCCATTAATTGGACTATTCTAATTGGCCTTCCTGACAAGGATTGGTCCCCAATTAATTTTGCATTAACTGGCGAGGTGGCTAGCAATCCAGTTAACAACCTTAAAGTAGTCCCGCTATTGTTGAAATTTATTGTTCCTTTGAATTTTTTAAAACCAATTCCAAGACCAAAAACTTTATAAGAGTTAGGCCCAATTTTTTTTATAGTAATATTTAGTTTTCTAATCGCTTGAATTGCAGTTTGCACATCTTCACCGTTAGACACATTGTGAATTTCGGAAATACCAAAGCTTTGAGATAAAATAATTATTGATCTAATACCAACCGATTTATCCCCTGGAAGATCGATAGATCCTTGAATAGAGATGTTATTTGTAGGTGAAAACCATTTTTTATTTGCCATTTGTAAATGAATTATATAAATGCACTCTAATTATTACAAATTAATAATATATGGCTGATAAAAATTGGGGTATTAAAATTTTTTGCGAGTGTGGAACTAAATATTATTCCATGAACAAAAAAGGTAAAATTTTATGTCCAGTTTGTTCAGTTGAATATATTCCAGAAGATTTGAATCTAAGGCAGGCTGCTGCGATCATTACAAAACCAGAACCTAAAAAGAAAATAGAAGATTTGGACAATATTGACAATTCTGAAGACGTTGATTCAGATGACATTATAAGCTTGGATGATCAAAAAGATATTGAAGAATCTAACGAAGATATAAAGCCTGATTAAAATCTAAAACTTCCTCCTAGATAGTACTTAATTGCATTTTTATCGTTAGATATTTTTTCCGTAGTGCCCTCCACTAAAATTTGACCGTCTTTAATCAAATAAGCCTTATCCAAAATAGATTCTATCGCCCAGTAGTTATGGTCCGTGATTAATATTGAAAGACCCATGTTTTTTAATTCTAATATAAAGTTTTTTAATGAATTAATGGACAAAGGATCTAAGGCTGCACAGGGTTCGTCTAGTAATAAAGTGGTTATATTTGGATTGCATATTCTTTGAAGAATCGAAACTTTTTTGTATTCTCCGCCAGATAAAAAGTTTGCTTTTGTGTTTTTTAGGTAACCCAAATCAAAATAAGCTAGCAAGCTATCAATTCTCTCGTAGATTTTTTCTTTATTTCTAATGTGCAATTCAAGAATTGCAAATAAGTTTTCCTCAGCCGTCATGTTTCCAAAAAGACCTTTGTGTTGCTCTAAAAGACTTATTCCCTTTAGGCTCCTTAAGTGAATGGGCATATCGTTAATTAATTCGTTATTAAAGGTGATCCTTCCCTCGTCAGGAAAAATTTTTCCAATAATTAAATTAAATAATGTAGTTTTTCCAGATCCATTAGGTCCAAGCAGGCCAACAATTTTTCCAGGTTCTAACTTTAAGGATATATTTTTTAATATAGGTTTTTTGGCTATCGATTTTGAAATTTTTATTACTTCTAGAACTTTGTTATTATTCTGGTTAAGACTAAATACATTATCTTTTATATTATCTACAATCATAAATTTTTTTTTTAAAATAAATGTATTTGTTTTATTTTCAGTAGAAGTCTGAACTTTTCTTTCCTTCGCAGAATCTTTTTTTAGTAATAAAATGTTTGGCATATCTTGTTTTTTTTCTGCTGCCAGAGAAGCTGTAATTGTAATTTTTTCTTTTTTCATTTATATTTTTTTGCAATTACTTTATCTTTTTTAGATTTCATAAATGCAGTAGCATTATTTGTAATCGTATCAATTTCTACTGTATCACAATAAAGAACATGAGATAATCCAAAAGTTAGATCTTTCATAACTACGTTACCATCTATAATTATCATATTACGTTCTGAAAAATGCCTAGCTAGATTTGCAGTAATAAGATAATTTTTATTTTTAATGACAACATTTTTTTCATATGAGGTGATTTTTTTTTCTTTATCAAATAGTCCTGTCTTAGAAGATATTTCAATTAATGATTGATCTTTCTTCATTGTTGTAAACGAGTATGGCTCAATTAAATGGATGAGATCAGGACTGTTCTGAGCGATATAAGATTCTTTTGCTCTAGTTGTAAAAATTTGTCCGTTATTGCTCTGATTTTTGTATTCGGTATTTGTGAAGGTGTTTTTGCTCTCAGTTTTGTCATTAGTTTGAATTTTTTGAATTTCAGCTTTGTCGACTTCTATCGCACCTTTGTTTTGAGAAGGTAAATAATAATAAAAAAAATATAAAAGAAAAAAAGTTAAAAAAATTAAGGTAATTTTTGCTGTTTTTTTTAATAACATTTATGAGTTTAGATAAGATAAAACATTGTGCAAATGAACCAAGCCTAAAATTTTTTTATTTTTAGCAACTATAAGAGTAGTTATTTTTTCGCTATTCATTAGTTTTAGTGCATCAATGATTAAGTATTTGCTGGATATTGTTTTTGGTCTTTTCGACATAATATCTTTAGCAGTTTTATCAAAAATATTATGATATTTTTTTATTGCACGGCTCATATCACCGTCTGAAATAAAGCCGCATATTTTTTTATCTTTTAAAACAACTACACAACCCAATTTCCCAATAGAAATTTTTAAAACAACATCTTTTATTTTAGAATTAATTGAGACAGTCGGAATTTTTTTTCCAGTAATCATTATTTCTGATATTTCAGATAAGTTTTTGCCTAACGAACCGCTTGGGTGAAGTTTTCCAAATTTTTTTTTATTAAAATTATTTCGGGAGGCTAAACTAATAGCAAGACAGTCGCCTAGAGCCAATAGATTCGTGGAACTGCTAGTTGGTATCATATCTAAATTTTTATTTCCTGCCTCCACAACTTTTGGCATTAAAATTTTTACGTTACTAATTTGTATTAAATTTGAAATAGCATTGGAACTTATTCCTATTATTTTTATTGCGTTTTTTTTTGCATATTTTAAAATATTATTTAATTCGCTACTTCCACCACTAAAGGAGGCAATGATTAAAATATCTTGTTTTTTAATTGCTCCGAGTGAACCGTGTCCAGCATCAGTTGGATCAAGTGTAAAACTAGAAATACCAATTGAAGACAAAGTGCTTGATATTTTTTCTAAAATTTTTGCTGATTTACCTACGCCACAACAGATTATTCTTCCATTTGTATTTAAAATTAAATTTATTGCCTGACAGAAAGATTTTCCAATAGATTTTTGTAATTTTTTTAATGCAGCTATCTCTGTATTGATAACTTCTTGAGCAATATTAATTATTTTTTTATTATTCATATTTAATGACTAAATATATCTTCACTCCAACCATTTAAATCAAGCGCTGCTCTAGTAGGTAAAAAATCGAAACATCGTTTTGCTAAATTGGTTCTATTTTCTCTCTCTAGCATTACATCTAATTTTTCTTTTAGCTTATGAAGGTAAAAAACATCTAGCGCAGCATATTGTTTTTGTTCCTCACTTAATTCTTTTAAACCCCAATCTGAGGATTGTTGAGATTTATTAAGAGTAATATTTAAAAGCTCTTTAGTTATATCGTACAACCCATGTTTGTCCGTATATGTTCTGCAGAGTTTAGAAGCAATTTTTGTACAATAAATATTTTTAATACTTACCTTTAGGTAGTGTTTTAAAATTCCAATTTCAAATCTAGCAAAGTGAGCAATTTTTAAGATATTTTTATTTTTTAATATTTTACAAAGATTTGGACTTTTATAATTACTTCTATCAAATTGAATTATAAAAATTTCATCATTTCCTGCGCACAGTTGTAATAAACATAGCTTATCTCTACCGAGATAATTTAATCCAAGAGACTCAGCGTCTATTGCTACACTTTTGGCCTTTGATAGTTTGTGATTTTCGGGTAAATCATTTTGATATAATGTAATCTTCATAATATTTTGTATGAAATTTAATTTTTCAATTATAAATTGTATATAACATGAATAATAAAAATTATAGCAAAACAGTATGCCTTTTTGGGGGCACTGGTTTTGTAGGAGAGGCAATAGTTCAAAAATTAATAAAAAATAATTTTAAAATAAAAATTGCAACTAGAAACCCATACTTAGCCCAAAATCTAAAGGTTTTTGGAGATATTGGTCAAGTCGAGATTCAAAAAATTGATATACGATCTGATGAGGCTATTGAGAATTTTTTAAAAAACGCCGACATATGCATAAACTTAATAGGAATATTGTACGAAAATGGATCTCAAAAATTTGATGAACTCCATTTTCAATTTCCCAAAAAACTAGCAAGTATTTTTTCAAAAGTTTGTAATAAAGGCACATTAATTCACTTTTCTTCTCTTGGTGTTAAAGCTAATTCTCAGTCTAAATATATTCACAGTAAATATATTGGCGAACAAGAAGTAAAAAATAAATTTCACAATAGCGTGATTATCAAACCTAGTATTATTATCGGACCTAAAGATAATTTTTTTAATATGTTTGCAAAACTTATTAATATTTTACCCATAATACCTCTAGTAGGATCTGAAACTAAATTTCAACCAGTTTGTGTTACTGATATTGCTATAGCAGTTAATCATATAATTTGTGAAAATATTAAACAAGCAACCTATGAGCTTGCTGGAAGTAAAATTTATTCTTTTAGAGAATTAATTGAGTTGCTTTTAAAGGAAATTAGAAAAAAAAGATTAATAATTCCGATACCGTTTTCTATTGGAAAGTTTCAGGCATTTTTTCTTCAACTTTTGCCAAAACCTGTTTTAACTATTGACCAAGTTAAAATTTTAGAAGAAGGTGACAATGTTCTTTCTGGCAATGCAAAAACATTTCAAGATTTAAATATAATGCCTGCGAGAATAGAAAGTGTTTTGTCTTCTTATTTAAAAGTTTTTAGACCAAAAGGTCAGTTCAGTAATTAGAGTAGTAAAAAGCCAACAGTATAGTTCCTAATAATATTCTAAAAACAACAAATACATTTAAGCTAAATTTTTTTAAAAAAATTAAAAAATATTTTATTGTTATTAATGAAAATAAAAAACTAAAAATAAAAGCAACTAAAGCTAATAAATTAAAACTAACTTCTTCTAGTTTATAAATTTTATATGAACTTAAAATAAATGCTGCAGAAAGAGTGGGTATAGATAATAAAAAAGAAAATTTAGCAGCATCCACTCTATTAAATTTCATAAATCTTGCAGCAGTTATAGTGATACCACTTCTCGAGGTTCCCGGTATTAAAGCTAAAACTTGATATAGACCAATAATTAAAGATTGTTTGTGAGAAATGCATCTATTAAATGATTTTTCTTCTTTATTTTTGTCACTAATAAATAACAAAATTCCAAAAAATATAGTTGCGTATCCTATTACTGCTATGTTCATAATTTCATCAATGATTTGAAAATAAGTGAACAATCCACCAACAATAACTATTGGTATTGTCGCAATTATTAAATTAAGTAGTAATGAAAAATTATTAAATAGTCCTATTAAGTCTTTGTAAAAAAATATTACCACTGCAGCTAAGCTACCACCATGCATCGTTACATTGATGAGTAAATTATTATTTTCTAATTCTAAAATATTTTCAAAAATAATTAAAAAAGCAGAACTGGATACAGGAATGAATTCTGATATTCCTTGTACAATAGATAAAAAAAGAATTTTGATAAAATAAGCTTCACTCATTAATTTGATAATTCATTTATATTATTGAATTAAACTCTTAAACTTTATTAAAATTAGTACAATTTTGATACTTTTCTCTGTTTTTATTTTAACGTTTTGATATTTTTAAGCATAAATTGATAAAATAGTTATCTTTATGATAACCAAAAAAACAGTTTATTGTTGTTTTTTTTGTAAAAATTGGGATAAAATGATTTTTATTAACAGAAATACCAATGACTGAAAAAATGCTTAAATTTGTGGGAATTAACAAGGAAACTCCTACAAAAATTAAATCTTTAGAAAGAATTTCTAATTTCCATGAGATTTATAAAGAATTTATTGAAAACAAGGCATCTGAACAAGCTAGCAGATGTTCTCAGTGCGGAACTCCATTTTGCCAAGTTCATTGCCCATTACACAATAATATTCCTGATTGGCTAAAATTAACTGCCGAAGGAAGACTGGAAGAAGCTTACAGATTGTCTTCTTCAACAAATTCAATGCCAGAAGTCTGTGGCTCAATCTGCCCTCAAGATAGGTTATGCGAAGGCAATTGTGTCATTGAACAGTCAGGTCATGGAACAGTTACAATTGGTGCTGTAGAAAAATATATTACGAACACTGCTTGGAAAAATGGTTGGGTAGAAACTATAAAACCAGAAAAAGAGTTAAAAGAATCTGTAGGAATTATAGGCGCAGGACCAGCAGGTTTGGCAGCCGCGGAACAATTAAGACAGAAAGGTTATCAAATTACTATTTATGATCGTTATGATCGAGCTGGTGGTTTATTAATTTATGGAATTCCTAACTTTAAATTAGAAAAATCCTCCGTTCAAAGAAGAACTAAACTTTATCAAGATAGTGGAATTAGGTTTGTTCAAAATTTTGAAGTCGGAAAAGACTCAACTTTAGAAGAGTTGAAAGAAAAGCATGATGCAGTTTTAATTGCAACAGGTGTTTATAAAGCTCGAGAAATTGATATTCCAGGAAAAGGATTAAAAAATATTTTTCCAGCAATGCAGTTTTTGACAGCTTCAAATAAAAAAGGATTAGGAGATAAGGTTCCTGATTTTGATAATGGAATGTTAAATGCAGAAGGAAAAAATGTTGTTGTTATAGGTGGTGGAGATACGGCTATGGATTGTGTGCGAACTGCAATCAGACAAAAGGCAAAATCAGTTTCTTGTTTATATAGAAGAGATAAAAAAAATATGCCAGGATCCGAAAGAGAAGTGCAAAATGCTGAAGAGGAAGGTATTAAATTTATTTGGTTATCTAGCCCTAAAGAATTTATAGGAAAAGAAAAAGTTGAAAAAGTTATTTATGATAAAATAAGATTGGGTGAGCCAGATTCTTCAGGCAGACAATCTCCTAAAATTATTCAAGGTGCTCATGAAGATTTGCCAGCGGATCTAGTTATTAAAGCGCTGGGTTTTGATCCTGAAGATATTCCTACTTTATTTTCAGAGCCAAAGCTTGAGGTTTCCAGATGGGGTACAATTAAGACAGATTTAAAAACTATGCGAACAAATATTAGAGGAGTATTTGCAGCTGGAGATATTGTCAGAGGAGCTTCTTTAGTTGTATGGGCCATTAGAGATGGAAGAGACGCTGCAAAAGAAATTCATAAATATTTAACCGTTAAAAGAGAACAATCATCTATTAGAGCTGCATAATGAAAGATCGTTATTTAAAAAATTTAAAATTGTTAAATGATAACAATGTCTTTGCGGAGGAACATGATGCTTGTGGAGTAGGCTTCGTAGCCTCTATGAATGGAAAAGCCAGAAGAGACGTGATTATTAATGGAATTAATGCTTTGAAAGCAGTTTGGCACAGAGGAGCGGTAGATGCTGATGGAAAAACCGGAGATGGCGCAGGAATACATTTTGAGTTTAGTAAAGAGTTTTTCGAAGACAAAATAAATTCTACAGGCCATTCTTTGAGAGATAACCAAAAGCTTTGCGTGGGAATGATATTTTTGCCAAGAAATAATTTTGGAGAACAGGAACGTTGTCGTACCTTAGTTGAACAAGAGCTTCTTAAAAATGATTTTTATATTTTTGGTTGGAGGCAAGTTCCTGTAAATGCAAAAGTTCTAGGTCAAAAAGCTAATGATACCAGACCTGAAATTGAACAACTTTTATTTACAACGAATCAAAAATTTTCTGATGAAGAATTAGAAAGATTATTATTTGCTGTAAGAAAAAAAATTGAAAAAAGATCTACAGAAGAGCAATTAAGAGAATTTTATATTTGTTCATTTAGTGCAAAAACAGTTATTTATAAAGGAATGTTTTTGGCTCAGAACTTAAGTGATTTTTATCCAGATTTTGCCGATGACAGATTTGTATCTCGTTTTGCAATTTTTCATCAAAGATTTTCTACTAATACTTTTCCATCCTGGGAATTAGCGCAACCATTTAGAATTATAGCTCACAATGGTGAAATTAATACACTTAAGGGAAATGTTAATTGGATGAAGACTCATGAAGCAGGAATGGAAAGTAAATTAATTAACAATATTGAAGATTTAAAACCTATTATTAAATCTGGAAATTCAGATACAGCCTCTTTAGATGCTGCTTTTGAATTATTGGTGAGAACAGGAAGGTCTCTTCCTGTTGCAAAAATGATGTTAATACCAGAGGCTTGGTCAAAAAAAAGCAAAATTATTCCTAAGCCTCATCGTGAAATGTACAATTATTTAAATTCTTTAATTGAGCCATGGGATGGTCCGGCTGCAATAGCAGCTTGTGATGGAAAGTGGGTAGTAGCTGCCTCTGATAGAAATGGTCTAAGGCCATTACGATTTACTATTACTAAAGATAAATTATTTTTTGCAGGATCTGAAACAGGAATGATCCCAGTATCAGAAGATAATATTTCTTTCAAAGGAAGAGTTGGTCCAGGCCAAATGATATCTTTAGATTTGGATAAAGGTAAATATTATAATGATGAAAAAACCAAGAATCATTTATCATCAAATCCTATTTATAAAAAATTTGCCTCTAATCATATTGAGCTTAGCAAATCTTTGAACAACATTAGGGAAAAAAATAACTTTGAAGGAACTGAACTTAGACAAAGACAGTTCATGGCAGGTTTCACCATAGAAGATCTAGAAAGTATTTTACATCCGATGATTGAAGATGAAAAAGAGGCTGTCGGCTCAATGGGAGATGATACCCCTATAGCTGTTTTATCAAGCAAATTCAGGCCTCTTTCAAACTTTTTTAGGCAAAATTTCAGCCAAGTAACTAACCCTCCTATAGATTCTTTAAGAGAGAATAGAGTGATGTCCTTAAATACAAGGTTTGGAAATTTAGAGAACATCTTAGACGATCGTTTAACAGAACAAAAAAGTTATGTTTTGGAAAGCCCAGTTCTCTCTAATTCTCAATTTAAAAAATTGTTTGAGATTTTTGGAAATGAAAATGTTCAATATATTGATATAAGTTTTGAAAAAAATAATAAAAATCTAAATCTTAAATCTGAAATAGAAAGAATTCAAAAAGAAGCAGAGTTTAGTATCAGATCTGGTAAAAAACACTTAATTATTTCTGATGAAAATCTCTCCAAAGAGCGAATATGTATACCTGCTATTCTTGCAGTGGGCTCAGTTCAGTCTTATTTGGTAAAAAAAGGCTTGAGAAAATTTGTTTCCATCAATGTTAAATCATCTGAATGTTTAGACACTCATTATTATGCAGTTTTAATTGGTGCGGGCGCAACTACCGTCAACGCTTACCTAGCGTTTGACTCAATTTACCAAAGATTTGAAAAAGGTTTATTTGGTAAATTTTCTTTTGAAGAATGTGTTAGCCGTTACATCAAGGCAGTCAATGACGGTTTGTTAAAAATTATGTCTAAAATGGGAATCTCAGTAATTAGTTCATATCGTGGAGGATTAAATTTTCAGTCTTTAGGATTAAGTAGAGGATTGGTTGCTGATTATTTTCCTGGATTAGAATCTAAAATTTCAGGAATTGGACTTTCTGGAATTGAAGACATGATTAGAAAACAACATGATGCAACTTATTCTGATAACATAATTACTTTACCTATAGGTGGTATTTATAAATATCGGCATGGAGGTGAAACTCACGCCTATCAGGCAAAAACTATTCATCTTTTGCAAACTGCGGTCGGTAATGAATCTTATGACTTATTCAAAAAATATTCAAAATTGATGAGCGAGATGCCCCCTATTCATTTAAGAGATTTATTAGACTTTAGATTTAAAAACAAACCAATTGCTTTAGAAGAAGTTGAGTCTGTAACTCACATTAGAAAAAGATTTGGATCCGGAAGCATGTCTTTAGGAGCTTTATCCAAAGAGGCACACGAAACATTGGCAATTGCAATGAACAGGATAGGCGGAGCTTCTTGTAGCGGTGAAGGTGGAGAAGATGAGGGTAGAGCAATACCAAGAGAGAATGGTGATAATGCAAATTCACGAGTTAAACAAATTGCTTCAGCAAGATTTGGAGTAACCGCCACTTATTTAAATAATTGTAATGAAATAGAGATAAAAATGGCACAAGGCGCTAAACCTGGTGAAGGAGGACAGTTACCAGGATTTAAAGTTACCAAAGAAATTGCAAGATTAAGGCATTCTACACCAGGTGTGACACTAGTTTCTCCTCCACCTCATCATGATATTTACTCGATTGAGGATTTAGCGCAGTTAATTTATGATTTAAAACAAATTAATCCTAAGGCAAGAGTGGGTGTTAAATTAGTAGCCTCATCCGGAATCGGAACTATTGCAGCTGGAGTAGCTAAGGCGAAAGCAGATATTATTTTAATTTCAGGACACAACGGTGGAACAGGAGCAACTCCACAAACTAGCGTGAAGTACGTTGGACTTCCTTGGGAAATGGGATTGACAGAGACTAATCAAATTTTAACTCTAAATAATTTAAGACACAAAGTTGTCCTTCGAACAGATGGTGGAATTAAAACAGGTAGAGATGTAGTTATGGCTGCGATGATGGGAGCAGATGAGTTTGGAATAGCAACAACAAGTTTAGTTGCCATGGGCTGTATTATGGTAAGACAATGTCATTCCGATACTTGTCCGGTTGGAATTTGTACACAAAATGAAAGTTTAAGAAAAAAATTTACCGGAACACCAGAAAAAGTTGTAAATCTTTTTACTTTTATTGCGGAGGAGGTAAGGGAAATTTTAGCACAACTTGGGTTTAAGACTTTAGATGAGGTTATTGGAAGAACAGATTTGTTAAGACAAGTTTCAAGAGGTGCATCAAATCTTGATGATTTAGATTTTAATCCTTTACTTGTTCAAGCAGATCCAGGAGATAACCCAAGATTTTGTAAAGATAAAATTAGAAATGAGGTGCCAGACACTCTTGATAAACAAATTTTAGTAGATGCTTTACCTTTGATTAAAAGTGGTCAGAAAGTAGAACTAAGCTATACAATTAAAAATACAGATAGAACTGTTGGTGCAAGACTTTCTTCACATCTTGTTACAGACTTTAAAAATAAAAACTTTGCAGAAAATCATATTAAAATAAAACTTAGAGGATCTGCTGGACAGTCTTTGGGAGCTTTCGGTGTCAAGGGCTTAAAGTTTGAAGTCATAGGTGATTGTAATGACTATGTTGGCAAAGGTTTATCCGGTGCCAGTATAGTTGTTAGACCTCCTAGAGCTAGTGCTCTTGAAACTAATAAAAATACTATTATTGGCAACACAGTATTATACGGAGCCACATCTGGATTTCTTTTTGCAGCGGGACAAGCAGGTGAGAGATTTTCTGTAAGAAACTCCGGGGCTACAGCGGTAGTAGAAGGAGCTGGCACTAATGCTTGCGAATATATGACTGGCGGAAATACCGTAATACTTGGAGAAGTGGGAGATAATTTCGCGGCAGGAATGACAGGGGGAATGGCATTTGTATATGACCCAGAAAATAATTTGGAAAATGTAATTAATCCAAACTCAGTAATTTGGCAGAAATTAGAAACAAAGCATTGGCTAGATGTTCTTCATTCCTTGGTTAAAAGGCATGTAGACGAAACAAGCTCCGAATATGCTAAAAAAATACTCTATGATTGGGATTTAAGTCAAAAAGATTTTTATCAAATCTGTCCAAAAGAGATGTTGGATAAATTAGAGCACCCAATTTCTTTGCAGGAGTCGAAAAAGCAAGCTGTCTAATAAAATAAAATTATTTTGTTTTGGTTTTGGTTTAACGGCTAAGTATTTAGTTGAATTATTATTAAGAGAAAAAATTGATTTTGATGTTGCAGGAACATCAAGATCAGAAAAAAAAGAAAAGAAAATTTTTTATTTTGAAGATAATAATTTTGATAAAGATATTTTAGAAAATTTAAAAACATCAACGCATGTTTTGATTTCGGTACCCCCAACGACTGAAGATTCCATTATCAAGTATTTTTCTTCAATTTTATCTGAAAGCAAAAATTTAGTTTGGATAGGCTACTTGTCATCCACTAGTGTTTATGGCGATCACCAAGGTGAGTGGGTTACCGAAGTTTCTGATACTAGAGCAACCACAGAAACGGGATCAAAAAGATTATTAGCAGAAAAAAAATTATTAGATACCAATCTACCACTAAGAATATTTAGATTAGCTGGAATATATTCTTTAGAGAGAAATATTTTTCAAAGATTAAAAGATAAAAATTACAAAATGATAAATTCAAAGAATCAAATTTTTTCAAGAATTCATGTTGAGGATATTGCAAAAATACTTTTATATTCTTTCCAAAACTCAAAACCAAAAGACATTTTTAACGTTAGTGATGATTATCCATGTTCTTATAAGGAAGTAGTGGAGTATGCTTGTAATCTTTTAGAAACCGAAACACCAAAACAACTATCTCTGGAAGATTTTTCAGATGGCAAATTAAAAGATTTTTATCGAGATAGTAAAAAAGTTAGTAACCAAAAAATAAAATCTATGGGTATAAAGTTAAAATTCCCCACCTATAAAGAAGGTTTAAAAAGTATTCTGGATCAACTCGATTAATTCTTTTTGAATTTTCTTTAAATCATTTCTTTCAGACAAGCTGTGATCTCCATTTTTTTGGAAAAAAATTATAGTATCCTTTGATTGTAAAGTTTTTGATAATCTGATCGCAAAACTTGCAGGAACAGTTTCATCTTTTAATCCATGAAATAATCGAACAGGAAAATCACATTTAATTTTTTTTGTTAAAATAAGATTTGATTTTCCGCTATCTATTAGTTTTTTTGATATCGGATAAAAGCTATTATATGAATTTGGTAGATAGTAAATATTGCCATTACTAATAGTGGATTTAATTTTTTTAGAAAAATTCTTCCACATGATATCTTTTGTAAAATCTGGAGCAGCAGCTATTCCTACAAATCCTTTAATTTTTTTTTTTATTTTACCAATAAGACATGATGCAATCCAAGCTCCCATGGAAGATCCTATTAAAATTATGTTTTTTGTTTTTACAATTTTTTCAATTATTTCTTTTGATTGGTTTATCCAATCTTCAATTCCATAATTTGATATCATCCCAGATGATTTTCCATGTCCTGTATATTCAAATGTAAAAAAAGAAACATTTTCTTTAGCTGAAATTTTACCTAGAGATTTAATTTTTTTACCAGTCAAATCTGACATAAATCCATGTAAAAAAATGATTGTAACTGGTTTATTTCCACTAATTAATTTATATCTAATTTGTTCTTTATTTTTAGTAAGGAAAAATTTAATTTTAGTTTTATTCATAATTGATATTAATTTTTTACCATAAAGTTTATGATTAAAAAAATAAGATTACTACAAGTTATCCCAAGCATGGGAATTGGTGGAGCAGAAACAGGCTGCAGGCATATTGCTGACTATGTTGCCGAACAATCTGAATTTTCTTCCATACTTACTTCAGGTGGATCTCAAATTAATTTACTAAATGATAAGGTAAAAATATTTAAATGGCCAGTTTCAAAAAATATAATTATGATTTTAATAAATATATTTTTTATTATTTTTCTTATTAAAAAAAATAACATTAATATCGTTCATGCAAGAAGTAGAGGACCGGCCTGGTCTTGCCTGATTGCCTGTAAAATTACTAGAGTAAAATTTGTAACTACTTTTCATGGAACATATAATTTTAATTCTTCTATAAAAAAATATTATAATTCTATTATGGTTAAGTCAGACAAGGTAATTGCAGGATCTAACTTTATTTTAGATCATATCAAATCTAATTACGAAACTGCAAAATCAGTGAGTTTGGTTAGACGGGGTATTGATGAAAATTACTTTGATCCATTCAAAGTTGAAAATTCGGAAAAAGAAAAAATAAGAAAAGAAATGGGTTTTTCTGATCAAAATTTTTTAGTTTTATTACCTGGCAGACTCACAAATTGGAAGGGACAGAAAGTTTTTATAGAAGCTGCTCATTTTTTAAAAATGCAGGATAAGCTTTCAAATATATTTTTCATTATTTTGGGTGATTCTCAAGGACGTAATTCTTATGAAGCTGAACTTCATAACTTAATATTAAAATATAAACTGGTAGATAAAGTTAGAATTATTAAACCTATGAAAAATATGCGTTTAGCATATTCTTTTGTCAATTTGGTAGTTTCGGCATCTATTGAGCCAGAAGCTTTTGGAAGAGTAAGTGTGGAAGCTCAAGCTATGAAAAAACCTATTTTAGCTAGTGCCATTGGAGGGTCTGTAGAAACAATTATTGAAGGAGAGTCTGGTTGGCTATTTAAAAATAGTAATGTCGAAGAACTTGCCGAGTATATTTATAACATTTCAAAAAAAGAAAAATTGGAAATTGAAAAAATTGGTTTAATGGGAAGGAAAAATGTTTGTGAAAACTTTACTAAGACCAAGATGTGCCTTAAAACACTAGAAATTTATCAGTCATTAGTTTATTAAATCTCAAATGATGCTATCAAAACATATATGCCAATAATAAAACTTCCTGACGGTAAAAAATTAAATTATGAAAATATCGTAACAGGATTTGATGTTGCCAAAGATATTAGCATTTCTCTATCAAAAAAAGCTTTAGCTTTGCAAATTGATGGAGAATACAAGGACCTAGATACAAAAATTGAAAAAGACTCCGATATTAAAATTATCACTTTAGAAGATGAGTACGCATTAGAACTTTTGCGACATGATGCTGCCCATGTATGTGCAATGGCTGTTCAAGAATTATTTCCAGGAACTCAGGTTACAATTGGACCGGTAATTGAAAACGGGTTTTATTATGATTTTGCTAGAGATGAGCCATTTACAGATGAAGATCTTGTAAAAATAGAAAAAAGAATGATGGAGATAGTAGATAGAGATGAAAAAACCACTAGAGAAGTTTGGGATAGAAAAAAAGCCATTGAGCATTTTAAAAACATGGGTGAACATTATAAGGCTGAAATTATAGACTCGATTCCTGGCAAAGAAGAAATCTCAATTTATTTTCATGGAAAGTGGCATGATCTATGCAGAGGTCCGCATTTACCTAGCATTGGTAGAATTGGAAAAGCTTTTAAATTAATGAAAGTTGCCGGAGCTTACTGGAGAGGAGATTCTAATAATGTAATGCTGCAAAGAATTTATGGAACATGCTGGAAATCAAAAAAAGATTTGGATGAGTATTTACATAACTTAGAAGAAGCTGAGAAAAGAGATCATAGAAAATTGGGAAAAGTTATGGATCTATTTCATTTTCAGGAAGAAAGTCCAGGAGCAGTATTTTGGCACGAAAAAGGGTGGATATTATTTCAGACTTTAGTTGATTTTATGAGACAAAAACAACTCCAAGCTGGATATAAAGAGGTAAATACTCCAGAAATTATTGATAGAGCATTATGGGAAAAATCTGGGCATTGGGAAAAATTTCAAGAATATATGTACACAACCGTTACTCCTGACGAAAGAACCTTTGCAATAAAACCAATGAATTGTCCTGGTCATTGTCAAATTTATAATCAAGGACTTAAAAGTTATAAAGATCTACCGTTAAAATTATCTGAATTTGGAAAAGTTCATAGATATGAGCCTTCAGGTTCTTTGCATGGTTTAATGAGAGTTCGTTCATTTACCCAAGATGATGCTCATATTTTTTGTACCGAGGAACAAATTACAGAAGAGTCAGTCAAAGTAACAAAATTAATTTTGGATATATACAAAGCTTTTGGTTTTGAAAACATAACTCTTAAGTATGCAGATCGTCCTGCAAAAAGAGTAGGAGAGGATTCGGTCTGGGATAAAGCAGAGCAAGCACTTTTAGAGGCTATAAAAGCTTCTAATGTAGAATGCAAAATTAATAAAGGAGAGGGAGCATTTTATGGTCCTAAAATTGAATTTGTACTGAGAGATGCAATTGGAAGAGATTGGCAATGCGGAACTTTGCAAGTTGATTTAAATTTACCTGGTAGATTAGGGGCAACTTACATTGATAAAGACGGAAAGAAAAAAGTTCCAGTCATGTTACATAGAGCATTATTTGGTTCTTTAGAGAGATTTACAGGAATATTGATTGAGCATTTTGCTGGAAAACTTCCTTTTTGGTTATCTCCTGTTCAAGTTGCGATATTGCCCATAAGCGATGAGCACCATGAATATGCAAAAGAAATATTAATTCAACTTGAAAAAAAAGGAATAAGAACTATTATTGATCTAAGAAATGAAAAAATTAATTACAAAATTAGAGAACATTCCCTTGGAAAAATTCCTGCCTTAATGATTTGTGGTACTAAAGAAGCTCAAAGCAAAACTATAACAGTGCGTAAATTGGGACAAGAAGAACAGTTAACTGAAAAATTAGAAGATGTAATTTCTAATTTGCATCAAGAGTCTCAAGCTCCAAAAATTTAGAGGTATTCTTATTAATAAAAATTTTCAATATAATCGCAAACCAAAAGATCGTGGGCCCAGAACTAATAATAATATTAGAGCCTCTGAAGTTCAGCTAATTGGTCATGAAGGAGAAAATATTGGAATTGTTCCTCTGGGAGAAGCAATTAATAGAGCTCAAGAAGTTGGTTTAGATTTAATTGAAATAGCACCAAATACAAAACCTCCCGTTTGTAAGATAATGGATAGCGGTAAATTTAAATATGAGCAGCAAAAGAAAGCAAGCTTAGCAAGGAAAAAACAAAAAATTATAAATCTTAAGGAAATTAAATTGAGACCAGTTACTGATGTTCATGATTATGATTTTAAAATTAAGAATGCTCACAAATTCTTAACAGGTGGTGACAAGGTTAAATTCACAATTAAATTTAAGGGTCGAGAAATGGAGTATATGAAAGCAGCTTACGATCTTGTTCGAAGAATAATTGAAGACACTAAAGAATTGGGCAAGGTAGAGCAGGCTGCAAAAATGGAAGGAAGACAAATGACCCTAATAATTCAAGCCTTATAGACAATCGATTTCTATTGTTTTCAAATCACAATCTTTGTATAACCCCGATACATTTTTATGGGAAAATTAAAAACTAAAAGCTCTGCAAAAAAACGTTTTAGATTTACTGCTAGTGGAAAAGTAAAAGCTCCTCAAGCAGGAAAAAGACATGGAATGATTAAACGAACAAATAAGCAAATTAGAACATTAAGAGGCACAACGATTTTATCCAAGCAAGATGAAAAAATTATTAAATCGTATATGCCATACAGCATAAGAGGATAATTATATGTCTAGAGTTAAACGAGGAGTAGCAAGTCATCAAAAGCATAAAAAAACTTTAAAACAAGCCAAAGGATTTAGAGGTAGAAGAAAAAATACAATAAGAGTGGCAAAGCAAGCTGTAGAGAAATCTTTACAATATGCTTACAGAGATAGACGAAGAAATAAAAGAATTTTTAGATCATTATGGATCCAAAGAATTAATGCAGGTGTTAGAGCCGAAGGATTAACTTATTCTAAATTTATTAATGGTCTTATTAAGTCAAAAATAAAAATTGATAGAAAAGTATTAGCGGATATTGCTTATCATAATCCTGAAACCTTTAAATCTATTGTAAAAAAGGTACAATCTCATCTAAATTAAACTTAAATTTTAATTTTTAGATGAACGACCTATCAAAACTAGAACAGGAAATTTTTGAAAAATTTTCACGATTAAAAACTAAAGAAAATTTAGAAAGCTTAAAAGTTGAAACTTTAGGCAAGAAGGGTAGTGTTTCTAAATTATTTCAAGAACTTGCCACCATTGATAAAGAAAAGAAAAAAGAATTTGCATCGAGACTTAATATTTTAAAAGCAAAAATTTTAGATGAATTAAGCAAATACACACTTAAGTTTGAGCAATATGAATTACAAAAAAAGTTAGAAAGCCAAACTATTGATATAACGCTTCCAGTTCCCAAAATAACTCAGGGGAAAATTCATCCCGTATCCCAAGTTATTGATGAGTTAACATGTATTTTTGCAGAACTTGGTTTTTCTGTTGCAGAGGGTCCTGATGTTGAAAACGAATATAACAATTTTACAGCATTAAATACTCCTCCTAATCATCCAGCAAGAGACATGCATGACACTTTTTATCTTGATGAAGCTAAACAGCTGTTGTTAAGAACGCATACATCTCCGGTTCAAATTAGAACCATGCTTAATGAAAAACCTCCTTATAAAATTATAGCTCCAGGAAGAACATATAGATGTGATAGTGATCAAACCCACACACCTATGTTTCATCAGCTAGAAGGTCTGTATGTAGATAAAAATGTTACTATGGCTGATTTAAGAGGTTCACTTGATTATTTTCTGAAAAAATTTTTTGAAGTTGATAAAATTAAAATGCGTTTTAGACCAAGCCATTTCCCTTTTACCGAACCATCCGCAGAAGTAGATATTGGGTATGAAATCAAAGATGGAAAAATTACAATTGGCGAAGGAGATAAGTGGTTGGAAATTTTAGGATGTGGAATGGTTCATCCCAATGTGCTTATTAATGCAAAAGTAGATCCAAAGAAATACCAAGGATATGCATTTGGAGTAGGAATCGACCGATTAGCAATGTTAAAATATGGAATTAATGATTTAAGATCTTTTTTTGAGAGTGATGTTCGATGGTTAGAGCATTTTGGTTTTAATTCAAATGATGTCCCAACTAATTACAGAGGTCTTGCAAGATGAATATCACTCTAAATTGGTTAAAGAAGTACCTTAAAACAAAATTAAATGTTCAAGAAATTGCTGAAAAGCTAACCTCAATTGGGCTTGAGGTTGAAAATATAAGTTCATCTGAAAATAATTTAGATAATTTTAAAATTTGTAAAGTTATTAAGGCGGCAAAACACCCTCAAGCTGACAAATTAAAAATTTGTGATGTTGATATTGGCGACGGAAAAATCACCAAAGTGGTATGTGGTGCACCCAATGCTAGAGATGGATTGATTACTGTTTATGCTTCACCTGGAACCATTATTCCAAAAAATGGAATGAAACTTTCTATTGCCAAAATTAGAGGCGTCGATTCTTTTGGAATGCTTTGTTCCGAGTCAGAGCTTAATCTTAGTGAAGAAAGTGATGGTATTATTGAATTAAAAAATAAAGAAAAAATAGGTGATAATTTTTTTAAACAAAGCCTTGAACCTATGATTGATATTTCTATTACTCCAAATCGCTCTGATTGTTTGGGAGTAAGAGGTATTGCTAGAGATCTTTCAGCTTCTGGAGCAGGGGTGTTTATAGAGCCTAAATTAGAAAAATTAAAAATTGTTTCTAAAAAATCAATAAAAATTGAGATTGAAAAAGACTCGGGCTGTTATCAATTTGGTAGTTGTTTTATAGAAGGCGTTCAAAACAGAGAAAGCCCTGATTGGCTTAAAAATTTTTTACAATCAGTGGGACAAAAACCTATCTCAGCAATTGTAGATATAACAAATTTTGTCATGCTTGACATGAACAGACCTTTGCATGCCTATGACGCTGATAAAATTTCTAAAAAGATTATTGTAAGAAAATCAAAAAAAGGAGAATCTTTTCAAGCTCTTGATAATAAAAAATATAATTTATCAGACTCTAATTGTGTCATTTCCGATACATCAAAAGTTTTAGGTTTGGGAGGAATAATAGGCGGAGAGTCAAGCGGAACTCAATTAAGTTCTAAAAATATTATTTTAGAAGCAGCTAGCTTCGATCCAGTTTCTATTGCAAAGTCATCTAAAGAATTAGGAATTATAACAGATGCTAAATATAGATTTGAAAGAGGAGTCGATCCAAATTCAATTAAAGAAGGATTGGCTAAAGCAGCAAAATTAATAAAAGAAATTTGTGGAGGTAAAATAGGAAAAATCCTAATTTCAGGAAATTCTTTATATAAAGAAAAAAAAATTAATTTTAATTTGGATAGTTTTGAAAAATTAATTGGATTTGAAATTTCAAAATCAGATGCGGTAAAAATTCTACAAAAACTTGGTTTTAAAATTAAAGATAAAAAAAATAAGCTCGAATTGATTGTACCAAGTTTTAGACCAGATATTAGTCAGGAAGTAGATATTATTGAGGAGCTAATAAGAATAAAAGGTTATAATAATATCCCGCTTGCAGAGCCAAATAAAACTTCATTTAAAAATACTCTCAATTACAAGCAAAAAAACTTTCATTATATTCAAAGATCCATAGCTTCTTTGGGGTATTATGAAACTGTAACTTGGTCTTTTACTAATTCTAAAATTGATAATTTTTTTACAGATAAAAAATTACGTTTAGTAAATCCAATCTCATCCGATCTAGATACTTTGAGGACATCAATATTTTCAAATTTATTAATTCATTCTAAAAATAATATAGATAGGGATTATAAAAATTTGATGTTATTTGAAGTGGGACCTGTGTTTAAAGGATTAAAACCAGGAGAGCAGCAATCAGTAGCTGCAGGTGTACGAATTGGTAATAAAGTAGAGAAAAGTTGGAAAGAAAAAACTGAAAGCTCAACCGCATTTGATGTTAAAGCTGATGTACTAAAAGTTTTAATAGATCTTGGAATTGATTCAGAAAAATTAGTATGGGAGAGCAAAAGCAATCAATCTTTTCATCCAGGTAGGTCGGGGTCAGTATACTTAGGTTCAAACAAAGGACCGTTGCTTGCATGTTTTGGAGAGCTAAATCCAATTATAGTTAATAAACTTGAATTAGATAAGTATTTTCCATGTGGATTTGAGATTTATTTAGATAATATTATTGAGCCTAAAAGAAAACAAAAAGATATTAAAGGATCCTATTCAGTTTCTAAATTTCAATCTGTAGATAGAGACTTTGCTTTTATTGTTGATAAAAATACAAAAGCTAATGATTTAATATCAGTAATAAAAAATTGTGATAAGAATTTGATCACAAGTATCGATATTTTTGACGTTTACGAAGGAAGTAATATTGGTGAAAACAAAAAATCAATAGCACTCAGTGTAAAATTACAATCGATGGAAAAAACTTTAGATGAAAAATCAATTGAGGAAGTTAGTCAAAAAATTATATCTTCAGTGCAATCTCAAACAGGTGGCACTTTAAGAAGTTCATGAATTCTACAAATTTAATTAGAAACTTTTCTATTGTGGCTCATATCGATCATGGCAAGTCTACGCTTGCTGACAGATTGATTCAGACATGTGGAGGTTTGGATGCAAGAGAAATGAAACAACAGGTTCTTGACTCAATGGATATTGAAAGAGAGAGGGGAATTACCATAAAGGCTCAAACTGTTAGACTTAATTACAAACATACAGACGGTAAAAATTATATTCTAAATCTTATGGATACACCGGGCCATGTAGATTTTAGCTATGAAGTGAGCAGATCTTTAGCAGCATGTGAGGGTTCGCTATTAGTTGTTGACAGCTCCCAAGGTGTTGAGGCTCAAACTTTAGCAAACGTCTACCAGGCAATAGACAATAATCACGAGTTAGTAATTGTTTTGAACAAAGCTGACCTTCCAGCATCAGAGCCAGAAAAAGTTAAGCAAGAAATTGAAGATGTTATAGGACTAGATACCTCAAATGCAATTTTAGCTTCTGGAAAAACAGGTTTGGGAATTAACGAAATACTATCGGCAATTGTTGATAGATTGCCTGCCCCTAAGAGCGAGAGTAACGATCAATTAAAAGCATTATTGGTAGATAGTTGGTACGATAGTTATTTAGGAGTGGTAATTTTAGTTAGAATTATTGATGGTTTCATCAAAAAAGATGATGAAATTTTAATGATGTCCAATCATGCGAAATATAAAATAGATAAAGTTGGTGTTTTCACACCAAAGCCAATTGAAAAAGATTATTTAGGACCTGGAGAAATGGGTTTTATTGTAACGGGTATAAAAAGTGTTTCTGAAACTAAAGTAGGAGATACTATTACGTTAAGTAAAAATCC
>Ga0222714_10001541_pt1 | contig 25914 bp, 36 predicted proteins | sample C33_3DmetaG_FD_165048 | JGI IMG/M metagenome (GOLD analysis project Ga0222714, IMG submission 165048) | Estuarine water microbial communities from San Francisco Bay, California, United States - C33_3D | ecosystem: Environmental > Aquatic > Marine > Unclassified | place: USA: California...
TTGGAGATAAAGTTGTACCTAAATCTATTACATTTGTAATCTTATAATTACCAAATAATGCTGTTCCAGTTGGATGTATATACGACTTTATTAAATCTTTATAACTAGAAAGCAGTTCGTCAATTCTGATTTCATACGAATAAGCTTGATAATATCTACTATCCTGAATAAAGATAGCATCTGAAATAAACCCATCGTTTTTGGAATAGTATCCTGGATATGTGTTAACTGCTCCAGTATAAAACTTTAAAGTTGCAATATTATTAGTATCAGAAATAAATGTATACGAATCTGTAAATCCACCTAAAACTGTTCCTGAATATAATGCATCTGAATAATCTGTTTCCCAATAGTTTGGATTAATAATATATCCAGCTTCAGAAACTCCTTGAGTATACGTATTACTTGGAACATTAAATTGTTCAACACCATTTCGAGATACTGAAATTGGAGAAGGATCGATAAACGATGCTAAAGTTGGATTTAAGTTTACGGTAAAGTTACGTACGTACCCATATCCGAAAGCAATAATTTTATATTTTTGTATTGCGCCAGAAGAAGAAACTTGTGTTATTTTAAGTTTAGCTCCTGAACTCTCTGATGAGTTTATATCAAAAATTTGACCAACGGTAAAGTTTGCTCCCGCATTTAATATTTCAGAACGAACAATAGTTCCCAATAAAGTACCAACAAACGTAGTAGAGTATTTTAAGGTATCTCCTATTGAAACAGTGCCTGTATATCTTTGTACAAAAACTTCATAAATTCCAATATTTGTTTCTACAACTCGTTCAACAAAGGTTGTTACGATTAGTAATCCATCAGAATTATAAACATCAACCATCTTACCAACTAAGCTAAAAGGATCGCCTGTAGTTAAACTAATATAAAAAGAAAGATCTTGTTGCCACTTTCCATCTGAAACTCGTAAAATTGATTCAGAAGGATAATAAATTTCTACCTCTTTACCATATAAAGCTCTAAACAAAAACTTATATGCAGCTTCACTACCTTTAGCAGAAAAGTACTGCTTGGCTTTTCTTATGATGGTTTCTTTTTCATTTAGATTAACATAGTTTGGAAAAGACTGTTCAGCAAGTACATTTAACTCGTTTTTAAATTGCTGAATAAAACTATCAACAGTTTCATCTAAATTTCTATAATCTTCAATGTTTCTACCATTATAATTGGCGTCCAAATATGCATAGTAAGCTTCAACGAATGAAACAAATGAAGGGTATTCATCCCGAATAAACTCAGGAAGTTGCCTTGCTACAATCGTCGATATATTTGGTTTAATTGTCGCCATTATGATCTACTGGTTGTAAACGTGTAGTTTGTTCCGCCGCCTGTATTACCAAGCGAGAAGGAGTCAGTAATTACACTGACTGTTATCTCGTCATTTAATATAACTGAGATTTGATTGCGAGCAGTTACAACATCGTAAGAAGAAGGTTTAATAAAGAACTTAAACTCAGTAACTCCAATTCCAAGAGTAGTAATGTTTAATGTTGGAACATTAATTGTTCCTGTTGAGTAAGTAACAGTTCCTATATTGTTATTAACATAATTTCTTTCTGTTGCGCTTACTAGATAATATAATCTTAAATTTCCCTTACCGTCATCATCAATATAGTATTCATTATCTGCATCTCCATGCATATAAAACGGAGTTGTAGTAATACTATCTTCTGGTTGTCCAGAACTGTATATTGGGTTAATAATGTTAAACTTGTACTGTGAATCTACGCCATAAACTGGAGAAATTGGTTTGTGAAGAGTTACTTTTGTAATATTGCTTACTATTCCTGGATCGCTTGCATCTATTAGTCTGCTTAGTTTTGAAATTCTAAATACACTATCAAATTTTTCTAAATCTGTAGTATTATAATCTTGTATAACTCCTTCTACAATAGCCTTAATATCTGCAGCTGAGCGAGTAGTTAATCTTGGGTTATAGTAAACTGCTGAGTTTACAGCTACGTGAATATACTCTGGGTCAATAATTTCTGGAGTAATAGAAACAACATTTCTTGGTTTTAGTACCTCAGTAATTATTTGAGACTTTTGTACTGCGGTAAGTGCAGTAGCTCCTACTGGTTTAATCGAACAGTATACCTTACCATAAACTGGAGGATCATTATCTTCTCCTCCCCAAACACTAACAGCTTCAACATTAGAAACTTCTTCAGTAATTAAACTCTTATAATCTTCACTAGTAACTCCTCTGTTTTGTGTTGAGTAATGTCGAGGAGCATTAAATCGAACACTTTCTATGTCTTCAATATCTGTTCCACCCGAAGCCGCAGAAACAGTACTAGCTGTTACAGTTCCACCGATTAGAGAAGCACCAGTATATGTAAATAATTTTGCGCTATTAGCTGCATCTTTATTTGTTACAATATAATTTAAAGTTATCACATTACCATTTGATAGTGCTTTACCAATAGTTCCGTCACCGAAAACTACTTCATATAATTCATTTTCTATTTCTTTTACAAAATAAACTTCGCTGGTTGATGTTAGACCTAATATATTACTACCTTCGCTGTATGTTCTATATAAACCTGTAGCTGCTGATTCTTGAACTTGAACAGTTAGTGTTGCTAAATCAGCTCCTGCGTTTGGTATAATATATCTTTGTCCTGCCGCAGCAGTATATTTAAAAGAAAGTTGTGTGCCTTCTCTAATATTTACATTTTGGAAAAGATATTGAGATCCATCCAAATATGTTGTATAGTCCTCAATAGTATAAAAAGTGTAGGACTGTCCAGATATAGTAGTAGTAAAGGTGGAATATTTTGGAAGATTTAATGTTGCAGGTGTAGAAGAGGTAGAAGTAACTCTAACGTCTACAACAGCTCTTGGTGCAGTGGCAGAGCGAGGAGTATACCCCAAAGATTTTGCAATAGAAACTACATTACTTCGTTTAGAAGCTGAATCTAAAAAAGACTCATTAACAGCTAAGTTAGTATATAGAGCATTATAATGTGTATTATATGCTAATACGTCTAATAATACTGATAGTCCTGATCCCTCAAAGTTATAATCAGAAAATTCAGATTGCCCTTCCATAAATGATTTTAGATTACCTCTAATATCATCGAAACTTAAATCAGCGACATTTATTCTTTTATTAGCCATTAACGTGTTCTCTTAAGAGTAAAAGTTATAGTTACTGGTGATTCTGTATTAATTACTTTAAATACGATATAGATATTATACTCATTCCCATCAATATTTGGTGTAACTGTTACAGAAATTAATTGAGCTCTTGGTTCAAAGTTAGCTATTACGTTTTCTATAGATCTTTGAATCATAATAGTTGTTTGAGGTCCAGCAGGCTCAAACAACGAAGCTAAAACCTGAGATCCTACTTCACTATGAAAAGGTCGCTCGTAGTTTTGCGTTAGTATTAAATTACGTACAGATTGCTTAATCGCTGCTTCATCATACTTTATAGCTACGTCTCCCGTAACTGGATGAGCAGTAAAATTAAGGTCTATATCTTTAAAAGTTCTAGTGTTGCGTGCCATTTAGTTATTTATATCTATTCTATGAAACTATTGGGAGAACCCTGCCCACAAGCATCTCCACAAACAATATCGTCTCCAATTCTAGCAGCTAGATTTCCTTCTATATAAGTCTTTCTAGCTCCGCTAGATGGAGATCTTTCTTCCTCTGAATGTGTTACTAAGCCACAAGTATGGGCTACATACTGACATTCTGAATTTATTACTCCAGCTAATTTACCATTAAAATATGTCTTTTGCACAGGAGTAGACTCTAAAAGAGTTGGCGAGTAACACCCATGTCCTGTTGAAGTATCTCCTATTCGTATAACTGCTGGCATAGTTTTATTTAGGTTTATACAAACATATTTATGTAAAATACAAGACTATTTTAACAAAGTCTCAAGTGAAGTTTTTATCTGTTTAATATCGTTTTTTATAGAATCAATTTAACATACGATTTCAATAAAAATTTTCCAGTATCCCAATCATTATTAATAGTTATTGTATATGTTTTAGATTGTCCATCTGCAGTAGCCAAATAACTATATGTTCTGCTGGTTGCAGAATCTGGAATATAATAAATCATTTCACTTAACTTGTCTAAATCTATATCGCTAAAACTAGTAACATCTACAAAAGTATCATTTATGGTTCTATATTGTATAGTGTCTGTAAATACATTATCATAATATCCTGTTATGGTAGCTGGATCATCATTCGACAAAGTCAACGTAGTAGGATCTGTTTGCTGTGGTGTTAATGTAACTGTATAACTAGTGCCACCATCGGTATAAGTTATAGTCTCAGAAACATCTGACAACTCATTATAAGTTCCTAAATTTGTGTCTGTCGGTGACCAAGCCATATTATGTTATCAAAGTAAATGTTCCAAAATCTGACACTCGACTATGGTCTCTCATAGTAAAGTGCTGTTTTCTTATTCCTTTGGTAATAAAAGATATGTGAATCCAAACAGTAGTCGGTCCAGAATATTCTAACAATAATTGATCGTAAGGAACTAACTGTTGTATTTCTTGAATTGCTTCGTAGTGTTCTGTCCTACTAAATCCTCCTAAAACAATATCAGCTGCCTGTCCTTTATAATGTTGAGAAACTTTAGAGGAAGCTGAAACGTCTCCAGGTTTTCTAAATGCATTGGTAATAATCATATTTGGCCAACGTTCTTTTATAGGATCTAATACGTTTACGCATAAATTTCTAAGGTTACAAACAATATCTTGTGGAGTAAGTCCAAATTGATTACATGGTTTTCTAGTCCAATTTGAAGTTACTTGCCCAAGATTAAAATATTTTGACAGAACTAAAGAAGAACTAAACTTGCTAGTATCCATATTTCGGATAAAATCACAATCTGTTTCCTCTGGTACTAGATTATTTTCTATTGGACCAGTTGAAGAAACTATTTCTCCAGAATTTAATTCATCAGAAGCTATATTTCCACGCTCGAGCTGTCTTGCTATGAAGCTAGATGGATCTCCTTCTTCTGGAGTTTCATATGTTTGCGATGTAGAAAGTGAACGATTAACTGTTGTCAACTTACTAAAAGTTTTTTCAGTTATTTCTTTAACAGCTTGAGGAGCTGACAATCCACTAGAAGCAGCACCAGTACCAAAATCTCCACGAACATAATCTACTGCAAAATTTCCTCCTGCTTTAATGTCAATATTTCCAGTAGTTTCCATTTTAATAGAAGCAGCTCTTAATGCATATTCTCCACCAACTGACATCTTAGCGTTACCACTAACATTAACTGTAGCATTGTTGTAAATGTTTATAGTAGTTGCACCATCAACTTCTAAATCTAACGCATTTTTAACTTTAACCTTTTGTGAACCTTCAATCGTAACATACTGAGATCCTATAATATGGACGTATCCATTACGTTCTAATATCTCATAGCCATCACCTACTATACGATTTACTCTAGTTCCATTTGCATCTATTTCACTAAAAGTTCCTGATTTGTGATGTAAATTTATTCTTTCTGAATTTGGAGTATCATCAAACTCAAATATATGGCCAGATTCGCTACAATAAACATGGTTAAATGGATACTGAGCATTATATGGATTTGGAGATTGATCCCAAGTTTCTGTAGAATTTGCTATCTCAACAGATTTATCTCTAGAAGCATCTTTTTTAAATACAATTGTATTGGTGATGTCTTCGTTTCTAGCTAATTTGTGCGTATCAGGCTCATTTGTATATAATGGATATTTACCTGTAGGATCTCTAAATCCATATTGCGAGGAAGAACCTTGATTTGATAATCCAGTTGATCTTTCAATGGTATTGCCTTTGGAATCAGTATAAGATTGTCCAACAGGAACTTGCTCTTGTGCTACTGGTGTTAATCCACCAGCTATATTTGGTATTCCATCACTTAAAAACAGAGCTCGTTCAGCATTCCTTCTAGTTACTAATCCTTTTAAAACTTTTCCTCCAGCCTTTACCCAATCATTAAATCTTGCTGCAGCATTTTCATAATTGCCTGCATTTAATTCTGATAAGAGAGTTGAGTTTTTAAGATTACCGTTACCAAGATTATAAGCAAAACAGCAAAGCGCATCTACCATAGATTGTGATACAAGAGCTTTTACATCTCTTTTTACTCCTGGCAAAAACTGTTTTTTTAAATCTTCTAAAAGATATTTTTCAGCTTCTTCTTTTGTAATTCTTCTGTTTGCTTGAACAGCAACACCATTTATGCGTGTAGTTCCATAACCTACTGTCCAAACTCCAACTGAATCTTGATATGCTTCTAATTCTAATCCTTCGAATTGTTTTATTAGAGCTATACCCTTAGAACTAACTTCTGAAAAGTCTCTAACTGGTCTTAAACCAGAATAATCTGGTGTGGTAGATTGTTCTTGTGGTTCTCCAACATCGCCTGATGATAAAATAGTTCCGCTTGCATCGGTTGTAACTTGAGTTCCGTTTTTAGCAACTCCATAATCGTCTTTCAACAATAAGCTAAGATCATCTTCATCAATCGATCCAAACTCTTGTGGAATTCCACCCACTGTTCCGAGAATAACAGGTTGTTGGTTATCTGGATAATCTCTAAAATAAATTACTACCCATGTTCCTTCAACTGGTCCAGTTGGACTAAATCCTATTCCACTAATCGCAGCAGAATTTAATGGTTGCATTGGATGTGCCCATGGCAAATCTTCTGTTGGTAAGTCTGCTTTTAAGTGCGTGTGAACACCAACAACTCTAACTTGACATCTGCCAAGTTTAAGTGGATCCATTCTGTTTTCAACACAACCTGTATATAATTGCATAATCTCTACCTATTCTTATCCATAACTAATGAATCTTTAATTAACTCCATATAACAAGTATGGGTATCTCTTCCAATGTAATGGTTTATTGCTGATGTTACATATTTTCCTGAGAAGAGATTATCTATGGTATCAGTTTCTCCTTTAGAAACTGGACTCATCTTGTATAACTTAAGATTAACAGTTCTTCCTACAGTATAATCTATTCTTCCAGGAACGGTAATGTTTATTTTTTGATTTTCTGCTTGCTGTAGCAAAGAATTTCTTCTTTGTATTGTTCCTGTGCCAGAGGAATCGAAAACACCAGTAAAATTATTTTTAGAAGAAGGTTTTACAAAAATCTTAGAGCCAGCTCTGTGTATATAATCTTTAGAAATTGGAGAATTTTGGTTCAAATGTCCCTCTTTCTCAAAATCATTTTCTGAGAAATAGTTTTTATTGATATATTTTTTTGTAACTAGATCGTGAGTTATCATTTGAGAAGAATATTTTCCCAATTTAATATCATCAATATAATCAAAAATTTCTGGTATAGAAATTTCTTCTACTCGTTTGTAATCTTCATTTATATCCTTCACAGCTTGCCCCATATTAATAGCTCTCACATAATTATCTGCTACAAAATCTTGTATTTGTGGTTCTCCATATATAGACTCTAATGTTCTAAAATTTAATCCATCTCTATTTTGATAGAATAAAAATGAAGAAACTGAATTTATATTCATAGATTTTGAAACTGCATAATTTATTGCTTGGGTAGGATTCCAGTAGTTGGATACAAATTTGAAGGAATTAGAACTTTCCTCAAGCACCAATTTCTTTTTGGAATTTAATCCTCTAGTAGAACTAACTATTTCTGAAACAATATCAGATCCACGACCAGAAAAAGCTTTAGTTATTCTTGTATTTAAATCAATTATGGCTTCTACACTTATAAAGTGTAATCGGTATGTTATTTTTTTATCTCCAAGTTTTTCTCTATTTGAAGATTTGTATATGTAAAAGGTATCTTCAATAATTCCAGTTTTTGTATTTTTCTGTTGATCAAATGTTGGAGTGTTTATCTTTATATTTACAAACTCTTCTCCAGTTAGTGGAAATAAATTCATTAAATCCAAAGTATCACTAACAATCAAAACTCCTGTTGTAAATGGAGAAAAAAGATCTTCATATACTTCTATGGCTATACACTGACCAGTTATGTCTTGACCAAATCCTGATGTGTTAACTATCTCTACCTTTTGAATAGTTACATCACCAGCCTGTCGTATTTCATTATTGGATGAAGCCATTACATTATTTCTTCAAAAGACTTTAAGATATTTTGTAAAAATTTACTTGAAATTAATTTTATTCTTCTTTTCGATTCATTTTGAGAATCTTCATAGGAATAGTTTGAAACTGAGGTTGCCTCAGCGTTGTCAGAATCAACTTCAAATCCATTAGAATCAATGTAGTGATGTGTAGCATATTCATTTCCAGAGCCATATTTTTGCGTTACATATCTGTCTAATTCTGGTTGTGCCATAGGATAATCATTTATCCAATCATATCTTAAGTTACACAACATCACCACCCAATGATATTCTGCAGATCCATAAACTTTCTCAGCAATTATTTCTGGAGTGTCTCCATATCTCATATCATACTCATCATACAATGTTATGTTTGAAAGAATTTCATTTCGCAATCTTACATTTTTAGTAATGTCTGCTACTAATGTTAATGTTCTTTCTCCATTTCCATCAATATCAAAATCATATATAAAATTATTAAACTTTTGAAAATACATGTTATATCCTAATTAAAATTTATATGCATCGATATTTTCTTTAGTAAGAATGGCGAGCTCTTTAAATGTTAATGTTACATTAATTTGCGTTGGCATACCACCCTCAAATGTAGTAAACTGTCCCTGGGGAGTATAATTTACATTCATAGAAGTTAAGACGCAAGAAGTGTGCCTGTGTATATTCATATTTTCTTCATCTTTGTGGTAATACACAATATCAAATTCCGATGGATAAAGAAATAGCCAAGCGCCATCATCTTTATACTCAGGATGCATATGAAGTTTAAATTGATTGATAATGTTTTTTACATTTTTTGCTTCATTTACATTTCTAGGATAAAATTGATAATCGAACGTAAAGGTTCTAAAATCAACTCCTTTAAATAATTGTTCCTTCTTTGGGTTTGGAGCTAATCCCGCAGAAGCTTGAACTGCATTAGGTAGTTTAGAAATTCCATAAGCTGCTATTGCTCCAGAGCTTCCAGCCAATCCTGTTGTCCAAGCATCTGAAGCTTGATTAATAATTGCATCAAGTCCCTTAGTAATATTATCTCCCAACGCTTTAGCTTGATCTAAAGCAAATCCTGCTGCTTGCAGTGCTGCCTGACCTGCCATAGTATCTTCCTCAGAATACTGTGTGTTGTAGGATATATTTAAAGTATTTGGAACATGCAGTGTTATTACGGACTTCAACCTCTTTACACCTCTACTAACTGCTGGAAGTTGACTAGCTACTATGTCTCCAACAGCATATCCGAGACCTGCACCAATACCAACTTGAGTAAGAGCTCCACCAGGAAGTCCTTTAGCCGCATTTGTTACAAGAGCTGCTCCTCCTCCACCAGCAGCTCCAATTACTGTAGCTACTGCTTTAATCTGAGATGCACCATATTTTTCATTTGCTATCGCAGCTCTTCTTGCTGATGGTACGATTTCATTTACTGTTTCTGTTTCTGGTTTTTTCAGCAACTTTGAATCTTGCTGAACATTTATGTAAAAAACAACATAATTATTTCCATACTCTGGATTGTTTATATCGATCGGATAGGAAAATCCTTCAGATTTATATTTGTTTTGATCGTACTTACCTGCGCTTTTAAATCCCTCATTGGCTGCAATTTCTTCTTCAATTGCTATTCTTCTATTTTCTGATTCTAGTTGTCCATCTCCAACAGTAGCGGTGGCAGCAGGATGATTAATCATACCGTTATATGGCATCGAAATTCCTTGTTTTGCTAGGTTAGTTACCTAAATATGCTTATTATTTTGTAATATTTATATATGTTCCACAAAAGAAAATATAAACCTATAAATCCCCAAAAATATAACGGAGACTCCTCAAATATTATAATGAGAAGCTCTTGGGAGACCAGATTTGCGGTTTGGTGCGATAAAAATCCGCAAGTCTTGAAGTGGCAAAGCGAGGAAACCGTTGTTCCTTACCGCTGCCCGACAGACAATAAAATTCACCGCTATTTCATAGATTTTAGGATTCAAATACAAAATAAAGAAGGTCTGCTCAAGACTTATTTAGTTGAAATAAAGCCAGAAGAGCAAACAAAACCACCAAATTATCCAGGAAAAAGGACTAGAAAATATCTAACAGAATCCTTTTATTTTATCAAAAATCAAGCAAAATGGAAAGCTGCAAGCAATTTTGCTAAAGATAGAGGGTGGGATTTCATAATTTTAACTGAAAAACACCTTGGAATTAGCTAAATAAATAGAATATGGCGACCAGTTTACTTAAAATATTCGAGCAAAACCAATATAACCTAGAAGCAGCTAAACAGCAGTCTAGATCATGGTTTGATCAACAGGTTTTGCTTTTGAGAAAGAAAAGATATACTGTAAAACAGGTTTTAAGAGATAATCCAGCTTCCCTAACTCAAAAAATCCTTTTAGGTAGGCTGTATATGTTTGTTTACGACGCTAAAACTAAGGAAGAACTACCTTATTGGGACAAATTTCCGTTAGTTTTTCCGTTTAAAAGCTTATCAAACGGATTTTTAGGTATAAATTTACATTATTTACCGTATTATATGAGAATTAGGTTATTAGATCGGCTTATGATGTTTGCATCTAACAAAAAAATGGATGAAAACACCAAATTAAGAATGACATGGAGTATGTTAGAAGGTTCTACCAAATTTGCAGCGGTAAAACCTTGTGTAAAACACTATTTGAGGTCAAATATTAAAAGTTTATTTAAAGAAGTGCCTGCTAAAGACTGGACAACAGCGATGTTACTTCCTGTAGAACAATTTACAGGAGCTGTTTCAGTACAAGTTTGGGCAGACTCTAGAAAAATAGGAAGATTTTAATGGCAGAGAATATATCAAGACCTTTAAGCGACTTTATTGCTTTAGTAAAGCGTAACGGTATCGCTAGAACTAATAGATTTACGGTAAATATTACCCCCCCTGCAGTATTGTCTCTGTACCCGCCAGAAGGTCAAAGTCTAAGAGATATGACTCTACTGTGTGATGCAACTCAGCTTCCAGGAATAAATATTTCTACAACACAAGCTCGAATATTCGGTGAATTTAGAGAAATGCCGTATGAGAAATTATATGATCAATTAACGCTATCTTTTTATGTTGATTCCAATTTAAATATTAAGAAATTTTTTGACGATTGGCAAAATAGTATTCAAAAGACAGATGTTAATGGAAACAGAACAATGGAATATTATGATAGATACACGAGTATTATACAAATAGGTGTTCAAGACGTATCAGAAGAGTTAATCTATACGTGTACTTTGTACGAAGCATATCCTAAGACAGTTAATGCGATTGCTTTAGACTATTCTTCCAAAGAAGCTATGAAGCTTTCTGTAAGTTTTATATATAAATACTGGGCAAATAAAGAAAAACGAGTAGTTGCTGATACCTCGCCCACATCACCAACTAAGACGCAACCACCTATTGGATGGATAGTAGGCTAATACAATTTTATGAAAATGAATGATAAATTATCTGAAGTGTTTGATGTTGAAATAATTCCTGAAGAAAAATCGCTGGTTCCTGAGATAGTTGAAGAACCTGAGATATCCAGTGGGAATCAAAAGATAGAAACAGATTATGATGCATCTAGAAAAAATTTACAAATACTTCTGGTACAAGGTGAAGATGCATTAACAAATGCTCTAGAAGTTGCTAAACAAAGCGAGCATCCAAGAGCATTTGAAGTAGTGGGAAATTTAATTAAGCAATTGGCAGATGTAAATCAACAACTAATGGATTTACATAAACAAAAGCAAAACTTAGATAACCCAAAGGGATCAAAAACTGAAAAAAACGTGACCAACAATTCAATTTTTGTTGGAAGCACCGCTGAGTTGAATAAGTTAATTTCGACTATGAATAAAGGAGAATAGTAATGGCATTACCGATTCAAAGTGCACCAAAATATAGCGTAACAATTCCTTCAACTGAAGAAACTGTAAATTTTAGACCATTTATAGTTAAAGAACAAAAGTCTTTGTTATTGGCTCAGCAGAGCGAAAAGCAAGGAGTTATGATAGACACATTAAAAGATGTAATTTCAGCGTGTACTTTCAATAAAATTGATGTTTCCAACTTAGCATTATTTGACTTAGAATATCTTTTCACACAAATAAGAGCTAAGTCTGTTGGAGAAACTGTAGAACTAGTTATAAAATGCAATACGTGTACTGATGAAAAGGCTAGAGCAAAAGTATCTTACGACTTAACAAATATAGAAGTTAAAAAAGACGAAAACCACAATAAAAAAATACCTTTGTTTGACGATGTTGGAGTTATGATGAAATATCCAAACTTTGACATGATAAGAGGATTTGAAAATATACAAGATGGAGATGTCGAAGAATTATTTGGAATGGTTTCTAAGTGTATAGATTACATATACAATACAGAAGAAGTATTTCACACAAAAGACCTAAGCAAAGAAGAAGTTGATGAGTTTTTAAACAACTTAACGCAAGATCAATTTAGTAAAATACAGAACTTTTTTGAAACTTTGCCAAAAATATACACTGATCTAGATTACATTTGTCCAGTGTGTGAAGTTAAGCAGCAAACAAGAGTTGAGGGTATAAACAGTTTTTTTTAATTAACCTTTGTCATGAAGATTTGATTGGTTATTACAAAGTAAATTTTGGATTAATGCAACACCACAAATATACTTTGACCGAACTTGAGGAAATGATTCCATTTGAAAGAGAAATATATGTTTCTATGTTATTGCAGCATTTAGAGGAAGAAAAACGAAAATTAGAAGGACAAAAATAATAAATGGATAATTCATTTACACTCCTATTAGATGAGCAAAAAATAACCAATTCTTCTATGGAGAAGGTTAGAGAATTGCTCATCTCAGTAGATTCTAAATCCGCAATAACAAATAATATTCTAAACTCAATTGCTGACTTGATGCGAACTGCATTCTCTTTAGACGGCAGAAAGAGTGGTGGTGATGCACAAAATCCTGTACTTGGTCAGGCAAAAGAGGATCAGTTTGAAAACATAAAACGCCAAGATAGAATGATAACGTTGTTAGAAGAAATCAGGGATAAACTATCAGGAAAGCCTGTTGTAAAAGAAGAAGATACTAAAACTGACTTTGCAGAAAGTTCAGGTATTGGAAAACTATTTTTAGCTCTTGGAGTTGCAGTAGGTGCAGTAATTGGACTAATTGGAGCTCAACTAAAAACAATAAAATTCTTTTTAGGTGGAGCTTTTTCAAAACTACTGGTACTAGCAAAAAAAGAATTAGATATCATAAGATTCATATTTTCTGAAAAATTTGCGCAAATAGGAAAAGTAGCAGGAAGATATCTAACTGGAATAAGAAATTTATTTTCTGAAAAACTTATGGCTATAAGAGTTGGAATACGAATGATTTTTGATTCATTCGTTTCTAAACTCAAGGTGTTGTCCAATAACAAATACATAGGTCCAATCTTAACAAGACTGACCACAGCAATAAGATCAATCTTCCAACCAATTATCAATTTTACTAAAGCATTAAAAACTGAAGGTACCATAGCAAGGGTTATGACAGGTATTGGTAATGGCATAACAAAAATGCGAACCTTTTTTACCAGTATTGGAAGTAAATTTTCCAAAGTTCTTGGATTTTTCAAAAAAACAGAAGATGGCGTTTCAGCATTTTCAAAAATATTTCCTAAAATATCAGGATTTTTTGGAAGTATTGGAAAAGCCTTTAGTGGATTCGGGAAGGCATTTGGGTTAGTAGCAAATTTCGTAAAACGGATTGCATATCCAATACTGATAATAATGACAATATGGGATACAGTAAAAGGTACAATAGCAGGATTTGAAAAGGGTGGCATAATTGGAGCAATTGGAGGAGCAATTAAGGGATTCTTCAACTCACTGATAACAGCCCCACTTGATATGTTAAAGGGTGCTGTATCTTGGATATTAAATTTGTTTGGGATGAAAAACGCCAGTAAATGGCTGGACTCATTTAGTTTTACAGATATCTTTAATGGCTTCGTCGACAGCATAACTGGTATGTTAAGCTCGGTTGTAGATTATTTTACTTCTGCGTGGCAAGAAGGTGGATTGCTTGGAGTAATTGGAGCAGCATTAAAAGGAATCATAAAAACATTAGTTATGATGCCAGCAGATATTTTAAAGAGTGGAGTTTCTTGGATACTAGAAAAATTTGGATTTGAAAACGCCAGTAAATGGTTAGACTCTTTTAGTTTCAGTGATTTGTTCGATAAGATGATTACTGGCATATCCGATATGCTAGGCTCTATACCAGAATATCTTGGTAAAGCATGGGACTGGGTTAAAGAAACCATATCTGGAGTGTTTACTGGGATGTGGGGACTATTCAAAGAGTGGATTATTGATCCAATATGGGGAGGACTAGAGTATATTGGAGATCTAATAAAAGAATATATTTACGAACCATTTAAGGAAGTATTTGATCCAGTAATAGAATGGTTTAAAAAGATAAAAGATAAGGTATTGGGTTTCTTTGAAAACTTTGGTATACCAGAAATAGGATTTAGTGTTTTCGGTAAAAAGTTTACTGTTGGACCATGGTATCCATTTAAGTCAGATCAACCAGAAAGCAATGCTGATGAGAGTAGTAGTGGTGTAGACAGAATTAGTGGAGAAGGGTTTAAGGCAGAAAGATCTGCTTCTGGTGAGGGAGTTATTCAATATCAAGATCCAACCACTGGTGAAATAATAACAAGAATGGTATCTGATGATGTTTATGATAAAGTAAAGAAAAATGTAGAAAGTGGTATTGATGGTAGTTCCATGGTTGCTGATGTTATAGCTGAAGAAAAGGCATACGATCAGTTAAGTTGGTTTGATAAAATGAAAGTTAATTTTACTGATTCTAAAGCAACTGATTTGTTACAAGAAAAAAACTATGGATCTTCGCAAACTGGGAATACTTTACAGGCTATATCTACTGATAATGATATGAAAAAATTAGAGATGAATATACCTAAAACTACAGCAAATGTAGTTACAGATGCAAGAACTTTAAATACTGTTAATAAAAATCAAAATGTTACAGTTAGACAAAATACTAGAGATAACAGTTCTTCTTTACGAAGGTATAATGAAAGAAGCACTGATTTCGCTTATCCAGGATAAAAAGGGGAGCCAAGCTCCCCTTTCTTTTTACTCGTCTTCGTCAGCTATCTTTTGAAAGTATGATAACATTCCGTCGTCATCATCTCCAGAAGCAGTTACTGCAGCTTTAGGTCTAGGACGATCTTCTTCAGCTAGATCCGAAGCAGATGGCATTGGCTCACCGTCGCCCAAAACATCAGACAACTTCTTAGATAATTGATCAAAAGACTTGAAGTATTTGTCTCTATCCAAAAACTCAGCAAGTTTATATTGCTGACCAACAACCTCTAGCAGTTTCTGTTCTTCACCACTATAAAGTGCTGAAGGCTCGTTAAACTGAGATTGATCGTAGTTTGCATATCCATCAACCTTACGCATACGCAACTTAAAGTCAGCTCCTTCCCATAGATCAAAAACATTAACTGGCTTCTCATCCTCAAAGGTTGGACGAGCTTTATCCATAATCTTATCAAAGATCTTTTTACCAAACTGGAACAAGAATACCTTGCCCTCGTTTTCTGGATGTTTAGGATCGTTAACGATAAGAATATTAGCAATATAAGAAAGTCTACGTTTCTGCTTTCTTGCCAATTCTTTGTTAGCTTCTGAACCAGAGTTCCACAGACGGCTGTTGAGTTCGCCCACAGGATCTTTCTCACCAAAAGTGGTCAATGAGTTCTCAATATACCAGCGTCCAGTTGGACCTTGGAAAGAGTGTTTAAAAACTCTAACCCATGGTAACTCATCACCCTCAACCCTTGGAAGAAATCGAATGGTGGCGGTAGCATTACCTGCTTTATCTTGTTCTAGTTTCCAGAACCGCTCGTCTGCATAAGACTTTGATTCTGTAGTGGTGGGGGTTGCGATCTTATCAAAAGCTTTGGCAATTTCACCAAAGTCTTTATTACGCATATTTCGTAAAGTATTAATATCCATATTTGTCTCCGTATAAAAGTGTATTATTAATTGTCGTATTGTTTAGTATATTCTTCTTCATAATTAAAGTCAATGTTGTCTTCATTATAATCCTCATCAACATATTTATTTATGATTTTCATGCTCTTTTTACCTTTACGATTTTCTGAGAATTTATTGTCCCAGTCGTCGTACCGATTAAAAGTCTCTCTCTTAAAAGTACGTCCCATGGCTAAAGTACATCTAACTCCTTTTTAAAATTTAAAAACAACGGTTCAATACGAGCTTTGTCATATTTTACGAACCGCTTACACTTCTCGATTCTTCTGCGTTCACCGTCCCATAACAAAGCCAAAGAATCGTTTAGTTTCCATTCGGTGAGGTAATTATCAAAATCATCTAAAATCCTCATTGTTTCCAGCGTTATATGCTTTCCAATGTAAAGTTTTAGTAACTCAGGATAATCGCCACCAACAAATGAATACAATCTGTTTTTATCCAGTCTTTCCTTTTCGCAGTGATCCAATATCTTCATTGTATCTTCACGGAAAATATATGCAATACTTTCTCTACGTTTAACCCAAGTTACATAATTCTTTTGAGCTTCTTCTTGCTCCCAAATCATTCCTGGATTTCCGTAGGCAAAGTTTGCCACATAATATTGAATCAGCTTTTTATCTTCTGATATTTTATGTGCTATGTTTTCGAAATGGAAGCGATCAGATCTACGCTTAAATGCATCAACAGATCCCTTGACCTTGCCTCCAGTATCGAAAACATTATACTTGTCCGTTGTGAAGTGTAGTTTCACTGCCATATAATATTTGTAAGCTTTAAAACCGTTCACTGTCATATCCGTTAGACGTCAAGTTTTCCTTGTTTAGGAAGATAATTTAATTCTCTGAATTCTAACTCCAACTTATCTTTTAAATTAGAATTGATAAAGTTAGTTACATCAGATGGTTCAAGATAGTTTTCCTTACAGTATTCTAATATAGCATCCATGTAAGGAACTTTTTTATCTCTAACAATCTGTTCAATGTAGAGCGAGAACTCATTTGCATTGTTGAACATTATAATCCACTTATTCTTGAGATTTGATTGAAAATGTTTTCAGGAGAAGTTTCACCGTAAGGATCCAAACCACAGTTATCTTCTCTGTCTGGTTCAACAAACCATTTAACAATTTCTTTATTGTCTACAAGAACAGCGTAACGCCAAGACCTCATACCAAATCCCAAGTTATCCTTACAAACTAACATACCCATAAGTCTAGTAAACTCACCAGAACCATCTGGAATTACCTTTACGTTTTGTAAGTTTTGAGATTTCGCCCAAGCATTCATAACAAACGAATCGTTGACTGACATGCAGTATATGTCGTCTATTCCTTGTCCTCTAAATGCCTCATACATCTTTTCAAAATTAGGTAATTGAAAAGTTGAGCAAGTTGGAGTAAAAGCTCCTGGAAGCGAAAACAAAATAACTTTTTTATTGGTAAAGTAATCATCGGTGGTCATATCCTGCCAACGATAAGGATTATCTCCGCCAATACTTTCATCACGAACTCTTGTTTTAAAAGTTACGTTTGGAACACGATTAAGCATTATATCTCCCAATTATTTTTTATTAATATAGTATTCAGCTGTGTTTAAACTCTTTGTGACTTTAGTATATTCATCATATTTCTTATGGTACAAGTTCCATATTGGAGTGTCTAACTCATCATAAGACATCTTCCGCTCAAACATAGTTAGATATTTTGACATAAACTTATCCAGTTCCATCTTGTAACTAACAAGTTGATTGCGTAGTTCTTTGAGTTCAGATTTCGTACCATAGTTGTACGCTGAAGCAATTTTTTTATCGATACCTGTCAAGTCCATATTCATAGTATACTCCAAGAGTGAATTAAAATAAAGTATTAACGACGCATTTTTGCAATATCTTTAGCTTCGGTATCGTTAAAAATGGGAACAGCATTAGACTTATGCAAAGTTCCTATTCCTAAGATATTGGTTCCTGTGTAGGTTTTGTTTTCAGACTTAGTTGCAACACCCATGCCTGCAGTTCCACAGCTAGGATAGTGCTTTGCTGATTTTCTGCCGACAGGTGGTGTTAGTTTGTAACTTGTAAGTGGTACAAAGCTTGGAGTCTTTTTTGAATCTGCTCCGTGGCGTTTCTTTAGCTCTTCCCAATTTCTAAGGTTCTGTTCGTATTTTTGTTTAGCTTCTGCTGTACGAAACTTAGGCTTCCTCGGCTTTCTGTTCCGTGTCGTTGTAAACCACGCTGGCATCATTCCCATCATCACCTCTACATATAGTCGTAAAAGAAGGATATTCTGCTTCGTCAAAAATAATATCGAAGTAGTTTTTCGCATCTATTACTGCATTATCACCCCAAAACTCTCTAGAAAGCCATTTCTGTTCTTCCTTACGCTTGTAAGAAACAGAAACGCCATACTGAAGAGTTCCGCCGTTGCGCCAATCGTTAGACATAAGCAACTCCATATATTATACCACTTTGCCGAATTAAAGTAAAGGGGTATAAGTCCTTGATTTTATGTGAGATCTTTAACATAGTCGCAGATACCCAGCTTTTTAGCTTCCAAAGCGGAAAGCCACGTGTCCTGTGGAGGCAATAATACCTCTCTAATCTTCTTATCTGGCAATCCAGTGCACTTTCTGTAATGGTTTATCATTCTTTTGGTTGTTAAATCATATTCTTTAATCTGAGCAAATAACTCGTGTTCTTTACCAAAGGCTCCCCAGCTATATTGATGAGAAAGAATACTGGTGTTGGGAGTTAGTATTCTCATTTTCTTATCACCTGCAATAAAAATTAAAAGTCCAGCAGAAGCAATTTGTCCTATACCAAAAGTTCTAATTGGTATTGCTGATCCTCTCATCACATCTATCACTGCAAACGCAGCATTCAAATCTCCTCCAGGAGAGCAAATAATAAGGTTTAATAATTCTGGTCTTTCTTCTGAAAAATTTGATTCAAATATCCAATCTATTGTTGATTTAGCAGAAGTATAATTAATTTCGTCCATCAGCAAGTAGAACGAATGAGCCATCTTTTGCCCTTCGGTTACTTGAAAGTTTAGTTTTTGTGCCATTATTTTTATCCTTATAAAATATGTGTTGCCCAATCTTCACTGTTTTAACTTTCATTTTTCTCCAACTGGGTGCAACGTAATCAGCATGGTACCAAAGTGCTCCACCAGTTATATCATAATTCAATTCTGAATTTAGAGCAATTTGTTTTGCCATCTTATAAATCGATTCATAAGCTTTCCTGTCATAAACTACATCTGGCTTACCATCACACCACCAAGAAAACTGACACTTGTGTTTAATCGGTACTATCTTGCCTGTGTTTTCTGTATGCCACTTAGAGACAATTCCTTGTTTTACTACACCGCAAATACTGTCAGGAAATCTAGGACTCTTAACTCTATTTAAGGTCACCAGAGCAACAGCTTTTTGTCCGATGTATGGTTCACCAACAGCTTCAAAATACATATTATCAGCCAGACATTGTATTTCTTTTTTAACTCTGGGTAAGATTAAACTTGATTGAAATTCTTTTACCTCGATTTGAGGCGATGAAATATTCTTAGGATATGCTGTATAAGCAATAAGAAATACAGCAGTAAGCAAAGTAAATGAAAGAAATATTTCGTTCTTCATGTTATACCTCCTTAGGGATCCAGTTGCGCTTTTCTGTCAACATACAGAACTTCTTTAACAACTGTGCCGTCCTCTTCTATTTTGTCAATAAAATTAAACGTAACACCTTTACCCTCTTCTTGGGAAAGACGTTTCCAAGATTTGCGCCATTCGCCCACAAATTTTGGATTATAATTCGGTTTACCTTTTTCTACAAAATTATCTGTATAACTACCAATGTCCACATCAAAATAAGAATCACAACCGTAAATATCTAATTCTGTAAATCCTAAACGAATCATAGCATATGCTGCCCAATGACCAGAACTATAATAATTTCTTAATACATTTACTGTCCCCAAAACTTTTATAGTATTTTGTTCTAGAGAAAAAAATCTTCTGTGTTCTTTTATAGTTTCTGAGCTGGCTCTGTTTAGAACCACTTTATTAGTCAGCATCTTTACGTTGTCAGTTGCCCATACTCTAATTACATCTCTATCAATTATAGACGTTGCGTCTACTGGCACTGGAGGAAAGTTACATCCCATAGTATAGAGACCATTTGGCTTATAGTGTTTCCACCGTGGTCCATTACACAGGACATTACCCCTGCCCCTGTTTTTTGGAAGTTGATCCATGTCTAAGATATTAGCCTATTGGTATCGCTTTCATAATCAAAATGCCAGTTCTTTAAGGAAGAACTGGCAAGACCTACGTCAAATCAAAGTTTAACGTGGTTTGTGGATTACCACCAACCTGTCGCATTACCTACTAGGTTTACTACAACCATAACGACAGCAACATGTGCCGCAAGATTCCAATCCAATTTCATGTGGATCTCCTTTTTAGTTGAAAAATGCAAATTGTTTCTGTTGACAAGTACAATTTACAAAACTCCTTAAATGCTCCTTTTTATCAGAGCAGTTTATTATTTAGGTTTTACCCCAAATTAGTATAAATTATACTACTTTTTTTAATTAAAGTAAAGCTTATCTTCCCTGCCCACGGTACTTTTTATAGCTTCTTTTTTTAGTCTTATTCATGGAACTGGTTTTAGGTCTTGGTCCACCAATAGAAGTTCTTTTGTGAACAGGCTCATGAATTTTTGCATTTACTGTAGTCTTTTTCGTTTTTGGCGCTGCCAAGAGTATCTCCTTATATTTGTTTATCAGAAGGATTTATACAACTATCCTTTATTAAATTATATACCTTTACTGGATCTTTCTCTTCCTTCATAATTAGTAACACTTCACGCATAATTTCTTGAGCCCAAGCTACTGCAATTTCGGCTTCTTCTTCAGATTGAACATTAGGAAAGGCAAAATTAATATTTTGCGGATTTAGTCCATCATTAATACTAGATACTACATCTTTAGCAAGACTTGCTTTAGTCAAGCAGTAAGGCGAGTCGTCTGCATTAGTTATAGAAGCCATAGCAATCATCAACGCTATACAAACTACTGCAATTACTAAGTACCGCATATTATTCTCCCTTATAGGTGCATATCTTACTAATATGCTCTGGTGTCATAAATGAAACTTCGTCCCAGAACATCCATTCTTCGGCTCCTGGAGGAATAAGAATAATCTTTATCATATGATTATCTATTGTTCCCAGAGCAACAGTGCTTAATGTTACTCGTGCTTTATCTGTGTCTGGAAAGTTTTCTGGGTGGCAGTCTACAAAAAACTTCATCCTTCGCATATATACTTTAGCTTTAGAAGGATAATCGCCGTAGATATCCCAATATGCTTCTATTTTATTTGTGCCTCTTACTTTATGAATCTCAGTTGGGTCAAATTTTAATTTATCTCGTTCTGCATTAACTTGCAAAACAGGATCAGCCAAATATTCTCTGTTTGCATAACTTAACCCAACAAGAGATATAAGAAAAGTAAATAATATTGTTCTCATACATTCTCCTTTGTTGGTGCTCCCTGACAGAATCGAACTGCCAATAGATGATTACAAATCAACTGTTATACCGTTTAACTAAGGGAGCGTCAAACTGCAAAGCTTTTACCACAACCACATGTGGCTGTAGCGTTTGGGTTCCTAATTACAAATTGGCTACTCATGACACTATCTTCCCAGTCAATAATAGCTCCCTGTAAATACTGCATGCTCATTGAATCTACAATAATTCCGCCAACCTCAAAATCGTCTTCATCTTTATTTTCTTCAAAGGTGAATCCGTAATTAAAACCAGAACATCCACCACCAGTGACAAATGCTCTAACTTTAAAATCTGGATTGCCCTCTTCTTGTAAGAGAGCATTAATCTTTTCCATTGCCTTTTCTGTAACTGTAATCATTACTGACTTCCGATTGTTAGTTTTATGTTATTTATTATAAAATCAACATCGTAAGCAGTTTCCATTGTTCTTTTAGATATTATGTTATTTTCTTCTAAGCTTTTGTTAAACTCTTCTAGAGTTAAACCACCACCAAATGCTAAAGTCCAGTTGTAGTGTAAGGTTTCCCACACCTCTGGTAACAATTTTTGTATTCTGTCAAAAGACTCTTGCGTTTTAGATATACCCATAAATGTTCTCCATTATATATTTCTTAGTTTTCTATAATCTTCTCGTAACTCTATAAACTGCTTTATCCAATTGTCTCTCTTTTCTCTAAAGATAAGCGTCTCGGAATCATCTACTGCCATAATAATCATTAAATTTGCAACAGGAACTCCAGTCCTCTCTTCAAAGGCAACTGCATATGCAGAACACTGCATAAAATAATCATCTATATCTTTTTTACTCTTAACTCTTTTGGAAGTTTTAAAATCTATAACAGAAAGAGTTCCGTCATACTCAGCAATGCAGTCTACTGTACCTGCAACTTGAAGATGATCTGAATAAAGCTGAGTTTCTAATGCATGTATATTATTTATTCTATCTAGTTCTGGACGTATATTATTCCACATCTCCAGATCAAACATATCTGGTTCGACTGCCTCGTTGCTCAAATAGGATTCGCAGAGAGAGTGAACTTTAGTTCCTCTTCTTGCTGCTCGAGTGGATATCTCGTTAGCAACTTTATCTCCAACTTTAGCACGCCAAGCTTTTATAATATCCTTTTTGAGTAGACCAGTTACAGAAGTAACTGATGGATACATTTTACCAGTTGGAGTTCTGTAGACACGAGAGCCATCATGGGCAGTGGCTCTCGTTATCTTTGTGTGGTCGTATGATATATGATTAAACTTCACAATAATATATTATCCTATTTTGGTTTCAACATATCCTGAGCATCCTCGAATTTTGTCTTGGCAAGAATATAATCTTTCACCAAGCTACTTCTGACAATGTCATTAATAGTGAATTCAATTTTACTAAATGCTTTCATATGCATCGCTATATCTAAAAATTTTAAAATACCACTTACGTCATTCTTTCTTTTATTTAGATCTGTTTGGCGGTAGTCGCCACACCAAATAATCTTTGACCGATATCCCACTCGAGTCATCACCGTATCTATCTCTTCAAAGGTTAAGTTTTGCATCTCATCAACTATAATAATCGCATCATCAAAACTCATACCTCTAATAAACGAAGTGGAAATAAATTCTATATGCCCCTGTTCTTCTAACCGTTGGTATGCATCTTTCCTTCCGAAAAGAGTATCGCATATTTGAACATAAGGCTGTCTATAGATTTCCATCTTCTCATCTATATCTCCAGGAAGGTGTCCAATATCTCTGGACTGCACAGCTGAGCGAACTATAATAATCTTACTAAAGGGATTGTCTTTTTCTAAGACTTCTTCTAAAGCTTTATATAAAGCAATAAAAGTTTTTCCTGTTCCTGCCACTCCGTGTAGTGCTACAAAATATTCTTGCTTCTTATATAAATCAAAAAACTTTTTTTGATTGTCAGTTAAAGGATCAAAAGTTTTTAAATCATCTAATCTAATTTTTAGCCCATGATTTTTATTTTGTTTTTTGCCATCATTTATATCTAAAATGTTTTCTGCTCTTCTTGGCATATAAACTTCCTACCTTGTTGTTATTATCGAATGTGGTCTTTTAGTCCTTTCGCTCCTGGAGCTCTTTCTGAGATTTTGTGTAGCACCTCCTTAAATCCGTTGTCGACTTTACGAATACCAAGACGCACAGGGTCTCCCAACGGTGGTGCGCTGCTATGGTGTCTTTGGTGTGTGGGATTTTCTGCTAGATATGAATCTAGCTCAGAGATCTTCATGGACTTTTCGAAGATCTCATTATTTGAAGTGTCAATAAATTCGTATGTTGGCATATTGTATTTTTATTTAGGTTATAAAGTGCGGCGTGTTTCTATTTTTCCAAGAAAACATTCGCTGTTTTGATCCATTATAGTAGTTGTGATATGATTTAATAGAGTCGCCAGCTACCTTGTACTCGTCAGGCATAGCTGGAGTAGGTTGTGTAAATGGAACATCTTTAGGAATGTTGTTTGGAGGATTTCTGAGAAGGTGAGCAAGCATCACACATTTGTGAATTTTCATATATCTGTGGATATACTCATCAGTTAGATCGAAAAACAACTTGTACAACCACTCATAGTTCTTGATAGATTGTCTCACCCAGACAGCGCTTGGATGGTTGATATGAGTAGCCATGTACAAGACAGATTCACGATCATCAGGAAGACTGTAACGTATCCTTTTACGTCCATTAGCAGTACTCCCAACGTACTCAGTACCGTCAAGCACACGATGAGCAGTAGATAGTAGTTGTGCATATTCAAGTATCATCTTTACGCAATGTTTATCAACGTGCATTTCTGCACACTTTTTTGTATCATGATCTAAGTAAAATATATTCATATTATATTTATTTAACAAATTTAGAAAAGTTTGGGGGAGTCCATCCTTCTGGTTTCAGAATCTTTCCATCGTCACGTTTGTGTATAGTATTTGTTATTGGGTCTATCTTTTTGTGATTAGAAATTTTACCTTCTTCCCAAATATCAATAGGATCCCAACCTCTTGAGTACATATATCCAATAATCACCCATATCATATCAAAGCAAGCATCAGCAATTTCTACATCATCTTTGTTTTTAAAAGCTTCTGTAAATTCACCATGCTCTTCATCGATTAATGTTTTGTATAACTCTGCTTGTTTATCATCATTGTGTGTGGTTGCTTGATCGCCTGATTGCATAAACCAGAGAACATCAACCCATGGATTACAGATTTTCATAATAGATAGTTCCTATGTTGCATTTGTTTAAAAACTCTACACCTTCGTTGTTTCGATATTCATTCTTATAGTATACCTTAGAAATGCCTGCTCCGTAAATTAATTTTGCGCACTCAATGCAAGGATTGTGGGTTAGGAACATAGTAGCATCTTTACCCGACTCACCATCTCTTGCAAGTTTGGCAATAGCATTTGCTTCAGCGTGTATTACTTCTGGCTTAGTTCTCAGTTCTATAACATGATGTTGATGTGGGTTGGGGTATTTCTTTAAATGCTCGTTTTCAATTTCTATTTCACAGTTATTATCCCAACCAGCAGGAGTCCCGTTATATCCAAGACTAATAACTCTGTGGTCTTTTACTATTACTGCTCCAACTTTTAATCTTCTGGCTGAAGAAAGTTTAGCAGTTTCCTCAGCCAGTTTCATATAAAGGTTAATGAATTTGTTCTTCATCTTCTAGATTTTCTTTATACCACTCATACCCATCATCTAGATTTCCAAATATAATTAATTCTTCTGGGATATGTTCTCGCCAATCCTCTTCAGAAAAATCATATTCATAATGGTCGTTTTCTAAATCAGAATAAGAACCAACAAACTGCATTCCTTCCTCAGAATATTGAGCACTTACATCCCAACCCTCATGTTCTAGATAAGTGTATAGTTCTATTGGAGGAGACCAAGCACTATCAAAGAATAATTGAATCGTATTGTCATCAACACGAGTGTAGTCCTCAATGTTTACATCCCACTTAGTTCCCCACTTTTCTATATTCCAGCTATACCACTCTTCATTTTTCTCTTCTGGTCTTGGTCTGAGATGGTTAAATGGTTCTGGATTTTCTTTCTCAAGTTCCTCTACCAGAGCATCTATTTTAGTACTGTCTTGATTAAAAAGAACTGCTT
>Ga0222714_10001543_pt1 | contig 25900 bp, 44 predicted proteins | sample C33_3DmetaG_FD_165048 | JGI IMG/M metagenome (GOLD analysis project Ga0222714, IMG submission 165048) | Estuarine water microbial communities from San Francisco Bay, California, United States - C33_3D | ecosystem: Environmental > Aquatic > Marine > Unclassified | place: USA: California...
TTTCACAATGAGGAATGAGTTGGTCAAGTAGTTGTTGAATATAATGACCTTCGTTATGAGTTGTGATTGCGAAACTAATCATAGTATCTCCCGATATTTAAATAATGCGAGTTCTTTGGCTTTTGCTTCTAGGTCAACATCAATGTCTAGTCCATAATCATCAATCTTGGAAAATACATAATCAGCGTGTGCCCGTGGATTACCAGAAACACTCTCGTTTAGATTCTTGGACTCGCTGTAATGAAACAGTGGTTTGGTATCCCATGTGGATGCAGCGAGGTGTGCCGCATCAGTAGACGACATTCCATCTGTATGAAATGTATGGTGAAAGTAGTCAAAAGTCAAGGGAACACCAGTGCGAGTAGTAATCTCACGATGGAGTTGTTTGATAGAAAATGCGTTTTGTTTGTCATCATTTTCAACCACCAAGCGCTTCTTACAGTTGTCGGAAAGTCTGTCAAATGCACGAACCCATCGGTCAATCGTATCGTTGTCATAGTTCATACCAACATGGATATTGAGACAGTTGTAATGCGATGCTTCCAATCCCATCAAGTCAAATACTTCGGAATGATGTTCAAGGTCGTGGATAGCATTATCTACAACTTCGGGTTTGAGTGACCCAAGTTTAACAAAGTGGTCAGGATGTGCGGTAATACGCTGACCAGTATTATGCGCGAACGCACCAGCGGCAAGAAGATATTGACTAATTTTGTCGTAGTCTGGAAGGTCGGTCAGTTTGTATTTAGAGTTCCACGGAAACAAATCGGAGGATAGTCGGAACACTTTAACACCATTCTGTGCATTCCACTTGATAATCTCCACCAAATCCTTGGCGTTCTGTAGTGCAAGTTCAGACGCATATTTAACACCACGATCTAGAAAAGTACGCTGTATCATACCACGATTAGTAGTAATTTTACGAGTCTTTTGTAGTGTGAGATTGATACAACAATAGCCGACTTGATGTGGCATATAAATAACCTATTAGTAGTTAATGAAATATGTAAGTTACATTATTTACATGTAATATACTAAATCCGTCGTGTATTGTCAAGTGTTATATAGTTTTACCGTTTCTTTTCGCCCACCACTTTTCTAAAACATCTTCTGTTTCAGCCTTGGTCATGTATTGTGGAAACGGATCATCTTCATCCCAATCACCATTATTAAAAGGTATTATTTTACGCTCGTGATCAATTTCATTTACTCGTGTTTCTTGTCGTTTTATCATCGTTTGTGCTTGCACAATTGACTCAGGATCGACGATTTCTTCTTCAACAGGTTCAGATATAGGTACTACTGGATCTGTTGGTAGTTCGTTAAAAATAGTTAATATTTTGGGTTCTTGTACTACTTCACCACGCTTATGTAAAAAATTATAAGCTAATACTAAACAAATAGATAACGGATCAAAAACAAAAACAATAACCAATATAAACCATTTAACTACCGTATCCAACGATACCCCGATTGCTTTTGAAATATATACGAAAGTACCAATATCGGAGTTAGTATTAATTTCTACCTCAGTCATCAAACTTTTTGATTTTAAACTATCTCGTTGTGCTGATATTTTGTTAATATCTTTTTGCAGTTGTGTAACCGTTACATCTAATTGTCGTAATGAATTTTGTGCTGTTCTAATTGTTGAATTATTACCAGTACTACTTTTACTAATTAAATTATCAATTCTATTTTCTTGTTGACCCCGTAGGGAAATAATCTGGTCCAATCTAATGGTTTTTCGTTTTATTTCTTCATCTATTGTTGCTACTTGCCCATTTAAAATTTGAATATCTGTGCTCATTTTCAAGGGTGTTGCTGCTACCTTAGCATAAGCAGATGACAAATATCCATAAATTCCCGCAGATGTAATAATAATTAAAATTACCGTTGCAATAGACAAATATGTTTTTAGTGCTTTGGGAATTTCTACCCAATATCGATATAAAAAAGAAATACCCACCAGTTTACCTAACTCCAACGCACTAGCCATTATCATCGCAGACACTGCTGCGCCGGCAAACAATGTCCCAATACCAGTTACAGAAAATAACGCAGCACATCCTGCGATTACTAATGCAGAAAAAGAAACTAGTGTTTTGAAGTTAAAAAATTTACTCATATATTCTCCAAAAAAATGGGCCGAACCTTGTCAGTCCGGCCCATTATATTTTTATTTTGTCTCCCAAAATGTTAGAGGTTTTGAGCCGTACACATAACTTTTAAGGATCACCTCCTAGTTAATCGGTTATGTGTGAATAACAAGTACAAAAAACACAAGTACAAATCATTCTGACCTCCATTTAGTAATAGTGATTACTTAATCGTAACCTTTTTTGTTTCTGGCTCCTTCGTTAACTTTTGGATTGAAATTGTAAGTAACCCATTATCGAACTTCGCATTTACATCTGAGACATCCAACTGGTCACCGAGCGTAAACGACCGGCTGAAAGCACTGCGCTTCAACTCACGGAGGAGATAAACTGCTTTATCAGTGTACCCGGCGTGTTGCGATGCCTTTCCAGATACAGTAAGAACACCGTCTTGTACTGCGATATCGATATCTTCTTTCTTATATCCAGCCAATTCTGCCTCAATTACAACAGAATCATTATCAGAAATTACATTAACCTTTGGATACGACGATTTTCCAAATGGTTCAACTCCCAGATTTTGATACAGTTCTGGAAAACTGTTTCGTGCGACTTCATCAAACATTTTGTCAAATGTGCTAATGAAACTGTCACGATTGTTTAAAACATGCGTATTAAACGGACGAAAAACTAAACGAGTCATAAAATGACCTCCTATGTTATGTGATCCCTATATGGGCATCACGGTAAAAGGACTCCACCACCGCGGTGCGAGTCCTATATAAATATCATGCTTATTGAGTTTTAAGAGCCACAAGTCGGGCTTGAACCGACGACCGCCCGATTACAAATCGGGTGCTCTACCACTGAGCTATTGTGGCGTAAAATGTGCGCAGAAAATTGACAAGATTTTCTGTACTGATGAATGTGTATAGCATGGCGCCGAAGAACCATGTACTATCTGATAACATCCTTGTCCGCCGTTCAGTGGACAGCTATGAGTCACACACATTTTAAAGCGGAAGCGGTGAGATTCGAACTCACGGAGCCTTGCGGCTCGTCGGTTTTCAAGACCGGTGCCTTAAACCACTCGACCACACTTCCAAATAAAATAAGAACACTCCCTTTCAAACAGTAATCTGTTCTTCCTGCCACCACAACAAGTGCGTCACACCTCGCACGGGAATATTCTTATAACTCGTTACTTAATAAAAGTTGTATCAACCTTGACAGTATCAATAGTCTGTGCTGTCGTATCGGTTGTTACTGCGGTCGTATCTGTTGTTACTGCTGTCGTATCGGTTACAGTGCTATCTACCGTTGCAGACTCACTCTTACCACACGCCATCATAAACACCATAGGAATAATCATCATCTTCTTCATATCTATCTCCTGATAAATTTTATTTTTTCATATTACGGTACTGCATGGCAGGGGTGGGAATTGCACCGCACGATTTCTTGGTTATGAGCCAAGCGAGATACTACTTCTCTACCCTGCTACAAGAGCGGTTTCACGGAGTTGCACCGGACTTCCAATGTGGAACATTGGTGTGCTATCTATTACACTAAAACCGCGTTATAGGCCCACATGGAATCGAACCATGATATGCGGATCCAAAGTCCGCCGTAATAACCGTTATACTATGGGCCAATAGGTGGGGAGGTGATTCGGGTGTTTTCCACACACCCAAGGTTACCTACGGTCTAGAACCGCTCCCCTCCAACCTTTTGCAACATCCGACACGTTGCCAAGCCCCTGTTGCTGCACCCAATTGGGATGGTGGTAGAATTTCAAATTTAACGTCAAGCCATTCTACGGAAGTTGACGGGATCAATTAGTGATTACGCTTACGATTCTTCCAACGATTTCTTCGTTTTTTTGAACCGACCTTTCTTCGACCTTTACCGCACTTTTTAGGATGTGGCATGTTACTCTCCAATTAGTGGTCCTTGAGGGACTTGAACCCCCGCACTTCGAATTATGAGTTCGCTGCTCTAACCAACTGAGCTAAAGGACCAATACTTTACGATGCAAGGATTCTAAATTTACATAACCAGTCCGCCCCACAGGACTTGAACCTGTATATCTCCCGTATATAAGACGGATGCTGTCACCATTTAGCTAGAGGCGGATAATTCTATTTTAGTACCGCGTACGGGAATCGAACCCGTCTTACCAGAGTGAAAGTCTAGCGTCCTAGCCGATAGACGAACGCGGCTCATAACTTATGTATTAAATATACATCACTCACACAACTTTGTCAAGCCTTCAAATATTACGATTGTATTATGTTCCAACTATCTACTAATTGTTGTAATTCTTGGTAATTATCGTATTGCTGTTGATAATTTGAATTTATTGATTTATGTTCCATCGTCATATGTTCTTCTGTAAACTCTAAATTCGTTACGGAATTTAAATAGTCCACAGTATTATTTTGTAATTCTTCGTAATCTACAACAAATACATTATTATATGTTTGTAACAAATGTCTCTTCACATCATAAAATAACTGTATCCATTGTTTTTGATTATTATATAATTCAAGTACTTCTGGTGAATTGAGATCTATATGTGTCTGATCGTAGTAGTGAACATTATATACACTAGCCATTTGATCTGTTAGATTTTGTCTCTGAGTAATAAAGATATAATCAAATATATCCCAGTCAAATTCAGTTTGGTTTATATACAGATCATTATAAAAATATTTAGCAAATAGTTTGATTACATAATCATTATGAGTTTTTAAAAAATTAAAGGTTGCATCTTTGTTTCCGGAAAAGTTTCCATAAACCTTTTCACCATGATTAATAATATTAAATTTATTGGATATTATTTGACAAATAAATGTACTACATGTTCTTGGTGTTGAAAATACTGCTATCTTCATTATTCAGTGATTCCCCACGAATCTACAATTTCTTTTAATTGATTATAATTAGTATATTTTAATTTATAATCTATATTTGACTTACGATATTTCGATATAATATTTTGTTCACTAAAATTTAATTCTGTTACTCTATTCAAATATTCTGTAGTAGAAGTCTGTAGTCTTTCGTATTCCAGTACGAACACATTTTTATGTGTGTTTAGCAAACTATTTTTTATATTATAAAATAATTGCATGTATCGTTTTTGTCTAGAAAAGCGTTCTAGTATTGTTTTATTTTCTAAATCTATAGTATTAACATCAGACAAACGGGCAGTCGCACGAAAATTCCATATATTGTATAAACTTGCCATTTGATCTGATAAATTATTTCGTTGTGTTATAAACACATAATCAAATATATTCCAATCAAATGTCCGAACATCTATGTATTCATCAAAATATCTTGCAAACAATTTGGTTACATAATTTTCAGACTCATATAAAATTTGTGTACGGCCCTCAACTGGACCTACAAAGTTTCCATATATTTCTTCCTTGTAATTATGTAAATTAAATTTACTTGCCAATATTTCACATACAAATGTACTACATGTTCGTGGTGTTGAGAATACTGCTATCCTCATTTAAAATCCACGATATGCCATGATATTGGTAATCTTGCTATTTACTACCGTAATACTATCAACCACTTTAACTTTTTGTGCATTATCTAAATAGACTGTAATTTCATTTAATGATGTTTTGTTATTTTCACCAGTATTGTTGACAATTACTCTAATAGACTTTGTGTTTTCAAATAACTGTTTATTTGCTTCCAATACTGCTTGCTTTCCTTTATACACATTTGCATCCCATTCCGATAATACAATATCTTCCGCGTATAATTCACTTAACTTATCTATATTTTTAGAAGAAAACGCGCTAAAGTATTGATCAATTATATTTCCAATTGGAACTTCTTTACTCAACGGAAATAGTAACCATGCGATTAAATAAATCGTAATCACAGGTAATGGTGAGAAAAATGAACAAATAAATACAAATCTGATAAATACAGGATCTATATTTAGTTGCTCACCAATACCACCACAGAACCCCGCAAGTCGTTTGTTCGATGCACTACGATAAAATCTTTTCATATATTACTCCTGTTAAGTAGGGGTGGCGGGAATCGAACCCGCTCGATGTCTTGCTCCCAAAGCAAGCGGCTAGCCTTTAGCCCACACCCCTAAGTTTTTCTTTAATCTCGTTTACCGTTTGCTCACCCCATTCGTTTGTATGAATCATTTGGTGATGATTAGGACAAACAGGAACAAGATTATTTTTATCGTTATTTTTATTATTATAATCCAAATGATGAACTTCTACAACCTTATCGAATCCGCACAAAATACATTCTTTTTTCCAATATTTAAAACAAATAGTACGATAATTTTTCCAATTTTCTGGTTTGTTTCGTAGATGTGCAAAATATGTGTTTGAACATGAATGCGAACAAGTAATCTTTTCTCGTTTATGTCCTTTTTTTTCAAGAAACTTTGAATTGCAAACAGGACATATTTTTTCAATTAATTTATATTTTCTATTAAATTTGTCAACTGCAGCTTTATGAGAAAAATGACTAATATCTACCGAATACTTATCTGCCAATTCTTTAAACTTTTTTAAGCCATGTCCATTAGGATACATTCCCAGTTTACGGCATACTTCCGATTTTGATACAGATTCTTTTACAATTTGTTCAAATTGTTCTTTTGTCATATTGATTCTCCCATTTACTATAAGTAGTCGGGACAATGTGATTTGAACAATTTTTCAAAACATTTCTTTACGACATATGCTTCCGGTGAGACTCGAACTCACAAGGTCATATGACCAGCAGTTTTTGAGACTGCCGTGTATACCATTCCACCACAGAAGCGTTTCATTATCATTCATCATTCTTGTGTCTTGACCGGCATGTTGAGCATCAAGACCATTTATCTATCACCCATGTATGCCCACGGGAAAAAAGTAATACAGCGGGAAAGATGTTGTCCTGGACAATCGGGTGATGCGGAGTTGCAACTCGCATCTGTGTGTTTCCTGGGCGTAGACTCATCACCAGGTTTAACCACCCCTACTCCACCGTCGCCATTCATCCTAAGTTCCTTTCGGAGAGTTTCAGGGAACTTTCAAACAGATGTCTTTCCATACGACCACTAACCGAGTAAGACTCGTCCTGCTATATTACTAATGTTAATTTACATCGTGCAAGAAATTCTATAATTTCTCTGTTTTTGTAATATACTTGTATATTATGTGGAAGTTGTTGTAACTGTTCTTCCGTTAATATGGTATCTGTTGTTATTATCATAAGAGCACGTGGCGGGAGTCGAACCCGCGTCACAACTTTGGAAGAGTTGGATAATGGCCGTTATATGACACGTGCAACTTCTATTAAGTGAAATACTTATTCAGTGTTTCCAACTTATCCTCTGCATCAACTAACATTTGCAACGCTTCTTCTGCATTCTTATAAAAGTCACCAGTCGAATGGTCACCAATACCAACAGGAACATTCATTAATAGTTCAAGTGATAACAATGCTTTCTGACGCTCTGCTTCTGCTTGTGTGCGTAACATTTCAACAACACGATCTTTCATATTATTCTCCTTGTTAAAATATGGGTAGTGAGGGACTCGAACCCCCGACCCCTTCGGTGTAAACGAAGTGCTCTAACCAACTGAGCTAACCACCCAAGTGGACCTGACCGGGATCGAACCGGTTACCTTCTGAATGCAAATCAGACGTGCACCCATTTACACCTCAGGCCCCATAATACTTAGTTGTATCTACAAAATTTAAAATGTATTCTTGATTTTGTAAATAATACTCATATGTTAATTCATCATCACTTGGAATTTGAATTGGTACGGATGTACCTTCATATATAAGTGACAATCCCAAATCAAAATTTATAGTTTCACATACAAATTGTGTTTCGGTACTTCTAAATTTTGCTACTGCTTTCCAAACATCTCCTGTCCAAATACCACCGTTTGCAACTTCATCTGGTTGTGGATTTCTTTGCATCAATTCTGTGTGCGGTTTGGTGTCGTGTAACAGAATAATACCACCAGAATTTAAATTTTGTATACTATTGTATATGTCTCGTAATGCTTGGTCGCAATGATGTAATCCATCAATAAATACGATATCATATTTTTTACATACATAATTTTCGAAAAAGATATCAGATGTATATGGATAAGTAATAAATGATGGTACATCTGGTTTTGTTATATCACCACCATTGGGGTCTACACCTTCTTTTACATCACAAATAACTTCTCGAAAAGTATTTCCAGATGAAATACCAATTTCTAAATAAGTTTTGTAACCATTATCTTGTACTAACTTATTTATGATTTGACTTGTATATGGTATTGACATACATCTCCTTTTTAAGCGGATGGCCGGGTTCGAACCGGCGACCTCAACTTTGGCAAAGTTGCGCTCTAACCAACTGAGCTACACCCGCAACCAACTACACAGTGCTCCGAGCCGGAATCGAACCGGCAAGCTTATTAGGCGGAAGATTTTAAGTCTTCTGTGTTTACCGATTTCACCATCGGAGCAAATTGGATAGTACTACATCCCCCCATTTTATAGGGGAGAATCTACCTATTCTTCATGATGCCATCCTCATCATGTTTTCCATCCACGAGGGCTGCTGCTTACGGTATTTTCCCATGCACCGTTGTAGTGATGTCTCACGTAAGGGCCAGTAGAGAATATAATCGTGTGGCGCGGGATTTACTTCCGACCGCGGGTAGATTCTACAACAACTTGTTAAACAGCGTTTCAGTGCGTCCCCTGGGATTCGAACCCAGACTGTAGAGATTAAAAGTCTCTTGTGCTAACCGTTGACACTAGGGACACATTACTTCATGACCATCATTCACTCAACACTAGTAATATACATCACTGTATCTCTGTTGTCAAGGGGAGCTTATATATAGTGTGATATTAAATTATATTACGGAAGGTGAGGGATTCGAACCCACATGACCTATTAGGGTCGTCGGTTTAGTAGACCGGTGCAATACCATTATGCGAACCTTCCAATTCATATTATTGATAATCTTTTTCCCAAACTTCTTTAGTATCTTGATACTTTTCTTGTAATGACTCCAATGAGCGTTCCATAAAATTTCCATTGAACCATCCAGAACTGTAATGTTGTACTGCGTGAGTATATGCAGGTAGTTGAACTCGAATAACATCTAGTTCACCACTGTGTATTGTATACTGCAACATACCACCCATGTGAAAATTTATGTGAATTTCCGGCATGGGTATTTCGTACAACAATCCATTTTCATTTTGTTTGAATGCTTTATCTGGCCAAAAGTTTTGGATTGGTCCACCGTCTTTAAATTTGTAATCGTAATACATGAATACCCAATTAAAATCTGCTGCATAAACCATTTCTTTTGAAATACCAACAAAATCATTTCTAACCTTCATTTGATATGGAGAAAAAACTGAAGTTGTATATTTTCTTCTGTGATCTTCTTCTCTCATAGTTTTTTCTTGTATTACAATTTGTGTACTTGGTCGTATTATGTTTTCATCCTCATAAAAATTAATTCTTTTTGGTTGTGTAAACACATATTCGGTATCTCCATGAACTATATTAACAGGATACGAATCACCAGCAAGCGTTATCATAACCCGTGGATGAACCATTCGTAAAAAATTTATATTACAAATAGATTTTTCAAAATTTTCCAAAAATTCACAATCTGTATCTACATGGAATATCCAATCTGCTTCAAAAAATGAATATTTTTTTGAATAGTCGTACAATATGTTCATGTGTATTCCTATACGACTGAACCAATCTATGTTATCTAGTACTTCTATAGATTTTTCTGGTAGTTCTAGATCGTATATAGTTTTTAATTCAACCACATCTGATAGTCCGTATTCACCAATTCGTTTTTTCAATAAGCTTGATTCTATATCTTCTATTTTGTATGTTGTTAACAAAATAACTTTGGTATCAAAAAATGGAACCACATTTTTTTTCAATGAAGCAAGATACAAATTAACATAATTTGTTTCTTCTGGTTCATTTAATTTTCCGCATACAGATAAAAATAATAACTTCATACAATCTCCACATTTACGGAACATACGAGAGTCGAACTCGTCCTTACAGCGTGACAGGCTGTCGTCCTAACCGATAGACCAATGCTCCTATAGTAACACACCTGCTAGGACTCGAACCTAGACAAACGCTTTTGGAGAGCGTTGTGCTACCAATTACACCACAGATGCATTATTTACTTCGTTACTTCTTCATACAATGTTTCAAACTCTTGGTGGGTTGCTACTTCATCTGCAAAGTTTTGTTTATGATATACTTTTGCTAACTTGCTGAACACCTTCTTGCTCAAGTCTAATTCCTTACAAATATCACCCTTGATATTCTTTTGCAGATCTCGTTCTGCATCAACTCGTGTCATGGATGTGCTCATATCCTTCAGCGCGCCAACCAACTTTAACTTATCATTTGGTGTCATCTTCGATAACATTATAACCTCGTTGTTTTATGTTGTCAAGTATTTTTTGTTTTTCATTTTGTGTCATATTTCGCCAATTTTTTATTTCATCAATTGTACGAAAACACCCTACACAGATATCATTGTGTAATTTACATATTTTTATACATGGTGATTTTACACCCACCGAATCATTCCAGTTATATCAATTAGCATCCACACTGCATTGACGATAACCATTGGATAATCTCGTTTATTAACAAAACTATGTAACATTCCACCGTGTCCAAAAAAGAATAGTAAATATGGGATCCACAGTGGAATATTTGGTATTCTACCAGCAAGTATTATACCACCAACAATAAGTAATAACACTGCCCACCACTTGCGTTTAACAATTTTATGTTCTTGTGTTTCGGATAATAGTTTTGGTTTTGCAAAAATAATGTGTTTCATTTATTTTGTCCAGTATCTATAGAATGTTGAATGTCACCACCCTGTAACGGTGTGGTTTCTATTTCACTCAATAATATTCCTACTGCAAAAACCAATATTATTATAATTATTAAAGTATTTGCTATTAACTTTTTTGTTTGTTCTTGCATGTTGTATACCTCCAAATAATAAAGGTGTGAGCCAGATTCGAACTGGCGTGGGATTTCTCCAAAGGTTTTGCAGACCCGTGCTTTCAACCACTCAGCCATCACACCAGAAGCACCCTCGGAGAGATTCGAACTCCCGACCGTTCGCTTAGAAGGCGAATGCTCTATCCAACTGAGCTACGAGGGTATAAGTCCGCGTCCCAAGAATTGAACTTGGTACCTTTGCTTTATCAGAGCAACGTGCACACCATTTACACCTGACGCGGATGGTGGGAACGGATGGACTCGAACCATCGTAGGCTTGCGCCGGGAGATTTACAGTCTCCTGCCATTGCCGCTAGGCGACATTCCCATCACGGATTAAATATAAAACCCTCCACTTAATTTGTCAAGTGGAGGGTTCCATATTCTAGAATTCCACTTTATTACGGAACAATTACTACCTTTGCATTATCATATACAACACCGATTCCAGCAGTTACAAGCGTTGTGCCTGGTGTTACACCCAATACAAGACCTGTGTTTGACACTACTGCAACTGCACTGTTAGCAGAACTCCATGTGAACGAACGACCATGTAAAGCTGCTGTGGATAACGGCACACTATCTACATCAAATGCGGTTGCCGTGTATTGCCGTGTAGCTCCCACCTTGAGGTCTGAGCTGTCAGGAGTCACAGTGATGAAGTCAATATCCACTTCCGTAACATTGACTACTAACACACCCACCTTGTTTTCCACAACACAACTGATGATGGTGGTGCCATAATTAAGTCCTGTGATGACACCTGTTGGGGAAATCGTAGCGATGGTTTCATCACTACTATGCCAACCTAGTGTGCGATTCGCCTGGTTCAATACTGCGCCTGTGCTATTGAATAGCTCAGCCATAACTGTTACAGTACGACCTACTTTAGCCGCCTTAGGCAAGCTAAGTGCAACCCGTGCAACAGGGGTCATGGTCACAGTAACATTCAATGTTCCTGATTTTCCACCTGATGTTGCCGTGATGGTTGTGGTTCCTGCCGCGACTGCGGTAATCAATCCTGTTGAGGATACCGTTGCAACCGCAGGTGCACTGGATGTCCATGTAACAGCAAAACCAGATAGTGTGTTATTTAACCCATCTTTCGGTAATGCGGTTGCTTGTATCGTTTGACCAACATAGAATATTGCAGGTAATGTTGCAGTCAATGCAACTGATGATACTGTTGGGTCTACTACGAAAATTGTTGCAGTCGCTGACTTTCCTTCAAATGATGCAACAATACTTGCTTGTCCACGACCTACGGCAGTTACAACACCTGTTTGTGACACAGTTGCTATTGAGGTATTGTTCGATGCCCAAGTAATAGTTTTACCTGTCATCACTGAATCCCGTTGATCTTTTACTGTTGCCGTGATATTCACTGTACGGCCAATTTCTAGTTGTGCTGCGGTAACATTTAAGGAAACAGTTGTTGCCTTTGCTGGTTCAGGTGCCGTAATTGTCTCCGAAGTACAGGCACTAATACCAACAATCATTAATGCTGCTAGTAATACTTTCTTCATACTAAAAAACTCCTGTAAAATTATTTATAAAACCGTAAAAATATTGTATTTTTACTTTAGTTTTTAGTTAAACATGTTATATCTTTACGAATATCGCGTTTAACCTTGTCAAGATAAATAGTGCGTTCTTTATCATTAACAAACGGTACACTCCAAAATTGACGAGTGTTTGTTTTAAACCAACCAAATACAAAGGAATATACTCCAAGCACTAATCGTAGTTTTACTGCATTAAAATACAATAAATAAACAGGTAGTGCGGGTGCACCATGTGTTAAATAAGTTCGAACTTTTTTATTTGACAACAGTGGTTTAGGATATCCATATTTAGGAATCAAGGGCATAAACTTATACGCAAATCCAGGCGTAAATACCACATCAAAAAATTCTTCCATCAGTGGGGTACACCGAAACCACCAGACTGGTGAAATGAAATAGATACGATCTGCCCATGTCACCAATTCTTGATAATGTTTAATAACTTCTTTCTTTTTAATTGAAAGATCGTCCTTATACAAATCAATAATTTGTACTTCTTCATTGGAACCTTCAAGTTCTGCTTTAATAGTTTTAAATATACCATTATAACAAAAACTTTTTTTATCGGGGTGTCCTATAACAATTAAATTCTTCATAAATTATAATTAAAGTTATAGCACGAACTGGATTCGAACCAGTGTAAGACGCCTTATGAGAGCGTTGCCTAAACCACTCAGACCATCGTGCTAAAAGTAGTATCACCGGTTTTGTCCGACTCCTTCGGAATAGGCATTACCAATTTACCTACTAGTTTTCGTGATACTACTAGCTCCCGAGGTAGGGATCGAACCTACGACATTTTGATTAACAGTCAAACGCTACTACCACTGAGCTACTCGGGAATACATACTACACAACATTTCCATTTTTATCAAAACTAATAAATTTTCCTTCTTTTACTAACTTTTCGAATACAGACTCCACTGTGTCATCTAAAAAGTTATCTTCATCACTCATCTTCTTTTTCCAAAAAGTTTGCAATATACAAAGTCCCACCCACCGCGGTGATGAATATCACACTGAAAAATAAAAGCGCGCTGACCATTAATCCCATAACCCACGATAATATTTACCAAACAATTCGAATCCGTTTTGAATTCGCATATAACGCATTGTGACTTCAGGAGAAGTTAAATCTTCACATTGATCAATCCAATGTGTCAACTTGCTTTCAAATGCGAAAATCATTTCATCCATGACATAATCCCACCGCTTGAAATAATTATCATCGGTTTCATAGGCCATCGTGGGAACTTCTGTTCTTCTGAGATGTTGTGGTACATCTTCATCATCAACATCCGGCGCGCCGTGCTTTGTTTCCTTTAACTGTTTCAACATCGGAACAATGATATGTGCGAGGGTAATATCCATACTCCACGTATCATATGCATCAATACGAACGGAAATTTTCTGTTCTTTCTTTGAAGTTTTTGGATAGGGACCAATATACACTTTCATTTTAAAATTCCACCTTAATAAAATGTTCACGAGTTAGATGCATTTTTTTACGGTACCACACCCGAATCTTATATGCCAACATGACAACCACAACAATGAAATTGAAAATGTAATTCATCATCAAGGGAACATTCCATAACATCACTGCATAGGTTGTCATGAACACTTCACCTACAAACCACAAGAATAACATAGGCCACCCGATATGACAACGCTTATCTTTTATAGTGCGTATCAATTCAGGGACGGCATTAATTGTTAAAAAAATACTACCAATGTATCCAATAAGTTCCATATTACTTACTCAATGAATGAGGTATTGGTATACCAGCATCATCGACACACACAAATACCATTTCATCAATATCAACAATAGTTTTTTGTGTAGTAAGATCTCGTACTTGTACTTCTAGTGTAATAGAAGTTTTTCCTACCTTTTTTAATCCAACACCAATTTCAACAACATCACCTTGAAATGCAGGTGCAACAAAGTTAATTGCTGAAATACTTTTGGTAACGACTCGTTTGTGTCTTGTTTCTATTGCCGCGTAGATAGATGCTTCTTCGTCTACCCATTCCAAACACCGACCACCAAACAATGTACCATTGACATTCAAATCACCTGGTTGTACTAACTTTCTTGTAAGAAATCTCATAATAGTAAATTTATATTGTTATGCCCCAAGCAGGATTTGAACCCACGCTGTTTGTTCCGAAGACAAAAGTGCTATCCACTACACTATTGAGGCTGTAGTAAGTTATACATTGACCAATTACCTCGTTCTGCCGTTTTTATTCTGTGGCAATTGGCGCATCTAACTTCGCATTTTTCAATTTCTTCAAGTATTGTTTGTTTGGTATATTGTTTGCCAACCATAACAGATATGGCTTCAAGTTTTTTACCTTTAATATGATCAAATTCTAAAACTAGTGGGTTTGATTCCCCGCAATCAATACAAGGATGCGACTTAAAATATTCTATAAAAAATAGATACATTTCTTTTTTATAAACACTTCTTCTAACTTTAGCTTTATTTATATATTTTGTTTTATTTTTAATATAATGTGTATCGCTATAAATTTTATGGCAAGATTTACAACTATTTTGATATGTTATTTCTCCATTTTTCTTTATTCTTTTTTTAGAATATTCTTCAATGGATTTATCTATTTTACATACAGAACATGTTCTCATATATTCTCCAAATGATGATTATATATAAGTATCATGTATGGATTTGAAAACTATATTAATTTCGAATCCAATTGAGCTATTGAGGCGAATTACTTTTTATCTGTTACTTGTAACGGAACACCGATTGCAGATAACCATGTATTGAGATGCGTTTTTACTGTTTCTATGTCTCTATTTTCCCAATTCATAGTTAAAGTTAAAACCTCTTCGTTAGATTGAGAATCACGTGCGTAATATGACACATTCCACGATTCATTTATTTTTTGTTTTGCCATAACCTATCTCCAATTGATTGCCGACTATGCACTCGGAGGGACTTGAACCCCCACGCTTTTGGGCGAACGCTCCTAAGGCGTTTGTGTCTGCCATTCCACCACGAGTGCGTCCTACAAATCAAAACTTTGTCTGATCTCGTTCAGCCGAACAAGCCATATGGTCTGCCCAATGAATAATATACGGAAGATTTGTTTTCATCGGGTATACACCATGATTTTTCAAATATGCTTTATTACCATCATCATACATTCCATCGGACAACTTAATTGCAATCCATTCCTTTTCGGTGACTGGAATTTCAAATTTCTGTAAAAGGTACAGAGCACGATCAGTTACCGTCATATACTGAATGTTCTCGTTGTACTTATACATTTCTCCACGCTTCCGATGCCAGTCACTATCTTGGTCAAGATAGTATGCACCCTGCTCATTACCAAGTTTACCCAAATCATGATGAAGTGCCGCAAAAATCATTTCTTGTTTTGTGAAGTCAATCTCACCACCAATTGCTTTATATGCAGTAGCCACCTTCATTGAAGCTTCCGCAACATGTACCACATGGTCGAGGTACCCACCAGGAAAGGCATTATGATAATGTACCTTACCAGATGCGGGTGCGGTAATCAACTGTTCTCCAAATGTTTCATACATCTCATTTAACTTATCTAGACGAGGATCTTCGGCAAGAAATGCATTGAACTTTTCCAAGTTCTTTTTTGCTTTTTCTTCGTAATCGAGCATCGTAACCTCTTTAATAATTTAATTGTTTGAAATCTTCTTCATAATACGCATGTAGTAATTTTTGTATCTCGGTATTATTGAAGTCTACATTTTGTAGAACATAGTCAAAACTTCTTGGTCTGAGAGAGGTATCTACTTTACATCCTAATCTATTTTCTATAAACTGTGTACATGTAGACAATTCCTCATATCTAAAAATATAATCACGAACTTCCATTTTGTCAAGATACAGATATTGAGGTAATATAAAAGACCACATAACACAATTTTCTGGATCCATTATTATCTTATTATTTATAAAGTTTTTTTGTAAACTTTTTACTAACTCCAACCACAAAAGATCCGATCCATTATAATATGTTTTATAATGAAAATTATCTATTGATTTTGATAAATCTACTATTTCTTTTAAAAATTTTATAACTTGATTTGTGTTGGGTGGATTTTCAGGAAAAGTAATACACATTTTACACGAGCAATGATTAAATACATGATTTAATCCAGAAATAAAACGGGTTATAGGATTACGAACAACAGTAAACCCCGTATATTTTCCGTGCATTTCTACATTTTCTGTGTATGTGTAGTGATCTTGTCGTTCTTCTGGATTTTCGTGATTGAATAACGCATTACCAATTAATGTTGATGCGGTTTTTGGTATGTTGATCCATAACCACTTTGAGTTATCTACTTTTGATTCAACCAGCATATCACAATGAGTAATCGTAATTTATAAAGTCATCTTTGTGTAATTCGTAAATCATATGTCTTAGTGTAGAATTATTAAAATCCACATTGACCAATTTATTATCATAGTTTCGATATCTTTCTACAGGTATTTGATACCCCAACTCATATGTTACAAACTTAAAAAATACATCTAAGTTTTCATATCGAAAAATTCTACCTCGTTGTAAACCATTCAATATATAATTCTGTGGGATGATGAGCGGCCAACGAACACAATTAATATTCACATCTCCGATACGAATATTGCGATTAAAATGTTTCTGTATACTTCGTATTACTTCCAAATATAATTTATTTGTAGAATTTTTATATACAGTATCAAAAAAATTATTTTGTTTATTTTTTAATTTTAACATATCACCCAAGAAAGCAATAACTTCTTCTGTTTTGGGTGGCACAGTTAAATCAAAATTACATCGTTTACATTCACATACACTAAAAATGTGATTTAATCCAGACATAAATCTGTCTATAGGATGTCGTACCATAGTAAAAACATCATACTTATCTTGATATCTGTTGATTAGTTCACGATATGTATAATGTTCTTGTGAATTGTAAGGTTTGTCCGGAAATATGGCTTTCATAGTACTAGTTGTGGCTGTTTTTGGAACATTAACCCACAACCAGACTTTTCCATTTAATTTAGATTTTACTAACATTGTGAATATAATTTATTTTGTTGTCGCGTCCAAATTTCAAATATTGTAGGTTCTGTTGGTTGCTTTAGTAACACCATACCGATTTCTTCCATCAAGTAATCGGATTTTTTATTATTACAAATATTACAAGATGTCACTACATTAGTCCATATATCCAAACCACCTTTTGCAGTGGGAACTACATGATCTCGTGTTAAAAATTCAGAACTTTTTATTTGTGATTTTTTTCTACCACAGTACTGACAAGTATATGCATCTCTTACAAACAAATTTTTTTGTGTAAGTAATGCTTTTGTTTTAAACACGCGTCTACCTTTAATATAATTTTTTAATGCAATCATCAAAGGAACAGGGAATGTTTGCCTGGGTGATCGCATCACATATTCTGGATGTTCCTCAACAATTACCGCCTTACCTTCCAAAAACATCAATAGTGCACGCTTTGCAGACACTACTGTTATTGGCTCGTATGTGGCATTTAAAACAACACATCTAGTTGTTTCTATCGCCATAATTTATTCCTCGTGTTTACTAATATCGTTTAGTAATTTAGTAATATGTTTTTCTCTATATTCATCGATAGTATTTTTTGCAGCTGCCGCAGTTTCGTAATCTTCTACCTCTGCACATACCTCTATAGCTTGTTCCAAAACCTTTTCATAATCAATTTCCTTTACTATTGCAACATGTCGAATATTCTGTGGGCTAGGTAATTCGAATAATTCTATTCTAGTAATATCATGTTTGATAGCAAATTTTATTTTCTTTACCAAATATTTAAACACCAATGGTCTATTTTCATATAAAAATTTTTGAATTACATGAAATGGTTTATTTGGTAACTTGAACATGTTTTTTTGTTTTTATAAGTTTCTTAGATTTTACAGACTTTTTTACAACTCTCGTTTTCTTTTCTACAGATGGTGTATCCGTTTCATCGGTCAACTTACCACGAACATATACTTTACCATCAGTATGTACATATCGTGCTTTAAAATGCCAACCACGAGGAAATTTTTCACCATCAGATTTCTTTTGTGTATCAGGTGGTGGTGCGACCATTTTTTGCACACAATATGCACAAGTTACACGGGAAATGTCAATAGGAACTTCCACTTCTTCATTTCCACACTCACTACAAACCAAATACTGCCGACTACCAACTCTACGAATCTCTGTTTTTGTCAACTTTTTTATTCGACGCTTTAATGCCATATTAACCTCGTGCTTTCCATAGTCTGTATTGTTTATCCCACCGTGCTTCAAGAAATTTTACTTTATTTTTTGATCCGTTTGGATATCCAATTTCTTTCATCATTTCATTGAATTCTATCAGTCGGGCACGTGCATTGAACAGTTGTGCTAAGTTTTTTGCTTCACAAATTAATTGCTGCACCTTTGTATATTCTGATTCCACAAACTCTTTTTCAGAATCAGTACCAAATATATTGCTGAGATAGTGTTTAATTTCTTCATACATTCTTTTCTCCGATAAGATGTAAACACTAACCATTAAAGTGGATCCGGCGGGAGTCGAACCCGCGTCCATGATTGCTTCCTACTAAGGATTTATGTGCGTAGTTGATTTTGTAATGTTTCTGTGTTTTAAATAATCAACGAACCCACACAGATAAGAGTTTGTAAATTTGATATTGGATACTAACTCCCCTCTCCAATACTACACCATATACTGTGAACAAGTTAATCTTATATGGGTCAGACTAATCTTGTCAGGCTGCAATTACGCAGCGAGGGCTAGATATTCGTTGCCAGTTAAATATTTTGGTCTGTTTTACTCGTCTTACCAAACGAGACACAAAGCTTAATCATCCACACCATGTCGAAGCCAGGCGGACCCTTTACACTATACATAGATATACTTAAATATAAAAAGACCGAATTGATTTGTCAAGTCGGTCTTAATATATAGTATCTAATAAATATTTTTATACAACTGCTCTACCTTTGTCATTTTCCCAATCTTTTTCTGGTCGTACTTCCAAATTTTTACTCCAGACAGCATCAAGTAGTGGTGTTGATTGCCCGTTTGCTTTACCATATTGTATCAGTGCGTTTAAATCCTTTGGAAAACAAGTACCACCAAATCCAAACTTACCATCATGTCCTGGAACATTCCAGTGCGAAGTACCAAGTCTTGGATCTAGTTTTAATACTTTAGTTAATTGATCAAAATCAGTATCGGTTTTTTTACAAATTTGATATATTTCGTTCAAAAATGCTACTTTGGTAGCTAGCATGGTATTGGCAACATACTTAATCATTTCCGATTGTTTTGCTGTAGTCACCCACACTTGTGAATTCGGAAATCGTTCATAGTATAATTGTGATACAGGTTTTACAGAACGACTGTCATCGGTATAACCCAGTGTAATATTAGTTTGTGAAATAAAATCATTAATATAATTTCTTTCTGTCAAAAACTCTGGATTAAAACACACAGTAATATTAGGATATCGTTTTGCTAAAAAATCACAGGTTCCTGGAGTAACTGTGGATTTAATAACACATATAGATTTATGTGGTAGTTCTAACAAAGATATTTCTGAAAGCACTGTGTCAACGATTTCAATATTACATGCTCCATCTGCATTCATCGGTGTTGGTACACAAATAAAAATAATTTGTGCTTTCTGAGCAACGCCTATAATATCTTTTTCGGTGCATTCTTTTTGAATATCAAATGTTACTACTTTATTATTTTTTTCAAATCCTGTTTTTACTGCGGTACCTACATATCCTAACCCAACAACACCTATTGTATTCATATTGCCCTCTGGACAGAACCTATGTTTGAACGAAAACTATACCAACCATTATTATATTTTATATCATTAACTTGTTGAAATACTTTATCGTAATTATGTGCTAATTTATACATATCATACTTTTGTGCAGCAAAATTTCTAACTGTTGAACGATCTATAAACCCATCTTCTATTTTTTCTAATGCGGCCAGGTAATCACCTAACGTATGACAGTTAAATCCTGTAGTGCCATGCTTAATTGTTTCTGTGAAGCTTCCGTATGACGAACCAATAACAGGTGTTCCGCATAATTCGGCTTCTACAGTAACACCACCAAACGGTTCTACATATCTGGTTGGCATTAATACTGCCATAGCATTACCAAGAAAGTCAGCACGGTCTTTACCATGAATAGGAGGTTTATATGTAAGATTTGGTAATCCCATATATGGTGACGGATCCCCCTGCCCACACATAATAAATTCTATATCTGGTCTGTGTTTGGCTATTTCGTATACAATATTGACACCTTTTATATCGGATATCCTCCCGAAATATGCCACATATTTTTGTGGTGTATGTATGTAATCCCACTCACTCACATCAAAATAATTTGGGATTACCCAATGATAATCGTGACCACTTTTACCTTCACGACCAATTTCGTAGTGATACCATGCATAACTCTCAAATACACGGAAATTTTGATACGAATTGGGATATCCTATACCAGTTTCTACTTTTGGATTACTAAAGTCTTTTATCGCTTCGTTGTGAGCAAATCCAAAAGGTAAACATATGATATCATCATCGTCTAAATTTTTTTCTAATTCAAATTTTAATTGCTCATTAAATCTACGATATAATTCATTTCCGGTATCAGCGAGATCACCAATAAAATCACTCGACATAACTTCACGATCACCGTACTTTTCTTTAAATAATTTTTTACGAATATACATCCATTCGTCGTACATCATCACATTTACATTATACCGCGCGCCACTATAAGATCCTTCTACTCCATAATGTATAACATCGTATCCCACGGACTGTAACATGGGTGAGAATCGTTTTACCTTGCCAGTAAACGCACAGTGACTAAATTCGTTAGTGGTCTGTGTATGTGGAATTCCTAATAAATGTAACCTCATACTAACCTCTTATAATTTAATTTCCAATCTATTGAATTGGTCTTTTAAAGCTTCCAAATACGCTTTGGGTTTATCAAATATTTCCACTTCTAATTTTAGAAGTTCGAGTTGCTCAGTAGAAAGTTTTGTTAGAAACATTTCTTGTGGGTGAATCTTACTAGACATAACCTACCTCCTTGAATGTACTTCTATAAGTACAAACTCACTACTATAAAAATAGAAAAGGGAGAGCATTTGCTCTCCCTAATTCTATTTCATAATTTAACTAATTACGCAAGAGTCCATGCGGTGATGTATCGACCCTTAGCCTGTGGACGGCTCGAAGCGACCATACCATCCTGCTCAAACATCCCACTGCTGAAAACAGAATTGATGAAAGAAAGACGAGTACGAACCTGCTGTGGGCGTACGCCATCACGGTTCAGATAATTATGAACATCGTCGGCGGTGACTACCCCATCGGAACGCCGTGAGGCGAGACTACGAAGGTACGAAGAAATGCGACGAGTCGTAGCTTCACGCTCCTGCGTGTTGTAAGTACGAACCACGAAACGGTTGTTGCTATTACGCTTTGACATATATGTAACCTCTTTTAAAAAAAGTTTTATGAGATATCCGATATTTGTACGAGCGTCACCACATTGGCGGGTGAGCTTCGGAACTGTCTCACACAGTACACATTAATGATACACTTGTTTGATCAATCTGTCAAGTTGTGTAGAAAATCTTGTTGTTTAATATTAACCTTTAACTGTTAGTTTTGGATTTTTGAAATCAAAATTGTCATCCAAAATATAAATTGTTTCTTGTGTAAACTTACTCAAAACTGTAAGACGATTAACAATTTCTGTAGTACCAATTTCACCGCTAATGTCTCCATACCACAATTTCCCTAGTGTCTTGGTAGCGATACTAATATTAAACAAAGTATCTTTTTCCATAGACATATTTCCTACTGTACCAAATAACTTAACTGCTTCCTTCACTGCCGGGCTAATATCTTCTTCTGTATAAAACATATGTACCTCATTCTTGAGGTTCTTGAATTGTCACCAAAGGTGACGCGGACTCCATAAATTCGTTATATTTTAATGTATAACATTTGGTACATAACGCCTGTATTATTTCTATATCTTTTCTACGGATGGCGTATGCACCACATTCTTCACAAGTGCGTACAGAATCTCGTTCTAACTTGTATGATACAGAATCTAATACATACTGTTCATGTTTGTCAAGTACCTGAGCAAACTTAATTTTAAGCATACCATGCTCTCGGTTAATAGATATTATATTTGCATACTCTAGTTTGTTAGCTATAGTGTAAGCTTTATCTATTAATGTAAGCCATCCTTTTCCTGTTATTTCTATATTATTATTTTTCATTTTCTTTCTTTTCTTTTTGCTTCTTTTTCTTTTCTTTCTTTAAAGGAAAGATTATGCGCATGAGTAAGCTCCCAAAAACATATGTATGTTTCTAGAAAATACTTTTATTTACACATGTGCGCACATGTGTTTATTTTTTAAATTATTTTAATCTGTGTAAGGTAATTTTTTCATCTCACGGAATATTTCATCCGCGGTAGCCGACTCAACCTTTGTATCAGTATCATCGTGTTCAATGATAGGTTGTACCTTCTTTTTAGTCAAGGGCTTCTTACTTAATTTTTTTACAAGTTGAGCAATTTGTTTATCACTTGGTATCATTATTTACCTTTCCATGGTTCGTTTGACTCTTCGGATGAATCGTCATCATCCTCATCTAAGTTATCTTCAAACAATTTACGAATTTCGTTTATATCATCTTCGGACATTTGCTTATACGATGGATCTTGTTTCATTTTATTTATTAATTCATCGTAAGTTCTACCTGTATGCTTTCCATCTTCGGAACCAAACATTTTAAAAATAACTGGTGTCCGTGTATCTTGATCACCTACCGCTTCACCCAATGCCTCTACAAAATTTTCAGACGCTTGCATTGTAGCTTGACTCATCTGTTCTATTTTATTTGTAGCTATATATATGGATTTTATTATTGTAGACATTTCTGATACAAGAAATGATAATCGTATAGAGATGGTTATCAATGTTATAAACCCTATACTTACTGCTCCAAAAACAAAACCCAGAATTATATTTTCCACGATCACCTCTGTTTGTTAACCAATACCAAATCCTGTTTGATGCCGTAAAACTGCTGGTGCTTCACATGGTTCAAACTCATTGGTAATGGAATTGTGTTTATACCACAACCGTAAACTATCTGCTTCTAAATTCGGACGAATCTCGTTTAGTAAAGTTTTTTCTATTACGGCATATTGATATGTTGATTCGTCTGCTATATCACGCAAATTGTTTTTAACTATATAAATTGCGTCTTTTAATTCAGTTAAAATTACAGGTGTAGTTCTATACCCAAGAGGTAAGTTTACTTTTAAATCCAACACGGTTATCGTATAAACAACATTATTAATCATCGTGTTTATACCTGTGTTCACCTGTTATGTTTTCGTATTTTGACAAACGCGCTTTTAATACATTTACTTCAAACAACAATTCGTTTGTTGTTTCTACTTGATGATAGTATCGTTCACGCCATTCATCAACTTCTTCTTGAATACGAATCAATTCTTCTTTGACTTTATCCAATTCTTCTCGTAGTTCTTTACGCAAAGACGAATGTTCATCAATTAAGTTATTTTTATTATCTAAAAACTTTTCTGTGAACTTTAGTAAGAATCCACCTACCACAGTCAAAATACCAACGGTAGTAGTTTCTGGTGAGAGCATATTAATTTCTGACATATATTAGATGATTATTGTAATAAATAACCAAATTATTTGTGTATATGTCTAACGAACTTAGTTATACTTAGTTTTCGTATGAAATGGAATAGTAAGGCGGCTATTAGTAGTAATAACACATCTGATAATTCAAATCCTCCATGAACTATCATACCAATCACCATACCAAATATAAATACAACTGTCAGTAGCTTGTCAACACTAGAGCACATCATACAATATAGTAAAATGTAAAAGAAACTGTTTATAAATATTATACCAATTCCAAATCGTCTATATTGACAATATACTTTAAATATGTATCATGTTGCATTGCAACCCATACATAAACTTTATTATTATGTATTTTTGGATTTGAAACCAAAATAACATTATTTCCTGTGGACAATACTTTGGCTACCGCACCTTTACGGTAGCCTTGTTTTTCGTATTGAACTTGTACGAATATATTGTCCATAAAAAATTATTGTAAAGTATCAAGTACAAACTCATTACAAAGTGATTCGTTTTTCATGATGATAAGCGTGTCACGTGCAGATCTACCAATACTCAGAAGAGATGGGCAAATAACATTTTTTCTTTGCTCCATAGCAATCTTACGCTCATTTTCCCGCTTAACGGATAGTCCATACAGTAAATACAATACAACACTAATTACCGCCACACCAAACCAAAATTTAAAATCAATCGTCTTCACTTTCTCCATAATCTTCATCATAATCCTCTTCTTCAAAGAGTTCGATATCATCATGTACTATTTCAGCACCTAAGATACCATCTTCTTGGATAATCGAAGTATTATCCAATGCTTCTTCAACATATGTTGCAGCATCTTCTTCACTTTCACCGTAACATATAATGTTAACAGGCACTACAAATTTAGTTAACTTATTCATAATAATACTCAGTTAGTGGTTTGTCAAGTTATATTTTATTAAATATTATTTGGTGATGTAGACCATTTAATTGAATTAATAGGTATATGTGTATTTAAATCTAATATATTTTCAACTTCTTGTCTAAATGCGGTGCTACTTGTAAATACAATTTTTTTAGATTTATATATCAAAGAATATTTTTCAAGTTGATCCAATATATCTATCTTATTAATAATAAGGTCGGTTACTCCGTTTATGTTTATTGCTTGGAGTACACCATCCATATCCAACCAACGAACTTGTCTCTTTCTACCTGTGGTGGCTCCAAACTCTTCACCTAAAGTTTGAATTTGATCTAGAGTAGATTGATCGGAGTCATCATAATTAAATTGTTTAAATCCAGAATAAGTTTCATATGCCTTCATAACTCCATATATTTTACGAATATTTTTGGGTGGTATTCCGTT
>Ga0222714_10001544_pt1 | contig 25884 bp, 26 predicted proteins | sample C33_3DmetaG_FD_165048 | JGI IMG/M metagenome (GOLD analysis project Ga0222714, IMG submission 165048) | Estuarine water microbial communities from San Francisco Bay, California, United States - C33_3D | ecosystem: Environmental > Aquatic > Marine > Unclassified | place: USA: California...
CTTGTTCTTCAAACATTTTTTGACATACTATTGAGCTATTCTTATCTCCTGGATCAAAAATATTTGTGTTAGCTACATCACCACAAACTAGGAGATCTAAATCTTTAAATTCATTTGCTGCATCTTTGGCAATCTTTAATGCATTTTTTTGAAGAGGTTCTAACAATTCTTCTTTTCCAATTATTCTAAGTTTTTCTCTATGACCATAATAAGTAAAAGCCTGAACAACATCGGTGCCTGCTCTAATAAATTCTCTATGTAATTGAGTTACTACTTCAGGATGCTCTAAAACAACTTCTGGAACAAATGCACCTGCTGACAAATAACCCCTTCGTTCCATAGCAAAAAGATATCCTTCGGCACACATTATTGGACCATCATTTAAACGTTCTAGTAAGTTTTTCTTCATAAAATTTCCTATTATTTACTTAAATTATTTGCCACCCATTTATGAAACATCAATGTTGGAGTATCCATAACAGGAGAAAAATTTCCACCGTTATAAGCTGGTGAATTTCTTCCTTCTTGCATACCTTCAATTGCGTTTATGTCTTCATTCATAACTTCTTGCCAAAATTTAAAATTTTTTTCTCTCATTACTTTTAAATCATCACCAGAAGCACTTTCATCCCCAACATAATACATTTCAAAATGTTCTCTAGTTTTGTTATTAGCCAATGGTTCTAACCAAAATGCATAATAATGATCAACATGTATTCCAAGCATAACATTTGGAAATAAAGACACATATTCAGAGTTATGATGTAAATCACTTGGCCAATTAGGAAAGCATTCAAATTTTTTATTACCATCAAATTGTTGACTATACTTATTACTTCCTTGACCTGAAAAAGTGTCATGAGAATCTTCAATATGATAATGATCTTTTATATTTGAAACTTTATTCAATTCAGGATGAACCCAAGGTAAATGATAACTTTCACAATAGTTTTCTATTGCTAACTTCCAATTACTATTAACTTCCATATTAAAATATCCATTATCTTTTGCATGTTTAATTAAATTCTGGTCTTTTTTAGAAATAAACTTTGACCATCTATCCTCCAAAGGTTTAATTGCATCAGAAAAATTTTTTGCATTTTCATTTATATTTATAAAAATTAAATCCATCCAAACGCTTGAACGAACTTCTTTGAGGTTGCTATTGGATTTATCAAAACCTTCGACTTCATGTTTATTCATTCCGCCAATATGAGGGGTGGCAACTAACTCACCTTTAAAATTATAAGACCAAGAATGATAAGGACATCTAATTACATTTTTAATTGAACAAGGTTCTTTAATTAATTTTAATCCTCTGTGACTACAGACGTTGTGAAATACTCGGATAGCATCTGATTTGTCTCTTATAATTAATAGTGGTGTTCCTAATAAATTATAAGGCTTTGCATCTCCGATTTCTGGTACCGAGCTTGCTACACCAATTACTGCCCAATTGTTGTTAAAAATTTTTTCTTTTTCAAAATTTAAATAATCTGGATTGATATAACATTGATTGGGCAGACCATGTGCTTCTAGTATTGGCTTTTTAACTACTTCTATTTGATCTAAATTTAATATGTCTGATAGTTCTTTTATATTTTTATTATTCATAATCCTCCTTTTAGGTTGAAAAAAAAGAAGAATTTCTACGATTCTCTAATTATGACTTGTTGAAATACTGTCTGACAATTCAGACTGAAGTTAAAACCATTTTCAAATTCTAGGTCTATTTTCAACATGCAAGACGCTACCACAATTGGTTTAAAATCAAAATAAAATTCAATCTTAACTTGTTTGACCAGAGATATGAATTTCTTTGACACTTATTTTAAATAAGATAATTATCACGAAAAAATGAATTTCTCTTTGGAGATTGGTCCACACACTGACCTTGAAACCCTACCAGAAGTTAACGATATTTATGTGACTATGCTTCCGGGAGAGGACTATAGAGAGACCGCCCAAAAATCTGCAGATTTAGTAAAAAAGGGATTTAATCCTGTACCTCATTTTCCAGCTAGATCTATTAAAGATGAAAATGAATTAAAAGATTACATTAACAGGTGCAAAGATGTCGGTGTTAAACAGGCGTTAGTAATTGGTGGTAGTAGAGATCCAATTGGAAAGTTTGATAGTTCTTTTCAAATTTTAGAAACAGGTTTTTTTAATGGAATAAAAATTGGTATTGCCGGTCATCCTGAAGGCAGTCCTGATATTCCTGATACAGATTTAGAAAAAGCAATGATAGATAAGAAGCCTTACGCTGATTATATTGTAACTCAATGGTTACTTGATAGTCAGCCTATTGTTGATTTTATTTCTAAACAAAGCGTACCAGTGCATGTTGGAATTACTGGGCCCATGAAAATATCTAGCTTAATTAAATTTGCTAATATTGTTGGTGCAAAAAATTCCTTAAATTTTCTTAAATCTAATTTTAGTAAGGCACTAGATTTATTGAAACCTAAAGACCCTAATGATTTAATTGGGAAAGTTAAATCGCATACTGATAACTTCCACATTTATACATTCGGCGGCTTGAAGGAAACTAACAAGTGGTTGAAGGAGAACAAATATGTCTAGTGAGTTTAATTACGATAAAGTAAGACATGTGACGTCAGTAGATCAGTCTGACAGAAAGGTTCCTTATAATTTAAGACAAAGTGGACCGACTAAAGTAGAATTGCTAATATCAACAAGGGTTAGAAAATCTCCATATTGGCATTTATCAATGAAAGCAGGTTGTTGGAGAGCAACTGTTTACAATCGTATTTATCATCCAAGAGGTTATGTAAAACCTGAAGATGGTGGAGCAATGGTTGAGTATGATGCAATTGTTAATCATGTAACTATGTGGAACGTTGCTGTTGAAAGACAAATTCAAGTCAAAGGTCCGGATGCAGAAAAATTTGTTGATTATGTAATTACAAGAGATGCAACTAAAATTTCTCCAATGAGAGCAAGATACGTTATTTTGTGTAATGCTTATGGTGGCGTTTTAAATGATCCAATTCTTTTAAGAATTTCTAAAGATGAGTTTTGGTTCAGTTTATCTGATAGTGATATTGGACTTTACTTACAAGGTGTTAATGCTGATGGTAGATTTGATGTGCATATTGATGAAATCGATGTCAGTCCTGTACAAATTCAAGGACCAAAATCAAAAGCATTAATGAAAGACTTATGTGGCGATCAAGTTGATTTTGATAACATGCCTTTCTATGGTTTAGCGTCTGCTAAAGTAGGTGGAAGAGATGTTATTATTTCTCAATCAGGATTTTCAGGCGAGGCTGGATATGAGATCTATTTAAGAGACTCTATGTTGTATGCTGAAGATATGTGGAATGCTGTGCTTGAAGCGGGTAAAAAACATAGCTTAATGGTTATTGCACCTGCTCACCATAGAAGAATCCAAGCTGGAATTCTTTCTTGGGGACAAGACATGGACAATCAACACAATCCTTTTCAATGTAATTTAGGATACCAAGTTTCATTATCTGGAAAAGGTGAATGGAATAAAAAAGCTGATTATGTTGGAAAAGCTGCTCTTGAAAAGATGAGAGATGAACTAAGAGCTGGTAAGAAACCTTACAAGCTACAATTAGTTGGTCTTGAATTAGGTGGAAAACCAATTGAAGAATACGCTCCTGACTTTTGGTTAGTATCAAATGAAGGTGGTGGAGATCCTGTTGGATTTATTACTTCTCCTTGGTATCACCCAGAGAAAAAACAAAACATTGCTATGGGATATGTGCCATTTGATGGAACTTTAAACTCAAATGGATTTCCAAAAGGTAAAGTGGGCACTAAATATAAAGTTCATTTACCAGAAAAATACTCTGACACTCCAGGAACACCTGTTGATGCAGTAGTAGTAGATATCCCTTTCAAAGAGTCTTACAACGCGAATACCAGAGAAGTTGTAAAAGGCTAAATCTTTTTTTTGGGGGAGTTTTAACTCCCCCAATAATTCATGACTAAATTCTTTTTAATTGCGGTTTGCATTATCATCACTATTGCTTTAATAATATTTCCATTAGTTGTTTCTTACAAAGAACAAAAAAATAAAAAAAATAAAGATTAAATGTTTGGTGAATTTCTAAGTATTATTTTCAAATCTATAAAACTAGATAAATCTCTTTACAAAGATAATAAAAATTTTGGTGAAGCTTCAATATATTTCGCTGGATTAATTATGATCTTAGATGGTTTAGCTGGTGCAGTTGCAGCAAATACAGTTATTAAAACTGCTGTAGCAATGTCAGGATTAACAGCAATTTTAACTTGGTTAGTTTGGGCTATTTTTATATTTGTAATTGGGGTTAAGTTGTTTCCAGATAAAGATTCAAAAATCCCTTTTAAAAAAGTTTTAACTGCCGTTGGTTTTGCGCATGCTCCTGGGTTGCTAAGATTTTTTGCTGTAACACCTAACTTAATGATACCAATAATTTTTTTAACTCAATTTTGGATTTTTGCCGGTTTGATTATTGCAACCAAACAGGTTCTTAATTTGAAATCAAATCTAAAAGCTTTTGGGGTTGTTTTCTTATCATTCCTTATCATAGCTTTCTTATCCATCTCATTCGTAATGAGTAGAATGGATTTTTTACCTGTTAGTCAAATTAGCTAAATTGGAAAGATGGTTTTTGATAACCTACAAGATTTACATAATTTAAATCCTGTTAAAATTAAATTTTGAGAAACGCTTTCATCTTCAGATTTACATTCATCACAAAGATTATTAAAATCTTCTAAATCTTCTTCATTTATCAATTTATCATCAAGATCATCAGTCATTATCGGTCAAACCTGCTCCTGCACCACTTTGTTTTAAACTGTCTGTCTCCTCAACAAAAGTTTCCTCTGACAAAGCGTAAAGGTTTTTCCATTCTTCATCGTTAAAACTATCTTCATTTTCAAGAATTTTAACCTCAAGTTTTTTTGCTAAGGGCAAAATCTGGTTATCATTTTTATTAACAAGAATATTCACATTTAAATTTAATAAAAATTCATTTTCATCAAATGATAAGGATATCTTCTTGCCGATTATTTCTGAGCTTCTACTTAAAAATGGCAAGAAAAGTATAGGGTAAGCTAAATTTTCAAAAATTAATTTAGTATAATTTTCAATTTTTTTTGACTGATCTAAAAAACTTACACCTGCAATAATTGGACAAAAAGCTAAAGTGTTAGAAATGTTTTTTTGATTTATAATTTTTAAATCTTCATATTTTTTTGATTTTCGATCTAAATAATATTGGGTTAAATTTTTAATACCAGGTAATCCAAATAATTCTAATAATCTAATATTTTTACCAACCTCTTCAGCAATACCCCAGGAAAATCCTGATGCACGGCTTGCACGTTTAGAGGTTGTGTCTATTTCACTGAGTGATTTCATGTTATTGATCTAAATTATAGACCCACTGATCATCATAATTTTTTAAATCAGTTGGCAAAGGCGCTCCTTGAAACATACATATTCTTAACCATTTATCAGATCTTGGATCAAATTTAAGCGCTCCAAAAAAAGAAAGTTTTAATCTTAACATGTCTATAGGAATTATTTTTTCACTTATCGTATTGTCTTGAATTTCAGAGTATGGAAATTTTTCTATAATAAATGCTCTTCTTACAACATGTCTTAAATCTGAATTATTGATTAAAAATTCTGCTATGGAAACATCCTTATTTAAAGATTTAATTCTTTCATAAAGTCTTTTTATATCTCTTGCAATTGCAAGCGGTTGTTCTAATTCTGAACCTTGCTCAATATATCTATCTGCTAATCTAGGCTCCTCTTTATTTTTTGAAATGAACCAGAATTTTTGATTATTTTCTTTTTTATCAAAATCAATATTTAAAACTTCTGAATATTTATCTTCTAAAATATTTTTTAATTCATTTACCTTTCTTGAGGTTGGAATGTTAAAATAACGATCCTCATCAGAGCTCATTTGATGAATTAATGGTTTTATAATATCATCGAAAGGTTCCATCATAATTGAAACAACATACTCAGTACATTCTTCACAAGAATTTTGTTCTAACCACAAATAAATTTTATTAAATGGATATTCCTCATCAAAATTAAAATCATTTTCAGTGAATTTAATTACCTTTTGAACATCCTTTAATAAATCTTTAATTTTTTTTTGTTGGTAGGTGCTCTCAGTATTCCAGGATGTAATATTTACTAATGACTTTTTCAAACTATTTTTAAATAATAGACTGTCTTGAGACTTAACTTGTTTTATTTCTCTGATTTTTTTTAATGCTATTTCCCTAGCTAAAATCCAGTTATTCAATAATGTGGGATGATTTACTATAAAAGGTGCCATTCCTAATCCAGTGGAATTTCCTATACCTAAATTTTTACAAATTCTTTTATCTAGGGATACTGCTTTAGTGGGATTTTTGCACTTAGCTACATGATTAACTTGATCAAAAGTAAATTGTCTAACCAAATAAACTAACATCATCTCCAATCTAAATGGTCCATTTATCTCTTCCCTATTTTTTATTCTAAAACGATCAGCTAACCCAAATTTACCAGAGCCATAAACGGCAGTGGTTCTATACAAATAACCTACTGATGACAATAAATCTAAATCGGGTTGTTTTCCTTCACTTAGATTATTCACTACATGATCAAAAACTCGTACTGATTTGTTGGCTCTAGAAAGAGTTAATTCTTTATAAGACAATCTTCCAACTTCTTGTTTGGGAACTTCATTCTTTAATCTTTCAATATCCTCTCTGGTAGGAGATCCATCATACAAGGTAAAGGCTGCATCCCACTTTGTTGCAATTACTCTATCAGATCTTTCCTCATCACTTATTTTATTTGCAAAACATACAAGAGAGTAAATTCTATCTTTTTTTTTAAATGAATAAACTGCACTACCAAATCCCTCATCATCGAGATCAAAAAGATCTCTTTTATACTCCCAATCTTTAAATTCACTTAAAAAACTTCTCAAAAAAGAAAGTTTTGATTGATGAAAAGAGCCCAGCCTTGAAAGCTTCATTACTACATTGGGATTTCTTAATTCTATTTTCATTTAAATATTTTTGTAAAAATTATACCAGTTATTTCCTAGTATTCCGTCAATCTCTATTTCGGAAAAACCTATTTTTTTTAACCCATTTTCAATATTTGAAAAACCTCTAGCATCTTCAAACCAGTTTGGCTGCTTTGGAAAACCTGGTTTATTTTTTGAACCTTCTCCATAATTTCTACTTTTTGACCATGTTCCGTTTCTCATCCATTCGACTATAGAGTCAGGTTGTCTTAGACACAAATCAGATCCAATACCAATATTTTTTACATTCATTATTTCTGCTGTTTTAGCTACCATCTCGCAAAAACTTTCCAATGTACAATCTGTGTTATTTTTTAAATGATGCGGATAAAGTGATAATCCCAACATTCCATCATTTTCACTTAGAGCTTTTAATAAATCATTAGATTTATTTCTTTTTGCAGGATGCCAAAACAATGGATTAGCATGAGTTATTGCTATTGGTTTTTCACTTATATCAATTGCATCGAATGTACTTTTCTCTGCTGAGTGAGACATATCAACAACAATACCCACACGATTCATTTCTTTTATGACTTCTCTACCAAAATTAGTGACGCCACTATCATTTTTTTCATAACAACCAGTCGCTAATAAAGATTGGTTGTTATAGGTTAGTTGCATAAAGCGACATCCTAAATCATGAATTTTTTCAACCAACTTAATATCATCCTCAATTGGTGAGCAATTTTGAAACCCAAAAAATATAGCTGTTTTTTTTTCTGATTTTGCTTTGTCAATATCTTTGAAATCTCTTCCTAAAAAAATTAAATCTGAATTTTCTTTGAATAATTTTTGCCATTTCTTTGTTTCTAAAAGAAATTCATCATAGTCTTCATGATAAACTAGAGTAACATGCACCGCATCTAGTCCAGCCATCCTATTAATCTCAAAAATTTCTCTAGACCAATTGCAGTATTGAAGATTGTCTATTTTAAATTTCATATAGTTTCACAATATCAATAAGTTGTTCAAATTCTATTAATTTTATTGAAATTTGAACCTAATTTTGAAATAAAGTTTGAATACTTATTTTCATGAAAAAAAATAATAAATTAAAAGTTTCAATCGTTATGGGAAGTCAATCTGACTATAAAACTTTGAAATTAGCTGAAAAAGTTTTAAAAAATATAGGTGTTTCTTATGAAACTAAAATAATTTCTGCGCATAGAACTCCTGATAGAATGTATGAATATGCTAAATCATCAGTAAAAAATAATATTGGTGTAATCATAGCGGGTGCAGGTGGATCTGCCCATTTACCAGGGATGATTGCTGCTTTAACGCCATTGCCAGTTTTAGGTGTTCCAATTGAAAGTAAAAAACTAAAAGGTTTAGATAGTTTGCTATCAATAGCACAAATGCCTAAAGGTATACCCGTTGGCACATTAGCAATCGGTGAGGATGGTGCAATTAATGCCGCTTTACTGGCTGCATCTATTATAGCAAATAATAATTCAACTGTTAAAAAGAAATTATTAAATTGGAGAAAGTTACAGACAAAATCTGTAAAAAAGATACCTAAATAAATGTCTGAAATAAATCTTGGTATTATTGGCGGAGGTCAACTAGGTAGTATGTTGACTGTTGCTGCAAAAAAACTAGGTATAAAAACTTATATTTTCTGTGACGATGCAGATGCACCTGCACAAAATTTTTGTAACGAATTTATTCATGGTTCGTACGATGATAAAGAAAAAATTAATGAGTTTGTTAATAAAGTTGACGTAATTACTTATGAATTTGAAAACATTCCTTACGAAACACTTCATGAATTAAATAGATTCAAACCTGTATCACCAAAGCCTTCTGTTAATAGGATTATTCAACATAGATTAGCAGAAAAAGATTTTGTAAATAAACTAAATATCAGAACAACCAGATATGCTTCTATTGAGAATAAAGATGATATCATGCCCTTAGAGGATTTGCTTCCTGGGATATTAAAAACAACAACCATGGGATATGATGGTAAAGGTCAATATCCTATAAAAAATTTAGAAGACTTTGAATCACTTAATATTGATTTTTCAAAAGAATATATTTTAGAAAAATTAGTTAAACTTAAGAAAGAAATTTCTGTAATCATTACAAGATTTGATAAAGGTAAGTACGAGGTTTATGAGCCAATTGAAAACAGACATGAAGATCAAATTCTAAAACATTCAAAAATTCCTGCTGATATTAGCTCAAAATTATTAGAGCAATCTAAAGAATGGGCCACATTAATATCTGAGGAATTAAAATATATTGGCACTCTATGTGTTGAATTTTTTATAGACAGAAATGATAATTTATACGTCAATGAAATTGCACCAAGAGTACATAATTCTGGACATTTGACAATTAACGCATATAACGTCAGCCAATTTGAAAATCATATTAGAGCTGTATGCAAATTAGAACAAATACCATTAAAAAAATTATCTAACGCAGAAATGATTAATATTATTGGTGATCAAATTATCCCATTTAGAGAAAGTCCAAAATTAAAAGATAATCAATTTTTTTATGATTATCTAAAAAAAGAAATTAAACAAAAAAGAAAAATGGGTCATCTAACGACATTAATTTGAATGTTAACATCTATAGAAGGAAATTTTGACCACCCTGAAGTCAATCAACTTCTCAAAAAACATTTTATAGAATTAAGAGCAGCCTCTCCAGAAGGTAGCGCTCATGTTCTTGATATACCTGGACTTAAAGTGCCTTCGATAAAATTTTGGAGTTTATGGGAAGACGATACTTTAATGGGCTGTGGCGCATTAAAATTTCTAGAGGAAGGACATGGCGAATTTAAATCAATAAGATTGCATGATAATTTTAGAAAAAAAGGTAATGGTATTAAAATTATTAACCATCTTATTGTAGAAGCAAAAAAACTTAACATTAAAAAACTCAGTATTGAAACTGGTGCTAGTGATTTTTTTAAACCAGCGAGAAAACTGTTTAAACAATGTGGTTTTGAACCATGCAAACCTTTTGCGCACTATAAAGAGGATATTAATTCAGTTTATTTAAGTAAATTAATAGTCACTACTGATATTAATAATTAGAAAAATATTGATATTTTGTTGACAAAACTAATAAAAATCTAAACAAAGCTCAAATTACTTAATTATAAGTAATAAATTAATAACAAAAAGTAAGAAGATAAATATGAGTCTACAAGGAAAAGTAAAATGGTTCAATCCAACCAAAGGTTTTGGTTTTATTGAAAGAGAAGATAAAGAAAAAGATGTGTTTGTACATGTTTCAGCAGTAAGAGATGCTGGTATGAACGGTTTAGATGAGGGTCAAGCTTTGACTTTCGATGTTGAAGATGGTCCTAAAGGTCCTTCAGCAGTTAACTTAAAAACTGCATAATTTTCATTAAAATAATTGTTGGCTGTAATCTAATTCTTAATTGAATTTTAGTATTTATAGCCAACAAACTAGTCTTTTAAAAAATCTAAAATATAATTGTTAAATTCATCTTCTTTTTCAAGATGAACATTGTGTGAGCATCCTTTAATAATTTGTAAACGACTTTCAGGAATATTTTCATTTAAAGTTTCTACTTGTTTGTAATTGTAAGCTTTATCAAATTCTCCCCAAATAATTAGAGTTTCGTTCTTAATATTTTTTAAATTATTAATTCCTGACCAATTTTTCATTGCAACTAAAGCATCATCTGCTGATTTTTCTATCACATTTGCATAAGCCTCTTTACATAAAAAAAAATTTTTTGCCCTATCCTCTTTTACAAACCAAGTTTTAGCAATTCTATAAGCAGTAGCTTTTAAACCATCATCTGCTAATCTTTTTCTTGAAACATCAATTGACTCAAATCTTCCGGGAATATCGCCTATTGGTCCCGTTCCATAACAAATTAATTTATGTATACTTAATGGAGATTGTTTAACCATCTCTTGTACAATCATCCCTCCCATTGAATGACCCATTAAATGAAATTTATCAATTCCTAATTTTTTTATAGAATTAATAATTATACTAGCCATTTCTTCAATACTACTTACAGAATTAATTTTTGAGCTTTCACCAAAGCCAGGTAAAGCAGGTGCTATTATTGTAAAATTTTTTTTAAGAAAATCTTTCTGGTATCTCCACATGTCGGATGAGCCTAAAAATCCATGAACTAAAACTAAAGGAAAACCACTTCCAGATCTATCAATATAAATTTCTTGCATGATAAGTTTTAAGTATATGTTATAATTAAATATGCCAAATAGACAAATTACAAATATTAATAAAGTTAAATTTAAACCATTTGATAATTATGGCAAAAAAATTCCAGGCATGAGTTGGCATAAAATTAGTTATTCCAAAAAGAATGGTGGTTTTGGAACATATGTTCTTAAAATGGATGCAGGCTCAAAGAGTTTACCACATATGCATACAGGTTATGAAGAGTTCTTTATGCTAAAAGGTGAGCTTAAAGATCCTGATGGTAAAGTTTTCAAAAAAGGTGATTTTGTATCATTTAAACCAGGAACAAAACATTCGTCTTATACAAAAAAAGGTTGTTTGGTTCTTGTTTTTATGAGAGGTATCAACAAATCAATCAAATAAAAAAATTGTTTTCTTTATGATAGGTATTCTTGGAGGAATGGGAACTCAGGCTGGTTTAGACTTCTGTAACAAGCTTGCTATTTTGAATAGAGGTAAAATTGATCAAGAATATCCACTATTTTTACTTTATAATAAATCAAATATACCAGGTCGACCTGAGTCTATTGGGGTACAGACAGGAAATTTATCTAACCGATTAATCAATAAAAAAAGTAAAAAGAAATATTTAACAGTATTAAGAAGCTTATTGAGAGGGTGTAGACTCCTCCAAAAAAATAAATGTAAATTCATAGTTATTCCCTGCAACACAGCTCATTATTGGTACGATGATTTAAGAAAAAAAATTAATATTCCAATAATAAATATGCCAAAGGAAGTTTTTAAACAAACAAAAAAAATGTGTAAAAAAAATTCTAAAATAGGTTTGTTGGCAACAGAAGGGACTCTTAAAACAGGAGTTTATAATAAAATTTTTGATAAAAATTATAATCTTGTTTACCCTAATCAAGACTTGCAAACTGAGTGTGTAAATAAAGCAATAAAATTGGTAAAAATGGGTAACGTCAAAGCTGCTGAAAAAGTAATTCAACCTGCCATTAAATATTTAATAGGTAAAAAATGTAAAAAAATAATTTTAGGATGTACAGAATTACCCATTGCTATTTTTGCATATAAATCATTTAAAAAAGTTAAATCATCAAAAATATTTTTAGATCCAAATTTAATTTTAGCTATTTCTTCCATGAATAAATATAAAAGTAAGAATGTCAGAGACAATTAATAAGCCTTACGTATTAAAAGCTGCTGAGATAATATATTTTAAAATTAGTGAATTTAAAAAAATAAATCCTAATATTTCTCTAGATGATGCGATCCAAAAATTTATAGAGACTGATGATTATGAAAAATTGAGCAGTGGTGAATTTCATAACCAGTGGCTCGTTGAACTTAAAAAAAATAACTATATTGACAATGAAACTAATCAAAAAATTCCTAATGAAACAATCAGACTTTTAGAGATACAAAGAGATATGATGATTAAAGAATTAATTAAAATCCCAAAATTATATGACTCTAAAAGTAGCCAATTAATTGAATTATCAAAAAAAGCTTCTAATTTTTTATGGCGTATGTGTGAGAGTTATGAACTTTGGTGCAAAGAAAGCAATCAAGATAATTTAATAATTCTAAATATTTCAAATTAAATCTTAAATAAAAATAAATGATCAAAGTTTTTCCATTTATCTTTATATTACTCTGGTCTTCAGCATTTATTACTACTAAACCAATTATTGATAATAGCGACCCCTTCTCTGCATTAGCATTTAGATTTTTAATAGTAGCAATTGGGTTTTTTTTATTCTCGATATTTACGAATAAAAAAATTTTAATAAGCAAAAGAAACTTTATTGAATCTTTTTTTAGTGGTGTTTTGTTTCATGGATTTTATTTGGGTGGAGTTTTTTTTGCTATTTCAAGAGGTATGCCAACTGCAATCGCTGCTTTAATAGTAACCCTTCAACCAATTTTAACTAATGCTTTAAGCGGTCCAATTTTAGGTGAAAAAGTAACTTATAAGCAGTGGTTAGGCGTAATTCTAGGTTTTATTGGCGCTACTCTTGTGCTCGGTATTGATGTTGGTTCAGATATCCCAATCCTTGGATTGGTAGCAACGTTAATTGCGTTGCTTGCAATCACAATATCAACAATTTGGCAAAAAAAATTAAGTAACAATTTACCATTATCTGTTAGCAATACTTATCAAGCCACTGGTGGTTTTATCTTTCATTTACTCATTATTATTTTTTTTACTAATTTAGAAATTAATTTTACTAAAACTTTCATTATTGCAATGAGTCATCAAATATTTTTAGTTTCATTTGGAGCATTCACAATTTTAATGTTCTTAATAAAACATAATTCAGCTAGTAAAACTGTTTCTATCTTTTTTTTAATTCCACCAACATCAGCATTTATGGCTTGGTTTTTTTTAGGAGAGATTTTTACTGCTTGGGATCTAGTAGGATTTATAATTACTTCTATTGGAGTTTTTATTGCTACAAGAGATTAATATATTTAAACTGCTATATAACCATACTCTAAAGATCCGTCTGTAATTGAATGGTACAAAGACTCACCAAAACTTCTTAATCCAGATACTCTTATCTTTTTAGGTTTATTAGAGATAAAATCTATTGTAACAGAGATACCATTATAAACTGAATTTGCACAATCGCCCACTCCCAAATGATTTATATTGAGTGGACATCCTTTTTTTAAAACTTCATCAGCTAAATCACCTTCAATTTCAATGATTGCTCTTGAATGAGAAATATTGGTAATTGCAAAATTTAGATCATCAAATTTATTAATTTCAGTTTGATATAGGTCTAATTTATTTGAAAAAACATACCAATTATTAGGCCCAACCCACAAAATTCTAGTCATTTCATTAAAATTCGTTTTTAATGATTGTGGTAAATCTAAACCATCAATCTTAATTTTACTAATATCAAAATTTGAATTTTTAAATTTTACAATTTGAAAAATACAAATATTTGAAACTTCAGATATTCTTAATAAATTTTCTTCACTTTTGTTTTCATGGTCTCCAAACTTTCCTAATTTATGAATTTGATTTAATGATGATATATTTGTCATGATCTTACCCTTGTTCCTTCATGGTCTACATAATGAGATGAAATAACCTCTACTTCAATTGCAGTATTCTTTAATGGTGATAAAGCGTAAAGTTTTTGACCGATCATATTTTTTCCATCTTTAATAATCGCTAAAGAAAATGGATTATTATTTTCCACACTCCAACAAGAAGAAGATACATGTCCTAGTTTAGGATTTGGAAGTTGAGCATCTTTATCTTTAACTAGATGAGAACCTTCTGGTATACTGGATTTTCTATCAACAGGTACAAGACCAACTATTTTTTGTCTCTCTTTATTATTGAAAGCAGCTCTCGAAAGTGATCTTTTTCCAATAAAATCTTTTTTATTAGAAATAAGACCTTCTAAAGAAACATCGTAAGGTATGGTTCTACCATCTAATTCTGGTCCTGCCACATGGCCCATTTCAATTCTTAATGTTGATAAAGCCTCTGTTCCATAAGGCTGGATATTAAATTCTTTTCCAACTTCCATTATTTTTTCCCACATGAATAATCCATGATCTGACTGAACATTAATCTCGTACGCTAGCTCTCCTGAAAAAGAAATTCTAAATATTTTTGCTTCAACTCCAAATAAATCTCCCACAACGTAACCCATAAAAGGGAGTGCTTCATTGCTTACATCTAAATTTGGAAAAAGTTTTGCTAAAACATCTCTAGACTTTGGTCCAGCTAATGCAGCTCCAGCCCATTGCTCTGTAGTAGATACTACATTTACATTTAATTCTGGCCAAACTACTTGTAGGTAATATTCTAAATGAGATAACACATTGGCAGCTTGTGCTGTTGTTGTGGTCATATGATAGTGATTTTCCGTAATTCTTGTTGTTGTTCCATCATCCATAACTATTCCATCTTCTCTCAACATTACTCCATATCTTGCTTTACCTATTGGAAGTTTTAACCATGCGTTAGTGTAAACTCGATTTAAAAACTCAGCAGCATCTGGCCCTTTGATGTCAATTTTACCAAGAGTAGTAACATCACAAATTCCGACATGATCTCTTACGTTTTTCGCTTCTCTTTTAGATGCTTCAAATAAAGTTTCATTACCTTGTTTATAATATCTAGGTCGCTTCCATGCGCCAGCATCAGTAAAGACAGCATTATTTTTTTCATGCCAACTGTGCATTGGTGTTTTTCTGGTAGGCATAAACTCCATACCAATTTCTCTTCCAACAATAGTTCCAATAGTAATAGGTGTAAATGGAGGTCTGAATGTAGTGTGACCTACTTGAGGAACAATTTTTTTTTCAACATTCGCTACTAATTGCAAACCATTTAAATTACTAGTTCTGCCTTGGTCAGTTGCCATTCCAAGAGTAGTATAACGCTTAACATGTTCTATTGATCTATATCCTTCTCTTAAAGCTATCTCGATATCAGATACTGCCACATCATTTTGGAAATCTACAAATCTTTTATAACTCTTACCTTTTGGTAATGGAGAGCACCAAAACTTATCGTGCGAACTTTGTTTAGCCTCATTGGTGTTAGGTATTTGAATATTTATTTCTTGATTGGTAATTTTTTTTGAAGTTTCTGCCCCAATTTTAAAACCATTTTCTAGAGTTTCTTTTAAATTGAAAGTTCCATTTGCCGCTCCAATTGAGTGTTCATTTTGTTTTGCTTGATCAGGAACAAATGCATCTATTTTTTCATTAAATTTTAATTTATTCCCCGATTGAGAGGCTAAATGGACTGTAGGTGTCCAAAAACCAGATACACAAATACAATCACATTCTATAGTTTCTGTATTCTCAAAATCAGATTTATCATTATTTAATTTTCCCACTAAGGCTGATTTTACTTTTTTATATCCGTTTGCAGCAATTACTGCATAGGAAAATTTTATTGAAATATTTAAATTTTTAGCTTCATTTATTAAATCCGAATTTTGATCTTCTCTAGTATCTAAAATAATGGGATCTACTCCATGTTTTTTAAATTCAATTGCAGTTTCGTAAGCGCTATCATTATTTGTAAAAATTAAAGGTTTTTTACCAATCAGCACTCCATACACTTTAATATATTCTTTTGCTGCCGCTGATAAAAATACTCCTGGAGTATCATTGTTTCCAAATACTATTGGTCTTTCAATTGATCCTGTTGATAATAAAACTTCTTTTGCTCTTATGTACCAAAGTCTTTGTCTAGGAGTAAATTTGGATTTTGTTTTTAGATGATCACCAATTCTTTCAAACATTACCATCATGTTGTGATCATAATATCCAAAAACTTGAGATCTATTTTTAACAATTACATTAGGCATTTCTTTTAATTCAGAAATTATTTTTTCTGTCCAAGCTTTGCCTGATAAATTATCAATGGTAACATTGTCAGTTAAAAGTGAACCACCAAATCTTGGTTTATCTTCAGCTAAAATTACTCTTGCACCATTTTTTGCTGCTGCATAGGCGCTTGCTAGACCTGCAGGACCAGATCCAGTTACTAACAAATCACAGTATTCATACTTATGCTCATATCTTTCATTATCTTTTTCAGTTGATGCCACTCCTAGACCAGCTGCTTTTCTAATAAAAGGTTCATAGACTTTATACCAAAAGCTTTTTGGCCACATAAAAGTTTTGTAATAAAATCCAGCAGGAAAAAATCTATTAAGTACATTGTTGATTGCTCCAATATCAAATTCAACTGAAGGCCAACAATTCTGACTAGTTGCCGACAAACCCTCTACTAGTTCAATTTCTGTAGCATTAACATTAGGTTCTGAATAACCATTAATTGTAACTTGTAATTTTGCATTAGGCTCATCTACACCAGCGCCAAAAAAACCTCTGGGTCGGTGATATTTAAAACTTCTACCAACTAAATGAATGCCATTTGCTAATAATGCCGAGGCTAATGTGTCTCCCTCGTAACCTGTATATTTTTTACCATTAAAATAAAATTCAATCTCTTTGTTTCTATTTAATAAACCTTCATTTGCTAATCTAAATAATTGAGTCATTAAATCTCTTCGTTTAATTTTGCCGTTTTAAAAATTTCGTGAGTAACGGTATCTCGTTGCGCTCTAAACCATTGTCTACATCCTGAAACATGATGCCAAAGCTCTATGTGCTTACCTCTAGGACTTTTTCTTAAATAAACAAAATTATCCCATTCCTGGTCAGAAACTTCTTTGTTTAACTCAGGTCTCTTAACAGTACCATCTCCACCATAAGCAAATTCTTTTTGAGCTCTGTCTCCACAGTATGGACATTTTATATTCAGCATTTATGATATCCAAGTTTTGGTCCCAAGACCTTTTTCATCTAGCAAGTATCCTGTCGAAAACCTACTCAAACTAAAACCAGCATTTAATTCATGAACTCTATCCTGAGCAATTGTATGAGCAAATGTCCATCCAGAAGATGGGACAGATTTAAATCCTCCGTAACACCAACCACAATTTAAATACAATCCTTCAATATGGGTTTTATCTATTATTGGTGATCCATCCATAGACATATCCATTATACCTCCCCAAGTTCTTAGCATTTTTAGACGACTTAAGAATGGAAATAAAGCAACACCACCTGTTAACACATGTTGTATGGTAGGTAAGTTTCCTTTTTGAGCATAACTATTATACCCATCAAGATCACCACCCATAACCATTTCACCTTTATCAGACTGACTAATATAAAAATGTCCAGCACCAAAAGTTACCACTCCATCTAAAACCGGTTTAACAGGTTCGGAAACGCAAGCTTGAAGAAGATGAGTTTCAACTGGAAGAGTCATATTTAATTTTTCAGCTAAAACATTTGTGCTACCAGCTACACAAAGGCCAATTTTTTTTGTTTTAATATCTCCTCTTGATGTTCTTACACCTGTAATTTTTCCAGCTGTCACATCGAATCCTGTAACTTCACAATTTTGTATTATATCAACTCCCATTGAGTCCGCTTGACGTGCATAACCCCAAGCCACTGCATCATGTCGAGCAGTACCTGCACTTGGTTGAGCTAGTCCACCAAAGATTGGGTATCGTACATCATCGGAAAAATCTGCCATCGGAATAATTTTTTTAATTTCTTCTCTATTTAAAAGTACAGCATCAATTCCATTCAATCTCATAGAGTTTCCTCTACGTGCGTATGCATTCATTTGAGCATCTGAATGAGCTAAATTTATTATTCCTCTTGGTGAAAACATGACATTAAAATTTAATTCCTGACTCATGTTTCTCCATAAATTCATTCCAAACTCATTGAATCTTGCATTCTCATCATACATAAAATTAGATCTAATAATTGTAGTATTCCTTCCAATATTTCCCCCACCAATCCAACCTTTTTCAATAATAGCTACATTGGTAATTTTATGTTCTTTTGCCAAATAATAAGCAGTAGCAAGACCATGGCCACCACCTCCTATAATAACTACATCGTATTCTTTTTTTGGAACTGGATCTTTCCATGCTAAATCCCAATTTTGATGATTGGAGAAAGCATTTTTTATTAGACTGAGAATTGAATACTTTTGCATGGAATAATTTTATAATAAACTATGTAAATAGTTCTTATTTTTTTTATATATAATTTTTAGAAGTTTCAAAAATTTAAAAAAAGAGATATTAATCGTTCAAATTTAATAAACTAACAAAGGACATTATGAGCGAAGTTAAATCAGATATTCAGATAGCTAGAGAAGCACAAATGCAACCAATAAAAGACATATTGGCTAAAGTTAACGTGCCTGATGAAAGCTCTGCTTTTAGTCCTATGGGCCGACATATAGCTAAGATTAATTTAGAATACTTAGATACTTTAAAAGATAAACCTGATGGTAAGCTAATATTAGTTACAGCAATAACTCCAACTCCTGCTGGAGAAGGTAAAACCACGACATCCGTAGGTTTAAATGATGGTTTAAATAAAATTGGAAAAAAATCTATAGTATGTTTAAGAGAACCAAGTTTAGGTCCTTCTTTTGGTATGAAAGGTGGAGCTGCTGGAGGTGGTTATGCACAAGTTGTTCCTATGGAACAAATTAATTTACATTTCACTGGAGACTTTCATGCAATAACGTCTGCTCACAACTTATTGTCTGCTTTAATCGATAATCATATTTATTGGGGCAACAAGTTAAACATCGATGTTAGAAGAATTGTTTGGAGAAGAGTAATGGATATGAATGACAGAGCTCTAAGATCAATTAATGTAAATTTAGGTGGCGTAGCCAATGGTTTTCCTAGAGAGGATGGCTTTGATATAACTGTAGCTTCAGAAATCATGGCGATTTTTTGCTTAGCAAATAGTATTGAAGATTTAGAAAAAAGAATTGGAAATATAACAGTAGCTTACACAAGAGATAAACAACCAATTTTTGCAAAAGATCTAAATGCTCATGGTCCTATGACTGTTTTATTAAAAGATGCGTTAAGACCTAATATAACCCAAACTTTAGAAAATAATCCTGCCATTATTCATGGAGGTCCTTTTGCAAATATCGCTCATGGATGTAATTCTGTAATTGCCACAAAAGCTGGTTTAAAATTAGCTGATTACGTTGTCACTGAGGCAGGATTTGGAGCTGATCTTGGTGCTGAAAAATTTTTAGATATAAAATGTAGAAAATCAAATCTTAAACCAAGTTGTGTAGTGATAGTTGCAACAATTCGTGCTTTAAAAATGCACGGAGGTTTAGCTAAAGATGAGTTAAAAAATGAGAATTTAGAGGCTCTTAAAAAAGGATTAGTAAATTTAGAGAGACATATTGAGAATATTAAAAAATTTGGTCTACCAGTTGCAGTAGCTGTAAACCATTTTATTGCAGATACAGATAAAGAAGTTAATGAGTTAATAAATTCATGTAATAAATTAGGTGTAAAAGCTACTTTGTGTATGCATTGGGCAAATGGTGGAGAAGGAACAAAAGATTTAGCTTCACATGTTGTTGAATTAATTGATAAAGAAAAAGCTAATTTTAAATTCTTGTACGAGGATAAAACTAAATTATTTGAAAAAGTTGAAACCGTAGCTAAAGAAATTTATAGAGCAAGCGAAGTAATTGCAGATTCTAAAGTAAGAGCTCAATTAAAGGGATTTGAAGATCAAGGTTATGGAAATCTACCTATATGCATTGCTAAAACACAGTATAGTTTTTCAACAGATCCTAGTTTAAAAGGTGCACCCACAGGACACGTTTTGCCAATAAGAGAAGTTAGATTGTCATCTGGTGCTGAATTTATTGTTGTAATCTGTGGAGAGATAATGACTATGCCAGGCTTACCTCGAGTACCGGCAGCCGACTCTATAAAACTAAATGACAAAGGTGAAATAGAAGGATTGTTCTAAACTATTATAACAATACAACCTTTAAGTTATAAATTTTTTTCTTTTAAATAAGAATTTTTTATTAGTAATATCTATTTATAAATAATTAAAATGGAGATTATCTAATGACAAAAATTGCAATTATAGGTGCCGGTCCATGCGGACTTTCAATGCTTAGAGCTTTTGAACAAGCTGAAAAAAAAGGTGAAAAAATTCCTGAAGTAGTTTGTTTTGAAAAACAAGCAGATTGGGGTGGATTGTGGAACTATAGTTGGAGAACTGGATCGGATCAGTATGGAGACCCTGTTCCTAATAGTATGTATAGATATCTTTGGTCGAATGGGCCAAAAGAATGCCTTGAGTTTGCAGACTATTCATTTGATGAACATTTTGGAAAACCAATTCCATCATTTCCACCTCGTGCAGTGTTGTATGATTATATTCTTGGAAGAGTTAGTAAAGGGAATATTAAAAATAAAATTAAATTTAATACAAAAGTAACTAGTGCTGTTTTTAAAAATGATAAGTTTGAAATTAGTTACTTAGATAAAACTAGTGATGCTACTTCAAAAGATAACTTTGACTATGTAGTTGTTGCTTCAGGTCATTTTTCAGTACCTTTTATACCAGAGTATGAAGGAATGAGCTCTTTTCCAGGCAGAATTTTACACTCCCATGACTTTAGAGATGCTGAAGAGTTTAGGGGAAAAAATGTTATTGTTTTAGGAAGCAGTTATTCTGCAGAAGATATTGCTCTACAGTGTCATAAATATGGAGCTAACAGTGTAACAATTGGTTATCGACATAACCCAATGGGATTCAAATGGCCAAAAGGAATGAAAGAAGTTCATTATCTTGATAGATTGGATGGTAAGAAAGCAATCTTTAAAGATGGTACTGAACAAGATGCTGATGCAATAATTCTTTGCACTGGTTATTTGCACCACTTTCCATTTATAGATGAAAATTTGAGGTTAAAGACTAGAAATAGATTATACCCACCAAAATTATATAAAGGTGTAGTCTGGCAGGACAATCAAAAACTTATTTATCTTGGTATGCAAGATCAGTTTCATACTTTTAATATGTTTGATTGCCAAGCTTGGTTTGCAAGAGATGTCATCATGGGGAAAATTAAACTTCCAAATAGTGATGAAATTAGCAAAGATATTAACAAATGGGTGGCAATGGAAGAAAAGCTTGAAAATCCTGATCAAATGATTGATTTCCAAACTGAATATACCAAAGAGCTTCATGAAATGTCTGATTATCCAAAAATTGATTTTGAATTGATAAGAAAACATTTCAAAGAATGGGAACATCATAAGGTTGAAGATATTCTAACATATAGGAATAAATCTTTTTCTTCTCCAGTTACCGGATCTGTTGGGCCTATTCATCATACACCATGGTCTGAGGCAATGGATGACTCTTTAAAAACTTTTTTAAATAAATAAAGTTGTTTGGCTGCTTTCAATTGATGGGAGCAGCCAAAAATACTGATTAGTTTTCTTTTATAAAGTAAGGTATTAAAAATACAAAACAGGCTATTAAGAAAAAAATACTGCCAAACATTGCCCAAAAACTTCCAATACTAGAGATAATAAAACCGATTGCTGAAATAATAAATAGTACCCACCCAACTATATTACAAATTTTATTTACCATCTTATATTAAGTTTTGCATTATTTAAAATTGCCTTCAACAAATCTACCATCAATGGAATTTTTTTATTATCAATTTTTTTTAAGATATAGTGACCAATTTCAAAAGCTAATTCTGCTCCCTCAATAGTATCATTTAGCATAAATTTTTTTTTAGCGTTTTTAAATGTAAAACCTTTTCCTAAAAAATAACCCATCTTACTATTTCGTCCACCTACAGCACTCACATAAAGATCTCCTATTCCAGCAAGTCCATAAACTGTCTCTTCCCGTCCTTTAAAAAATTTAGTCAAATAAACCATTTCAGAAATTGATTTATTAAAAATAGTTGAAGCAGTATTTGCACCTTCCCCAGCACCTATCAACATAGAATAAATATTTTTAATTGCCGAACATATTTCTACACCCCTAACATCTGTAGAATATTCAGTTTTATAATATTTTGTTGAGATTAATTTTCCAATAGATTTTGCAATTTTAATATTTTTATTTGCTATAACAGTGCTTGATTTTATTTTTCTTACTAACTCACCAGCTAAACATGGGCCCTTCAGAACTGAAATATTCAATTTTTTATTTCCTTGATTTAAAACTTCAGACATTGTGATAATTTTTTTTGTATTTTTATCAAATTTAAGACCTTTGGTTAAAATCAAAATATTTGTATTGTATTTTAATTGTTTTATATTTTTTCTGACCCATTCAATTCCCATTGAACCTACAGCTATAGTAACTAAATCCCATTTTTGACTTAAAATTTCACTTGTAAATTTTTTTATATTTAATTTTTTTGGAAGTCTTATCTTTAAAGCTGGATGAAAATTTTTATTTTCAATTAATTTTTTAACTAATTGATTATTATAAGGCTCACATAAAGTAACATTATTTTTATTATCTAAGCATGGAATTGAAAAAGCTGCGCCCATTGCACCTGCACCTATAATCAAAATTTTTTTCATAGTTTAAATTATGTTAAAGTTTTACGAATTGCTAATTTCCACCCTTTTAAAAGATTGTTTCTAAAAGATTTATCAATTTTTGGATAAAAAACTCTATCTTTTTTCCATTTCTTTTTTATTTGATTTAAGGATTTAAACTCCCCAATTTGATATCCTGATAAAAAAGCAGCTCCTAAAGCTGTTGTTTCTAATATTTTTGGCCTAATTACATTTAAATTAATTATATTTGAGAGAAATTGTGCAAACCAATTATTGGCAACCATTCCTCCATCAATTTTTATTATTTTTGGTTTTAACCCATCTTTTTTCATTGAGCTAAATAGATCATAACTTTGATAAGCAACAGACTCTACTACAGCTCTAACTAACACCTTCCAATCACTATTTCTTGTAAGTCCTGTAATCAATCCTCTAGCTTCAGGTCTCCAGTAAGGAGCGCCAAGTCCACTAAATGCTGGAACAATATAAACCCCTTCATTATCCTTTCTTGAAGAAGCAATTTTTTCAGTATCAAAAGCATTATTAATAAGTTTAATCTTATCTCTTAGCCATTGAATACCCGCTCCAGCTATAAAAATAGATCCTTCTAGAGCATAAGTATTTTTCTCATTTAAACGATAACATATAGTAGTTAATAATTTATTTTTTGAATAAATTTTTTTCAATCCAGTATTCATTATTACAAATGCCCCTGTACCATAAGTAGTTTTTATTGTACCTTTTTCAAAACAAGCTTGTCCAACTGCAGCTGCCTGTTGATCACCAAGCACAGCTGAAATTGGAATTTCATTATTGAAAATTTTTTTATCTAATACTCCAAAGTTATCCGCAGAGTTTTTAACTTCTGGAAAAATTTTAATTGGTAATTTCAATTTATTTAAAATTTCTTTATCCCATTTATTCGTGGTTATATTAAACAACATAGTTCTTGAAGCATTAGTTGCATCAGTTAAATGTTTTTTTCCATTTGTAAGTTTCCAGATTAAATAAGTATCTATTGTGCCAAACAATAAATCATTAGTTTTTATTAAATTTTTTGCTTGCTTAACATTATTGATAATCCATTTTATTTTAGTTGCTGAAAAATATGGATCAATGAATAAACCTGTTTTTTTTCTAATTATTTTTTCATAATTATTTTTTTTTAATAATTGGCAATACTTTTCTGTTCTTCTATCTTGCCACACAATTGCATTATATATTGGTTTTCCATTTTTTTTATTCCAAAGAACTGTAGTTTCTCTTTGATTGGTAATACCAATACTTAAAATTTTTCCTTTTAACTTTTTAGATTTTATAATTACTTCTTTTAGTAATTTACAAGTTGTCTTCCAAATTTCATTTGGATCTTGTTCTACCCAACCATTTTTAGGAAAAAATTGTTTTATTTCTAATTGAGATTTAAATTTAATATTCCCTAGTGTATCAAAAAGTATTACCCTTGAAGAGGTGGTGCCTTGATCAATGGCAACAATAAATTTTTTCACAAAAAAATTAATTTAGACCTAAATGTTTTTTTCTTTTTTCTACCCAGGTTCTGATTAAATTATCAAATATCAATCCAATAAATGCAACGCATAATCCTAAAATTAATCCTTTTCCTCCACCATTTTTGTCTGATAATGCTTTAAGTATATATTGTCCTAAATCCTCTGTGCCAATAAAAGCTCCTATAATCACCATAAATAAAGCAAAAACTATTGTTTGATTTAGCCCTAACATCATGTGCGGGAATGCAATTGGAAACTCTACATTTATTAATCTCTGAACTTTAGTTACGCCTGACATAGTTGCAGCGTCATGTAAAGCAGGTGGAACACTTCTTAATCCTTCAATGGTATAACGTGTTGCTGGGATTGTTGCATAGACAATTACTGCTATTAATACTGAAGTGTCAGTAATTCCAAATAACATCATTACAGGAATTAAATAGACAAATGATGGAAATGTTTGAAAGATATCACAAACTCCAAGCATAAAATTTGTAGTAACTTTATTTTGAACACAAATAGTTCCAACAATTAAACCTAATATACATGATATAATAACTCCAAAAGTTGCCATATATGTTGTAACCAACGCTCTATCCCACCATGGGCTTAAGGCAATAAATAATGTTAAAGATCCAACAACTAATGCAGAACGAACACCCCCAACAATATAACCAGCACCTACAACTAAAACTAAAGTAGCTACCGCAGGCATTCTTAAATAAAGTGCTCTCATCGGTTGTAAGACTTCTGTTATTAACCAAGTATTAAAAATCTTTAACGTTTGGAAAAAAGTATCAAAAATCCAATCAACTCCTTTGTTCCAAAAACCTGCTGTAGAAATTCCTTTGTTGTGTGGAACTTCAAATAAATAGTTAAAACCTTCTTTGAAATATATTGAACCGATATAAGCTAGTATTAAACCTATGACTGCTGAAAATAAAAAAAATATTGTATTTTTATATCTTTGAAAAAAAGTTAAATTTCCAAAATAATCTGTCTGTTTATTTGCCCATGCTAAAGACATTTTATCTAACAAAATTGCAATGAGACTGATACATAGACCTGCTTCTAAAGCTAGACCGATATTTAATTGATTGAGAGCTAATAATAAATTCCAACCGAGCCCTTTAGCGCCAATAA